>Ga0315905_10001480_pt1 | contig 25250 bp, 16 predicted proteins | sample LakEriMetagenome_5_FD_203522 | JGI IMG/M metagenome (GOLD analysis project Ga0315905, IMG submission 203522) | Freshwater fungal communities from buoy surface, Lake Erie, Ohio, United States - Buoy 4 MA121 | ecosystem: Environmental > Aquatic > Freshwater > Lake | place: USA: Lake Erie, Ohio...
CAAAAAAAATAAGGCCGTGTCAACCGCACGGCCTTTTTCTTTTCGTTCTAGAGCAGAATTTGTCGGTGAAAAATGGTCTAAGAATGCTGAACTGAATCGTTTTCCACTATGCCGATCGACTCGCTTTGACCGATTGCGGGGAGGAGATTTTTCACAAGTCCAAAACGCTCGATCGAGCTTTTCGGTCCAATGCTCTGGTCGTGCTTCTTCTCGTACTCGTACTCAGCATCGCGGTACTCGTACTCGTACTCGAAGCGATTTCCTATCGCAATCCGGCCCGTTGGTCTTTAAGTTACCGCGAACCGCTGCGATCGCTGTACGCGTGCGGCTGACTGTTAAACGAAGCATATGGATGAGATCAAACGACGTTTTGGAGGTCGTTCAAGGTAGGGGGATCCGGAGAAGAGGATCCCGTTTCGGTTAGAAGTCGGCACATCCCAAGCCGAAAACGGCCCACGGCAAGGGGCCTGAGCGGAGGACACGGGGATCGAACCCGCAACCCCTTACGGGGCACATCATTTCCAATGATGCCGCTAACCATTCGCTTATCCTCCAAATGGTCGCTAGACTATCGAAAGCATAACTTAACAGGTTCGATTCACAAGCCAACTTTAAAATCTTACGCTCGGTTTTTCTCTATGGATGACTGCCGTCGCTGGATCTATCGTAAAAACTCCACCTCCTACGATCTCGTTGCTCAAACTCAGCCCGCTCCGAGCCCCAACGACCTCAAACCCCACGAATGCCTCGTGGCAGTCAAGGCCGTCTCGCTGAACTACCGAGATCGCATTCAATGGCGAAACCTCGCAGGTAGAAACGTCGAGGGAAAGGTGCCCGCCTCGGATGGAGCCGGCGAGATAATCGCCGTCGGGTCTGCCGTCTCGCGGTTCAAGCCCGGTGACGCGGTGGCTGCCTGTTTTTTTCCAACCTGGAAATCGGGAAAGTTCGACTTGGGATATCACCAAGCGGATCTCGGTGGGAATTTGGACGGAATGCTGCGGGATTTGGCCGTATTCGACCAAGACGCCTTAGTCCGAATCCCTGACGGGTGGAGCTTTGCCCAAGCGGCCACGCTACCCTGTGCGGCGCTGACAGCCTGGGTCGCCCTGGTCCGCCGCGGAAACCTACAACCTGGTCAATCGGTCTGTGTTTTGGGGACCGGCGGGGTGTCGATTTTCGCCCTGCAATTTGCCAAGCTTCTGGGTGCCAAAGTCGTCGTTACCTCCAGCAACGCCGCGAAACTCGTGCAAGCCCGCCAACTGGGAGCCGACCACGGAATCAACTACCGGGAAACACCCGAATGGTCCAAGTCCGTTTGGGCTTGGTCGGAAGGACGGGGGGTTGACCATGTGGTTGAGGTCGGGGGACCAGGAACCTTCGAGCAGTCGATGAAATCGGTAGCCGCCGACGGACATATCGCTCTGATTGGAGTCCTGACAGGTTTCGGTCCCCCCACAGCAAGCCTCTTCCCTCTCCTGGCTCGGAACGTTCGCCTCAATGGCATCTATGTCGGTTCTCGCGACGACTTCGAGGCGATGGTCGCTTTCCTCAATTGCCACCGACTCACACCTCAGATCGATCGAATTTTTCGATTCGAGCAAACACCCGAAGCCTTCGAGTACCTGGAATCGGCTCGACACTTTGGGAAGATCGTTATCGAGTTGTGATGGGATTGCGGCGATAGACGGCCCGGTCAGGCCACTGGACGCTGTAGCCGCTCCAGCGTGAGTCGGGAACCGGATAGTCGGTGCTGATAAACTGCGCGCCGCTTGCAAACGCTTTCTCTCGTTGGGTTGGATCGTTTTTGCGAGCTTGTTGGGTGTCCGAATCGGCGCGTGTGCGCACCAAAAAGCCCTTCTGCACGCACTGTTGGATCCGTTCGAAATCGCGGATTGGATCGTTGATCTTCATCCAGGCGGCTGCCGGATGCTCGGCTCCAACGGAAACAAACATCACGCGATCCTGCAAGACATCGTGGTCCTCCAAATACCGATCCTTGAGCGAGTCGGTATTGTCGAGCGCAAAGAGGATCTTTCCACAGAGATTATCGAGCGTTGGCCAACCCCGGGTTTCAATCGCTTCCCGCAACGTCTTGCACTCTCCTCGGACCGAATCGGGAGTCACAAGCATCCGAGATTCCACGCACCCGCGTATCTCTGCATCGAGCGCATCGAGCATCGAGCGATCGTACTTCAGCGGCTTGACCCCGGCAGGCCCGGGGGCCGACTCTTTGATCTCCAAGAGGATCAAAACAGGAAGGTGTCCGGGGTTGGATTTCGACCAAGCGACCGTCTGCTCGAGGGCCATCGACAAGGTCGGAACATGGGTAGCGAAATCGAAACCTGGAGCGTGGATGATCTTCGTACCGGGTCGCTTCATCAGAGTGTCGAAATCAAAAGCCATCCGGGGATCGGGCTCGGTCTGCTGAGCCAATCGTTTTCCAACCGGTTGGCTGTAAAGCCCACCCTGAGGATCGGCGTAGATGTCGAGTTCGATCTGACGAATGCCGTACTTCCCGTACTGCGTATCCAGATTCGGATGGGAGTAATCGATCGCCTCGGCAACCGATTTCCCGGTAAGTCCGATGAGGCTCAGTATCTCCGGTGCCGGTGCCAAGTGATAGGAATTATGAGTCCCGATCACTTGGATCTGATGGAGGCGAAGATTTCGATCCTCGGGACGAACCTCCAGAGTGGAACCCTCAGGGGCGATTGGCTCTTGACCAACGCACCCATGCTGGGATTCGCTCAACAAGTCCATTCCTAGCAACCAGCCTATCGAGAGACAAATCCAAGCTCGAGCGCTTAGGGGTTTTCGCATGGTCATCGATTGCGTTTCCAGGGTTCCAAAAAGTCCATTTACCAGCGTCTTATCTGCGTCTTACCTGCGTCGGTTCCTACGGGCGATCGGATCGGTCTCCAATACATCGAAACCGAAATCGCCTTGAGCAAACACCGCATCGATCGAGCCGTTTTCTGAGGAGTCTTCCCCCTCACCGGCTCCAGGTGCCTGGTTGATCGAATTGACCACGCGTAGAACATCCAAAGGCGTTGCGAATCCATCCCCGTCGACATCGACAAACGGGGGCACATCCGGCCTGTTGAGCGGCAATTGCGACTGGCCTGGGTTGGCATTGATGTAGTCGACCGTCGAGAGCACATCCAGCGGAGAGATCAGTCCGTCGGCATTGACATCCAACGGGTTCCCTTGATTTTGGAACGCCGAGTAGAAGGAGACCGTTACGGTGCCAACGTTGCTGACCATCTGGTTGATGTCCTGGACCTCGTATTGCAGGATCACCTGTGCATTTCTATCGGCAACATTGTGAGAAAACAGAATGCGCCCGTCAGGCAACGCGGTCGCGGAGCCTTGGGTCGGTGGCGTAACGATGCGGACCGTAGCCGGATCGAGATCCGCACCCAACCCGGAGTCGTTCCCAAGAACATTCATCGAGATCGGTCGGCCAAAGGAGGTGAGGAATGCGTCGTTGGTCGCAAACGGTGGGAATTCAGCCACGTTGTTGATCGTGACGATAATCGCCCTTTCGAAGAACAGTCCACCCTTATCCGTCGCGCGAACCCTAACGGAGTAAAGGTCCTGTTTCTCAAAGTTGAATCGGGCATTGGTTTCAAGCCGATTGCCATTGATGCGGAACGAGGCGTTGTTGAATCCACCCGATCCAGGGACCAAGCTATAAGTCGCAGTTTCATTCGCGTCGACGTCGAGGGCCGAAAGCAATCCGACCAACGCTCCGGGCGCGAGGTTCTCATTGACCGCTTGATTGCTGATCAAAATGCTGGTTGGCCGTTCGTTCACGTCGGTCACTTGCACGTTGACCGGAACGGTAATGTTTGCACCGGCGGCATCACTGACAACAATCACAGGTGTATAGCTCGAGAGGGTCTCGAAATCGAACGAACCGTTCGCGATCAATTGCCCCCCGACGATGACGAAGTCGGTTGTGGGAGTCGCAAAAGCAAAGCTGAACGTGTCATTGGTATCCTGATCGATCGCTCGAAGGTTTCCGACGACGCGATTGTTCCCTGCGTTCTCGGGGAGGCTTGCAGGCGTGAGGGTCACCCCTGTTGGGGCGTCATTCGCATCGAGCACTTGGATGACGAACGCGTTGCTAGTTCGGTTGCTTCCCGAATCGGTGGCTTGAATCCGAACGTTGTAAGCGTTCTTGGTTTCGAAATCGAAAGCGGACTTGGCACGCAGTTGATTGCCAACGATCACAAAAGCGTTGTTGTCAGCGCTTCCTGTGCCGGAAACCAACTCAAAGAGGGTTTGCTCATTGGTGTCTGGATCATCGGTAGTCAGAATTGCCACGAGCAGGTTCGTGGAATTCTCGGAGACTTGGTTCGAACTGAGGATCACTTGGGTCGGGACTTCGTTGACGTCGACGATACGGATCGTAAAGTCTCGGAAAACATTTTGGCCGGCGACATCGGTGGCCCTGATTCGCACTTGATAGGACGACTTGGATTCGAAGTTGAAAATCGCGTTCGAGAGCAGTTGCGTTCCAGAAACTTGGAATATTCCGTTGTCTAGCGCATCGGGCACCAGACTAAACTCGACAGGCCCTGCAAAATCCGGATCGACCGCCGAGAGCAACCCGATGAAGCTTCCCGGGGGGGAGTTTTCCAAGAGGTTTGTGTTGCTGAGTTCTAGGTTGATTGGGGCTTCTTCGAGATTGTTTACAGAGATCGAAAAGGATTTGGTCGTCGCATTGCCACCGGTATCGGTCGAACGCACGAGGATGTTGTAGATCGATTGCTCTTCGAAATTTAGGGATCGGGTGGTCCTGAGCGTGTTGCCGACCGTCGTAAACGCCGTATGGTCGCTACTGCCTGCTTGAGGCACGATGCTGTAGATGAAGCTATCTCCGAGATCCTGGTCGATTGTCGAGAGCGAGCCGATTGTTGTTCCGGACGCCAAGTTTTCATTGATCGCATTGCCCGACAGAAGGATGTCCGTCGGTGTTTCGTTTCGGTTGATCACAAGAACATTGAGCACCTTCTCGAACGATGCTCCTTGAGGGTCTGCCGACCGAACTCGGATCGAATAGTTCGATTTGGTTTCGAAATCCAGCGAGCTATTGACTCGAAGGTCTGGTCCATCGATGGTAAACGATGCGTTGTCGGTACTACCGAAACCGTTGACCAGGGTGTAGGTATGATTATCCGAAAGGTCTTCGTCGCTGGTCATGAACGTACCGACGATGCTTCCGGCAGCATTGTTTTCAGGAATGCTCGATGGGGTCAATGCGATGTCGCTTGGGATATCGTTTTGGTCGATCACGTTGAGCACCAAGGCACGTTCGATCGACAGTCCAGCGGTATCGGTGGCTCGAACACGAATCGCCAGAGTAGGCTTGGTTTCGAAATTCAGGGGTGCTAGTGCAAAGATCTTTCCATCGGCATCGACGCGGACCAGGCCGTTGTCGTTCGAGCCCGTGCCGGCGACCTTTGCAAAGGTGACCAAGTCTTGGGCATCTGGATCGATTGCTGAGAGTTGGGCGATCGGGATACTGATCGATTGGTTCTCCAAAGCGTTCTGGGAAACATTGATTGCAGTTGGAGCTTCGTTGACGTTCGTTACAACGATCGTGAAGATCGACTCGAACGGTAAACCGCCTGCATCGGTGCTACGGATGCGAATCGAGTAGCTCGGTTGGGTTTCGAAATCGACCGCTGCATTTGTTTGAAGCTGGGTTCCAACAAGCGTGAACTTGTTGTTGTCAGTGCTGCCGGTGCCTGGGACCAATGCATAGGTGAAGGTATCGGCGGCGTCTGGGTCGAGGGTTGTGAGCGTACCGACCGTGGTTCCAACCGGAACATTTTCAGCGATGGTTGTACGGCTCAAGACAATCGAGGTAGGCGATTCATTGACATTGGTGATGTTGATCACAAATGCTTTTTCCGTCAGGAGCCCACCTTCATCGGTAGAACGTACCCGGACGCGATGGACGCTTTGTTGTTCGAAATTGAGGTTCGAGTTGGTAAACAAGGCGTTACCGATAATTTGCCAGTTGGCATTGTCAGCACTTCCAGCTCCCGAAACCAAACTGTACGAGTAGGCGTCTACGTCGTCAGCATCGGTGGTGCTGAACGTGCCAACCAAAGTTGGGATACCTGCGGGTTGGTTTTCCGCGATGGTCGCATTGGAAAGAGAGATGTCCGTCGGAGGATCGTTCACATTGAGAACTTGGATCGTCAATGGTGTTTCGACAGCAAAGCCACCGGCATCGACCGATCGGACGCGGACCGAGTAGATCGAACGCACATCGAAATCGAAGACCGAGGTACTCCTGAGTTTATTCCCGACGATGGTAAAGAAGCTGTTGTCCTGGGATCCCGATCCGCTGACCAACGAATAAGCAAACGAGTCGCCCGCATCCGGATCGCTCGTGCTCAAATCGCCGACCAGGGAGTTGATCGGTAGACGCTCATTGATGGAGCTCGGGTTAACTGCCACGAGCGATGGAGCTTCGTTGACATTCGTGACAAGAATTTGGAAAACCCGTTCGAGTCCGGCACCGAATTGATCCTCGACTCGGGCTCGTATGCTGAAGGTTTTCTTGGTCTCAAAATCAAACGATGCGTTGCTAGAAATGCTGTTTCCGGCGAGGGTAAAGCTAGCGTTGTCGTCGCTTCCGATTCCGCTGATGAGGGTATACGAGAGGACCGAACCTGCGTCTGGATCGGAGCCGATCAATGTTCCGATGGGGGTACCTGAGGGTGCGTTCTCGGCAATGGTGTTTGCCGAGAGGGTCAGCACGTTGGGGCTCTCGTTGGTATCGAGCACATTGATGACAAACGGGGCTTCGATGAAACCGCCGACACGGTCGGTCACCCTGACGCGGACGTTGTAGGTCGATTTGGTTTCGAAATCGTAGCTTTGGAAGGAACGCAATTCGTTTCCGACGATATCGAAGAGCAAATTGTCTTGTCCGCCAGAACCTGGTTCGAGTGTGTAGATATGCGAATCATTGAAATCCGGGTCGTTGTTGCTAAACAAACCGATGGCAGTGCCGATGGGTTGATTTTCAAGGATCGTATTCCCGGCGAGAGTGAGTGCCGTTGGCAGCTCGTTGACGTTGGTCACATCGACTGCGAAAGGAGCTTCGATGAACAGTCCACCTAGATCCGTGCTGCGCACGCGAATCGAGAGTTTGTTGATCATCTCGAAATTCAGCGGAGCATTCGAGAGAACTTGGTTACCCGAAATCGTAAAGAGCGGATTGTTGGAATCCCCTGTGCCTGAAACCAACGAATAAACGAATTCGGTGTCCGTGAGCGTATCGGTATCGGTCGTGGTTAGCGTGCCGAGCACTGTTCCAATCGGAGAGTTTTCGGCGATCGAACGCCTCGAGATACGGACAGAGGTCGGTGACTCATTGACGTTGGTAATCGAGATCGGAAAAAGTTGTTCGAAGACCAATCCGCCAGCATCCTGGGTTTGGATGCGGACCGAATAAGTGCTGCGGCTCTCGAAGTTGAAAATATTCCGGGTGATCAGTTCGTTTCCGACGATCGCAAAAAGCGTATTGTCCGCGTCTCCTGCGCCGGTGACAAAGCTATAGGTGTGGGTATCGCCATCGTCGGCATCCGTCGATGCAAACGAGCCGACCGTAATACCGGTCGGTGAATTTTCAGGAACTGTCGAATTCGACAAAACCACCGCAGTCGGAGGGTCATTGACATTGGTGATGTTCACAAAGAGCTGTTGCTCGGCCGACAGCCCACCTAGATCGAAAGTCCGTACCCGAATCGTGTAAACATTTTTGACGTCGAAATCATAGGCCGCTGCCGTTCGGAGTTCGTCGCCGACGAGGGTGAACAACCCATTGTCATCCGAACCAACACCGGTAGCAAACTCGTATCGAAACACATTATCGCCATCGATGTCGTTGGTGATTAGATTTCCAATAGTCGTTCCCATTATGGCATTTTCAGGGATCGAATTGGGGGACAAGGCGACCGAGGTCGGCGCTTCGTTGGTATTCAAAACGGCGATTTGGAGGATCTGTCGAGTGGAAAGCCCCAACGTGTCGGTCGCTTCGAACAGAATGCTCAAAAGCCGCTTGGATTCGAAATCGAAGCTCTCGGTTGAGTAAAGATCGCGTCCGATGAGTTGGAAGCTCGAGTTGTCCTCTCCGCCAGGTCCAGCGACAATCGCGATCTGCACCGAGTCGCCATCGATATCGGTCGAGGAAACGGTTCCAATATAAGTCCCTGCGGGAAGGTTCTCTTGGATCCGATTGTTCGAAATCGTCACGGCGGCCGGTGGTTCGTTGACGTCCGTTACGTTGATGGTAAAGGGTTGCTCAAGGAAGAACCCGCCTCGGTCGGTTGCTCGAATCCGCAGGTTGTACACGCTTCGAGCTTCGAAGTCGAACGTTACGGCCGATTGGAGTTGATCGCCGACGATTCGGAACATGATGTTGTCGTCACTTCCGGCGCCCGTAACAAGTGAATACACAAGAGCATCGCCCGCATCGGGATCGTCGTTGCTAAGGGTTCCGATTTCAAAGCCCGCTGGTTGGTTTTCCGGCAAAGAACCGTTCGATAAGTTGATCACCGTAGGAGCTTCGTTCACGTTGCGGATCGTGATCGTCAAAATCTCTTCGACCGACAGTCCACCTTGGTCCGTCGAGCGAACGCGAATGTTCATCACCGGGGTGGTTTCAAAATCGATCGGCCGATCGACGAGCACATCGCCGTTGACGATCGTGAATGAGTTGTTGTGGGTGCTGCCCGCACCGGCCACCAATCGGTAATTGAAAACAAAGTCGGTCAAAAAGTCCGTGTCGGTTGTCGACAGGGAACCGACGTAGCTTCCGATTGCGGAATTCTCATCGATGGTGTTCGGATTCAATCCGATCGTCAACGGGGTCTCGTTGACGTTGACGACGGAAATGAGGATGATCTCTTCGTAAGTCAAATTCGTCGAGTCGGTCGATGCGACGCGGATCAAGAAGAACTGATTGGTTTCGTAATCGAAGGTTTCTAAAGCGAAAAGTTGGTCGCCGACGATTTGGAATCGAGCATTGTCGATGTCGCCCAATCCATTGGCCATGCTGTAGCTAAACGTGTCCCCTCGGTTCGGATCACGGCTCGTCAGTGTCCCGACGAGAGTCCCTACCGGCGCATTTTCGGGGATTGATGTGTTCGACAGCACAATGTCGGTCGGGGGCAATGGCGGGATTCTGGCTCCGTAGGTGCGTCCGAAGATCGGACTTCCCGTTGCGGTGAATGAATGGGTTCCGTCGGTTGGAAGCGTGTACTCCCAAGTTGGTTGCAGTTCGAGAACCGCTGAGAATAAACCGTCGGTGACATCCATGATCGCCCAGCCGTTGGCATCCGAGGTGGCAGCCAATGAGCTATTGATGTCCAGGCTCCAGTTCAACAAAGTTCCGGAGTCTAAATTCGCGGCGTCTTCAATCTGAAGTTGCCACGTTCCGACAGACGGAATTCCATTGAATAAGGAAAGGGGCTCCTCGGGACTGAACCTTCCAGTAAACGGTGCGGTACCAAAAAAGATAGGGGTAGGCGCCGAGTCGTCGAAAATAGTGTCTGTGTAATCCATGCCTGATCCGCCGTTGCCGAACGAGAGCAGAACCGAGGAGTTGTCTGGAGCGATCAAGGAGATGATCAGATCGCCAACAAAGGTGTGCGTCAGGTTCAAGACGACATCCAAATCGTTGATCACCGGCCCGTTTGCCGGTACATCGATCGTAGAAATCGTCGTGCTAACATCGGGGATCGGGGCTGGTACATTCATCGAATAGTTTGCTTTGCCGGCATTCACAACGAAATTGGGCAAGGGCAAATCGTTGCCATTGAAGATTCCATCCGAATTCAAGTCTTCGAAAACAAACGAGTAGTATCGGTTGTTCTTCGCGAAACCAAAGTCGTTCCCCTGAGAGAAATCGTTTGGATCTGCGAGCGTTACGGTGTAAAAATCGTTGGCAGTTGTGAGCATCCAACCTGGAAGTTCGACTCGAACGCTGTAGGTACCATCGGCCAGCGTCGAGAAAGCATAATATCCAGTTGCACTGACGCTCGCTTGCTGCTCCCCTGCATCAAAAAAACCGTTGGTGTTTGTATCGAGGTAAACAAAAGCCCCGCCACCGACGCCACGTTCGAAGGTTTCGAAAGTTGCACTGTTGTTGAAATCCTCAAAGACCGAACCCGATAGCCGAGCGGCGGTAGAAGACCCGGTCAATCGGATCCGATACGCCGATTCGTCGGAGTCGTTGTTGTTGATGATCAAATCTTCGGCGTAGGAACCTGGAAGCGTCGGGCTAAATCGAACCCGGATGACGGTCGTTTCGCCAAGTCCAAGAGTTGCTGTCGTGAAATTCACCACCGAAAACGGGGCGGGTACATCGATCGAGCTGATATCCAAAACGCTTGTGCCCTGATTGCGTATTCTCAGGTTCGTTTCGACGAATTGGCCTGAGAGGACCGAGCCCATGTTCAGGGTCGATCCGGATCCAAACTCTCGGGTGGTGCTTACCACCGAGATCTCGGGGTTGCCGATCCCGCTGAGCATGGTCGCCGCATTGATGCGACCATAGCCGAACTCGATGTTCTTTCCTGTGACAATGTCATACGTTGCTCCACCGATCAGATCGGTGTTGGTGCGCATCATCGCTCGCAGTTCCGTTGGCCGAATCGTCACTCCAACGACTTCGGCTTGGGCTAAAGCCAGCGCTGCAATCCCTGATGCAAGCGGCGTGGCGGACGAAGTACCGCCAAAACCAGTACCCCCGGTGCCCGTGTAATCTCCACTTGCGTAGCCGCTCGCCCCGGTTCGGTCGGTCGTGTCGATGGCCAGATAACCGCCACGCGAGTCGTTGCTCGGGGCCACAAAGTCCAAGGCAGTTCCGTAGTTGCTGTAGTCGGAACGTGTTCCACGATTGTTCGTTGCACCGACGGCAATTACCCCGGGAATGTTTGCCGCCTGGGCTGCCGGTTGGCTGACGGTCGCTGCAAACCCGTTGCCTGATGCAAACAAGTACGTCGCTCCAATGCCGTTTCGTCCAACGGTTGTCCCAGCGATCAGCGCGTTGTTGATGGCGGTTGAAGCCGAGCCGCCGCCCCAAGAATTGTTAACCAAATCGCCCGCGTTCCAGACCCCATTTCCTGCCGCATTGATTCCGGCCGCATAACGCAAGGCGGCAGCAATATTTGCAGTGCTAGCGACGCTGTTGCCATCGAACATCTTGATCGAGATGACCTGAGAATTGTAGGCCGCTCCGGTGACCCCCAAATTGTTATCGCCCCGCGCTGATGAAACGCCGGCAACGGAAGTGCCGTGGCGATCCGAACCGAGCGGTTCGGATTGGTTATTGTTAAAGACAAAGTTCCAGCCGTGGATGTCATCGATCCAACCGTTTCCGTCGTTATCGATTCCATCCCCAGAAACCTCGCCCGGATTGGTCCAAATGTTCAGGTCCGGGTGGGTCGATTGAACCCCATCATCGATAACGGCAACGACCGTCGTGGGCGATCCACCCCGGTTGATATCCCAAGCCTCTGGCATATCGACATCCGCATCGACCAATCCACCCGATTGCCCGGTGTTGTTCAAATGCCAAAGATTTCCAAATCGAGGATCGTTCGGCGTGTAGTAACGCTGCCAGTTCTGATAGAAGTTCGGTTCGACCCATTCGACCTGCGGGTTGCCTTGCAAAAGATTCGCACGATCGAGCGCCTTGCGACCCGTGGAATTGGCAAATCGTCCGACAAACTGATCGGTCGTTCCCTCCAAAGGTCGGTAACTTGCAACCTCAGGAAGCGAAGAAAAGAATTCTTGTGCCGAAGCCCCAGCTTTAAGATTCACAATGAATTCGTCGAGCAATGTCAGCTCGGTTCCCGTCGACGCCGCAATGTAGACAGGGGCTGTATAAGCCACCCCAGGGGTCTGTTCTATGCTCTTGAGTAGCTCAGGGGTAAGCTCCTGGGTGGTTTGATAAACCCTCGCCCTTCCTCCTAAACCAAAATCGCCGCTCAGAAAAGTCGGAAGTTCGACCGACGACTGATCCAATCCGATGACTAGTTTACTGGTCGACACATTCAACCCAACGAATCGATCGTCGATCGAATAGAAGGCATCTGCATCCTTGAGCGGAGCTTCTGATCCAGCCAATGCATCCCAGTTGACGTTGTTCCAAACGACATCGCTCGCCAACATCGTCCTTAGTTCCAGTCGCTCGAACCGATACGATCGCCGAACGGGCCTTCGATTTCTCTTGAACATGCTTCAACAAACCTTCGAAAAAGACCTGGGAAAATCCGACGAGCCTGGGATTAGGGAATGTAAAATGCCGCGTTGCCCGTCGCTTGATGGAATCGTCTTAGTAAACGATACGTTAAGATTATAAGTGCAAAATAGAGCGCTTTGCTGGGAACCTAGAGACAAAATGAAAAAAACTACCCCCCTAAAAGAGGGTAGTTCCTTACGATTTTTCTGAGTTTCAAGCGCTTAGGTCCCGAATCAACCCATCGAGCTGCTCACCCCGCCCGAGGCAGGTACATAAGCCATCCGAGCATAGTCCATCACCATCCGGTGGCTGCTGAAACGCCAAGCTAGAGTGCTGATGCTGTTGCGCATGCGTTGGATCCAAGCCGCCGGTATACCGTCTTGGTCTCGCTCGAAAAACATTGGAATGACCTGGTTTTCAAGTGCCTCATAGAGATTGATCGCGTCGCGTTCGTCGGTGATGCGGTCCTGGACGTGGCTGGTCCCTTTGCCGATCGCAAAACCGTTAGAACCATTGAAAGCCTCCGCCCACCATCCGTCGAGAATGCTCAGGTTCAATCCCCCATTGAGGATGACTTTTTGTCCGCTCGTCCCGGATGCTTCCAAGGGCCGTCGCGGATTGTTGAGCCACACATCGACCCCTTGGATCAAATGCCGGCACACGTTGATGTCGTAATCCTCGACGAATACTACCTTGCCAGCAAACCTTGAATCGCCCCTTAGGTTGGCAATCTCCTGGATGAATCGCTTGCCTGGTTCGTCCTTGGGGTGAGCTTTGCCGGCGAACAAAATCTGAACCGGGCGGGCTGGATTGTTGACGATCGCGGCGATGCGATCCAGATCGCGAAAGATCATGTTGGCGCGTTTGTACGTTGCAAATCTTCGTCCAAAACCGATCGTCAACGCTGCGGGATTGCCCACCCTTGTCGCCAAATCGATCGATTCTTGGCTCTCGTTCCGCTGGCTCATCTGACGTACTAACCGTCTGCGAACAAATGACCAAAGCATGGTCTTGAGCGCATTGTGGGTCTCCCACAACTCGCCCGGGTCGACCTGATGGATCGATTGCCATACCCCGGGTTCTCCCATGTGATTGGTCCAATGAGCTGGGAAATGACGATCGTACAATTGCAGCATTTGCTCGGCGAGCCAGCTCTGCACGTGAACTCCATTGGTGATATGCCCGATCGGAATTGCGTTCTCCTCGCGATTGGGCCATAAGGCCCTCCACATGCGGCGCGATATGTGTCCATGCAACTGACTGACCGCATTGGCCCGCCGCGAAAGCTTCAACCCCAGGACCGTCATGCAAAAGGGCTCCTGGTGGTCCCCAGGGTTGACGCGCCCAAAACTCATCAAGTGCTCATGGGTGATGCCAAGCTGGTCCCTCATTGGCCCTAAATGCTCCTCGATCAAATCCGCATGGAATCGATCGTGCCCGGCAGGCACCGGCGTGTGCGTCGTAAAGACCGTCGAGTCGGCGATGTCTCTTTGCGCATCCTCAAAACTTACCCCGTCTTCTTCCATGCGCAATCGAACGGCCTCTAAAGTCGCAAACGCACTGTGACCTTCGTTCAAATGATAAGCCCCAGGGCTGATGCCCATCGCATGCAAAATACGTATCCCTCCGACTCCGATGAGCAACTCCTGTCGTATCCGCGTTCGCTCATCACCCCCATAGAGTCGACTTGTCAAATCTCGATCCTCCGGTCGGTTGCTCTCGTAGTTGCTGTCGAGCAAAAACAAAGTCACTCGACCAACGGCTAGCTTCCAAACCTTGGCGAACAACTCCCCTGAGCGTGTCTCCAACCGCACTACAAACGGACTGCCCGAAGGGGTTCGAGCCGGCGTCAACGGCAGATTCTCGACGTTTTGCTCGATGTAATCCTCGGATTGATATCCGTCGGCCGATAACCGCTGCTTAAAGTATCCGTGGTTGTAGAATAATCCGATACCTACCAGAGGTATCCCCAAGCCACTGGCGCTTTTTATGTGGTCACCAGACAAGACCCCCAAACCTCCCGAATAAATCGGCAACGATTCGTGCAATCCAAACTCGGCCGAAAAATAAGCCACCGGCTTGCTTCCCAAAACTCCGGCATGGGTGTGTGCCCAAGTGCTGTTGCAGCCGATGTACTCATGGAGCCTTCGGTACGCATAATTGATGCGACTATGCAAAACCCGCTCGTTGGCTCGATAAGCCAAACTCTCTGGAGTAAACTCCCGGAGCAACGCGATCGGATTGTGATCGAGCTCCCTCCACCGCACCGGATCGATGTCCCGAAACAAATGCACCACCTCGGGATGCCAACTCCACCAAAGGTTTCTGGCAATCGCCATGCACTTCTGGTAAACCAACTCCGATCCCTCAGCCGCAAGGTCCACCGAGGAGACGTTGGTGTTTTGCTCATGCCCTAGAATATTCACAAGCTCTCCTGCTCGCAGATGGAAGATCGCCGGTTCAAAGCTACAATCATCGCACGGGTTCGAAATCCGCGCTAGGATCCATTATGATCGAACCGAGAAAAAAATCTCCACCAAATAGCACTCTGCCTAAACTCTGTTCATCCCCTTAATCCGCCGCCGACTCGACTCGACTCGACTCGACTCGACTCGACTCGACTCGACGAACCGAACCGAACCGAACCGAACCGAACCGAACCTGATGCCATCTGCGAATAACCAACTCTAATAAGGCCCTTGTCTATCACCGCAACACTTCTTAGCCAACAGCTCTCGAACCTTCCGGATTTGCTCCCCCTGCTGGCGAACTTGCAGTCCACCCCGAAGTCCCTCTCGGAGCGCCTAGGAAAACTCTCCGATCTATGCACCTACGAACAGACGGTCGTGTCCGACTTCGCTCGGCACCTTGCTTTCTACTGCGCGACGGCACATGCATCGCTGACCGATGCGTTCATCCTGACCCAACGCAACGCGGCCCTGCGTCGAATCGAAACCTCCAGCAATCCCGCCGCTGCACTCTACCTAGCACAGCATGCAAGCGCCAGTCGATGGATCTCGGTCGGGATCAGCCATCTGACAACCAGCCGTCAACACTTGGCAACTCCATCTGTAGTGGCTCACCCCAGCTCCTCGGGCTGGACTCTCCAAGGCACGGTTCCATGGGTGACCGCCAGTGCCGATTCTCAAGCCCTCGTCGTCGGGGCCTGCGATCCGACCAACCCAGAACTCCAGTCCTTGTTTTATCTTCCGACCAACGACCCTCGTATCCATCGCGGAGCGGGCATGGATCTGCTGGCCCTCAAGGATAGTTGCACCGATGAGGTCTTCCTTGATCGCGTCTGTGTCGTGCCGGAGCAACTTCTCCATGGTCCGGTCCGGCATGTGATGGCCGTTTCTCAAAGCGGTGGGGCCGGTGGACTCCAGACCAGCGCTTTGGCACTCGGGCTAGCCGCACGCGCCATCGACCATATTCTCGTGCAGTCGAACCATAGATCCTCCCTCGGACGCTTTGCAGATAACTTCAAACAGCGCTGGGATACCCTCAGCGGTAGGCTCTTCCAAGCCGCCCAAAACGGCCAACGGACTGTCGATACGGCCGAACTCCGCAAAGATTCCAATGACTTGGTGCTCAGGGCCACCCAAGCTGCCCTTGCCATCGAGAAAGGGGCCGGTTTCATCGCCAGCTCCGATGTGGCTCGCTGGGCCCAAGAGGCTTTGTTCTTTTTGGTTTGGAGTTGCCCGCAACCGATAGCCGAAGCCCACTTGTGCGATATGACTCAATTCAACTCCCATCCCTCCGATGAGTATTAGGAATTCCCAACCAATATGTCAATGAAAGCTGAAATCATCTCCGTCGGCGATGAACTCACCAGCGGCCAACGCTTGGACACCAACAGCCAAATCATCAGTCGTCGGCTCGGTGACCTCGGGATCCGCGTCGGGCATCATACCACCGTCGGGGACGACCTTGCCGACAACGTCTCGGCGTTTCGAATTGCTGCGAGCCGTTGCGACATCGTGATCATCTCCGGTGGTCTAGGCCCGACGGCAGATGATTTAACCCGCGAAGCGATGGCCGAGGCCTTCGGCCAACCGCTCGAATTCCGACCCGAAGCGATGGCCCATATCGAGAACCTCTTCAAGTCTCGAAACAGATCCATGCCCGAACGCAATCGGGTCCAAGCCATGTTTCCTCAAACCTCACGCATCATTCCCAACCCCCACGGCACAGCGCCTGGTGTCGATCTGGAGGTCCTGATCAAAGATGCACAAAACATGGATCACCCAAGCCGGCTATTCGCTCTGCCTGGAGTCCCGGCCGAGATGATTCAAATGCTCAGCCAAACGGTCGAACCCCGCCTGATCGAGGAGCTCGGTCTCGGGCATCAACGCTGCTTTTTTCATTCGGTAAAACTCTTCGGGCTCGGCGAGAGCGACGTCGAACAAGTCATCCCGGATCTGATCTCCCGAGATCGAATTCCCCGCGTTGGTATCACGGTATCCAAAGCAACCATCACCCTGCGCATCGCGGCGCTTGCCACCCGCGAGGATGAATTTCAATCGCTCATCGGACCGACCCTCGCACAGATTCGCCAAGCTTTCGGCGAAGTGATCTTCGCAGAAGGTGACTTGGAACTCCAGGATGTCATCCACGACCTTCTGGATCAGAAACAACTCACACTGAGCATCGTCGAGGTAGGCTCAGGTTGCTGGGTCGGCCAAATGCTCAGCGAAGGCCTAGAACCCAATAGACCGGGTGGACTCAAGCACCTTGCATGGCAGCCTCACCTGCCCGCTTCGGCGACGGCCTCGGATTTCAATTCCCAATCATTGGCCGATCTGGCACTGCAATCGAAGCAACTTCACATGACCGATTATGCGATGGCCGTCGGTGTCTACCCCCCGAGCAGCTCGTTCGCCCGCGAATCCTCCTTACCCTCGACCGAATTGCAAGTTGCGATCGTCGGACCCGCCAACCGAGCGACGCTGAAAACCAAATCGGTCAGCGGACACCCCGAACTTTTCTACCAAAGGCTTGCCAAAACGGCGCTCGATCTGCTGCGAAAGGAGCTGCTCGGTGAGTGAGGCAACTTCGAAATTCGAATGGGTCAAAGTGGCCAAGATCGAGGACATTCCCAAGAACGAAGGGCGCGCCTTTCCGGTCGCCGATCGGATGATCGCGATCTTCGAGTCCGACGGCCAGTACCACGCTCTGGATGACTTCTGCCCACACCAAGGAGCTTCGCTCTCGGCCGGCTGGATCCACGATGGATGCGTCGCATGCCCATGGCACGCTTGGCGCTTTGCCCTCAGCGATGGGACTTGGATGGATAACCCTAAGGTGAAAACCGACCACTTCGAAGTGCAGGTCCGCGACGGGGAGATCTTCGTCGCTATCCCGATCTTATAGCTGCTTAGTTACGCCTCCGCCGGGACGAGCCCGACGGTAGGCTTTTGGCCTCCGTCGGCTTCATGCCGGCGGGGCCAAGACTCACCGCTACGAAAGGCCACGCGACACACTGTCTTTTCTTTTTCTTCCGCCTGGAGGCGGAAGAAAAAGAGGGGGCGCTCTCCGGGGGTGGTGTAGCTGCTTAGTTACGCCTCCGCCGGGACGAGCCCGACGGGAGGCTTTTGGCCTCCGTCGGCTTCATGCCGGCGGGGCCAAGACTGATCGCTACCAAAGGCTACGCGACACACTCTCTTTTCTTTTTCTTCCGCCTGGAGGCGGAAGAAAAAGAGGAGTCGCGCTCCGGGGGTGGTGTAGCTGCTTAGTTACGCCTCCGCCGGGGCAAGCCCGACGGTAGGCGAATGAGGAATGCCTCCGCCGGGACGAGCCCGACGGTAGGCTTTTCAGTCCATCAAAAAGACCAAGGCGATCGCATTTCCGGTCCGCAATATTCCCGCGACGAGCACGCCGGTGATCGCATCGGTATCTCCGATCCGATAGATCGATACATCCTGAATGTCCGGCGAATCAAAGACTCCTTGGAGCCCAAGTGCTGCTCCTTGCGGATCGTCATGATTCTCGGTCAACTGAGAAGCCGCCAGAGAGGTTGCGGGATCCTCTAATTCCTCAAGCTCCTTGAGGATATCCCCACACATCCCCTCGGGGCGATGGTACTGACGTTCCCACGTAGCGGTCCAATTCTCCGGACCGATCGACTCCCAAGCATCACCCACGAAATGCTGATACTTGGATTTCGCAAACGCCTCTAGGTCTTTGCAGGCGACCGGAGAGTCGCTCACGAATACCGAAGCTCCCAGCGTTTTCTCAGACGGTTTGCCGAAAAGCTCCTCCAAACGCTGGATGGCCTTAGTCAAATCGTCTTCGGACATCGGCTAGTCTTTCCACTGATATAGACAAAGGGACTTTTGGGTTCGGATCACCACATCCGATCCAGCCACGGCAATGTGTGCCCAAGCTTCTTCTTCGGTGATCTTGAGTTCCCCGAGCATAGTGTACTCGGCCGGATTGTGAGCGATCAACCGAATTTTGCCCGCTTGGTCCAACGCCAGGATCTTCTCTCCGTTGCTGACCATGCTCCAGTATTCGCCGTAGGGTCGGGTGATCCAAGTCTCTTTGCCTTCCTTGAGATCGATGCACGCAAACCGCTTGTTCCGCAGGTGCAAGTACAGGTAGTGATCGATGACCACGGGCGAGGACATGTAACCCTCGACCTTGTTCTCCCAACGCGCTATGGCTCCATTGGATTGCACATCCAGGAGCAACGATCGCCCACCGTAACTGCTTGTGAAGATCCCGTTGTCCCACACCGTCGGGGTCAAAATGTTCATGCCTCGGAACGAATCGACGTTCTTGCTCCAAAGCTTCGATCCGCTCTCCAAATCGACCCCGGCCATATAAGTCCGAGTCTGTACGATCAACTGACGCTTGCCATCCAAGCTCGAAATGACCGGTGAAGAAAACGCCCCACTGGACATCATGTCGCCATTGTCACCCAGTGCGGACCAAACAATCGAGCCGTCCTTTTTGTTGAGCTTGTGCAACCCCTTGCCCGCCTGGATGTAGAGAAAGTCTCCATCGATCAGCGGGGAACAGACCATCCCAAAATCCGGCACCTTGCCAAACTTCTCGGCGAAATCAACACGCCACTTCTCTTCCCCCGTCTGGCAATCCATCGCGACAAGGACGTCACGAATTCCGCCCACGTACAAGGTCTCTCCGTCGGAAGCAGGCGTCGACCGGATCCAACTTCCATTCCTGGCCGCAAAAAATGGGACCTTCATCGACCCTTCCCACTCCTTGCTCCAACGCGTCTCCCCAGTCCGCCGATCGACGCAAGTGACCCTCTCTTTGTTCCCCGAAGACTCGGTGGTAAATACCGAGTTGGTAGTGACAATCGGCCCCGAATAACTGTCCCCAAAGGGCACCGACCAGACCTGCTTGAAGTTCGCATCCGTAAGCGTGCTCGGCCAGTTCGAATCCTTGACCATGCTGTCGCGAGAGCTACCTCGCCAAGTCAGCCATTGCTGATTGTCCTCGCCGTGCGCCCGAAGATCTTGCAGAATTCCTGTCCCTAAGAACCCGGCGATCCCAGCGGCCACGATCGATCGATGGAAGAAGCGTCGGGTGGTTTTTACAGAGCCTACTTGGGGAATCGACGAGTTGGACATAGAACACCTGCTTTTGAATCAAAATCCAGTGAATTGCAAATCGCACACTTCCTATGCGCGTGTGGGGTGATTGTAAAGACATGCCAACCCCCCCCATTTGGGTGTTCGATCGCATCGGATTTCGTCGTACTCGTACTCAGTCCGCCGCGGCGGACGGAACTCAGTGAAACGGTACTCGTACTCGACGGCTGTTTGAACTGCGGCGATTCTGATCGTTGATCGAAGCGACCAACCTCAAAGCTCAGCACATCGACTCCGAACGCATGCAACTCAACGTGCACAACCCTCTATCGGGATATGAGCGGCCAGCTACTACCCCAGGGTAGCCACTGGGCTGTCGAGCCCACTAAACAGCTCCACATCATCACAGGTGCGCTCGGAGCCTACCACCGGACGAGTCCGGTGGTAGAACAGGCATCTAGAGAGCCAACCGATGTAGGTTTCTTCGGTACGTTTAGCGATGGATAAGCGATTCTGATTCCGCGTCCATACGAGCCTAATATATCCTGGAAAAGCAAAATTCCACATAACCTAGAAAACACTAATTCAATATATCCTGGTCACTTCGCAGAGGCAATCGCTGCGGCAAACTCTTGCTCAGCAGGGTTTTCCGATTAGGATAAGCTTGACTCCGCACACGCCTTATAGTAAATTTGGGTTTCGTTGGGTTATGGTAAACTCAATAGAATATATGTTATCCGGCAGGCCCCCTATCACACCGTCAGACAAGGTGCACTCAATGGCAAACCGCTGTTATTTATCCTGCTCCGACCATGACGGAATCTACCCGTCGTTTTCGCTTCCCAACTTCAATACCGAAGTACAATGGCTCGTTCACGGTGCTGGCTGCCTTCCACTAATCTGGCTGCCGATGTTTACTGACGGCGATCTTGTATCGAAAGAATTCACTGCCGAAGGTCAAACCTTCACCGAAACTGCTCCCGTCGTGTCGCGCATGTTGGGCGTTGAACGCCTCTTGTCGCTTAGAGGTTTTCTAAACAACCTGTTTCGCGAAAATGGAGGCTTGGATCATCACATCGATATGTTTGCCGAGTACATCAAATCGGTGGACGGCGAATTCGTGACAGTCGAACTCCAAGAAATATCTTGGCTCTACCAAGCCGGTGAATTCCAACCATTGTTGCGTCGCTGCTTGACAAATATGGCTGCTCAAAGCATCGAAGCCAAAGACGCACTCATTACGCTCAGCACAGTTATCGATGGTCGCCGATTCCTCACATTGGAGGACACAGAAGACGGCAATTACGAAGACGAAGATATGTGGAACTACTTCCGAATAATGGGCGAACCTTACATTCGAAGTGTTCCCTGGTCATAAGCGAACCGCCCTCCAAAACCGGATAACCATGCGATGCACGCAAGTCGCCGGTCCGCCGCGAATTTAGATCATAGTTTTTTGGCGGCGACTGCGTGATCGCCATCGTTATCGCTTTCTAGTGGAGACGCGTCCCTGATACCAACGGCAGACCAGATCGAAGGACTACTCGACCATTTCGCACCTCATTGTCGTGATCAGACAACATTGAAACGGTTGCGATCAGTCGTGCGAAATCCTTCGAAATGGAAGACCTGCTACTCCCTGTTCCAACAGATCCGGACGAAAACTTTACGTGCTGACAAAAAAAGCGACCGTTTGTTGCAGCATCAGTATTCATTCGAAGAAATATGCGCCAAGACTTTGTACAATATGTCGGTTCCACCCGAGAACTACGTCTGGGCGAATCCTGCTCCGTTTGACGAAGACTCGGCAGACTACGTTTTTCCTATCGCGGATGGATTCGCCGACTACCTCAAAATCAGTCGATTTGACCCAACCAAGCTCCCAATCACCCAAGACCAAAGCCCGAAAGGCGCGATAACAAACCCATGCACCGAAGCCCGACTTGCACGGTTTTCGAAATGGACGCGTGGTTGGTTCGGGCTCGGTGATGGGTAGCGTTATCCGATTTAGTCATGCAAAACCTCCTAGACATTGACGCTTTTGCTAACGCCGTTGCTGCCGCGACCGAGGTGTGCTGGAAAGAGCTAACCACATTGCAGCCGAACGAACGATTTTACAGCTTCGCAATTTGCACCACTGACGATCTGGCAGGAATCTGGCCGGCTGCATCGACTGAGTCCGGCTTTGATTCTCGACGCGACAAACTTGTTTCAGATGACAAACAAATCGAGTGGTTAAGCGAACACAAGATAAGCCTGCGGGACACGATTCTTGGGGATTATCGATGGGATGCATTCAATTGGGAGCTTACTGGCGAAATCATGCGTCACTACGAAGTACCGAACGGTATGCTGGAGTCTGCATACGAAACGAAAAGCGAAGAAGGAAGTTTTCGAAATTTTTCGGCGGAAGTTCATGCCGCTACAACACTCGGACTTAAACGTGCGCGTGACGCGGGCGTGTTCGGGTACCATGAGCACGGTCTTACCTTGTTTTGCACCAAGCATTCATCATCGGATGCAGTTTGGTTAGAGCAATATTCTTCGCGATATTTGAACCCTTGGGAACTGTTCGCACGGTTCAAGGCCGATCGAATTTCGTACATAAGGGACGAAAAAGACAATGCCAACCTGACTACTCGGATATTCGATGAGATACTCTACCTTGAGACGTGCGAACACGATTCAAGGCTATGCAATGGCTATCAATGGTGGCACAGGCTAAAGAGAGATTTGGAATTGGAAGAAAAGGAACTTGCGTCTTTCGGAAAGCGTCGAGTACTATCCAATTACGGGCCACCATGTCGCGTGTGTGGACAGCGAGTCCGAACGCATCAATCAAAACAGTGCCATACTTGCGGTGCGAATTGGCACTGACAAGCGACACTTTTTCGGGGCATTCAGCGATTCTCAAAGTCTCGCGTTTTGCTCTGTGACTCATACTGCATTTAAGACGGCGGATAACAATCCCATGCACCTAAGCCCCCGCCGGTGCCGTTTTTGACTTTAGAGGCATCACTTGGGGGGGGCTAGGTGATGGGTCGCGTTATCCGATTAAAGCCTGACAAATTGGGACTGTGTGTGCAAACTCTACGCGAGATCGTGAATTGCATATTCGGACTACTCTCGTGGTCGGTGTTCATTATTGGCCCATACGCGATTCTCCTCTGTCGATTGCCTTGGCTAGCGTTAGTAATGTCGTCGGTTTCATTGGCTGCCTTTGCTCTCTCGTTTCGCTGGCGGAACGGATTTGCGTTTGTCATTGGGTGCCTGGGAATGCTTCTCCTTTTGCAAAACACGCTTACAATTGGTGGTGCTTTTGCGTTGATGGCGAAAGACGCTGGACTTAACAAGTACCTCCAGATCGCATTTGGTTTGATAAGTGTTCCGTTCGTTTACCTGCTGATGCGTTTCGTAGATCGTGCTGCAAACGCTATACTGGGGCCTGTAGAGTCACCAACTGTGAGATCGCAGTCAGACGTCGGATAACCAAGCGATGCACCCAAGTCGCCGGTCGGCCGCTAATTCAAATCATAGTTTTTTGGCGGCGACATGGGTGATCGCCGCCGTTCGTCCCAATACCCATGCGTCCATTAAAAGAGCTCATAAACGAAGATGATTCCGCATGGCCGCTCGTGAAAGAGTGGATCGCTAAATCTAAAGTTGATGTCTCCGTTCTTGAATGCGCATTATCAATCCGCGAAAAGGCTTTGATTGATACTCAAGTGACAACTCGCAGTCCGATGGGGGCGATTGTCCACCAATGTGCAGGCCTATTGATTGACTTCGGTTGGCTTCGAATACTTGGCGCTGGCGGCCATGATCGATTTCAACGGTCACTACCTGATTGGAATCGTGATCGCGCAAATGGATTCTACCTTGTTGCCGACGATGCTGTTGGCGGATTCTTCGCAATCAATGGCGGCGCTCTTGGAGATGATATTCGAATGGTCTACTACTTTGCCCCAGATTCGCTGCGATGGGAATCATGCAAAATGGGATACACGGATTTTCTCACTTGGGCGATGTCAGAGCGACTAAACCAGTTCTACGAATCAATTCGGTGGCCGATGTGGGAAGATGAAGTTAAATCAATCTCAGCGGACCAGGTCATTGGAATCTATCCCTTTCTTTTTACGACTGGGGTCCCCATAATGGAACGCCATCGAGGGATTGTTCCGGTTTCGGAACAGTACTCTCTGCAATTCGATCTTAAAAAGCAACTTGACGGGGAGTAAGGACGAACAAACCATTGCACCGAAGCGGCACACCGGCCGTTTCTGACTTTAGAGACTTTTTCTTGTGCCGCTCGGTGAATGGCGGCGTTCGTCTTTGAAGTAGATCTATGACACGAACAACTCAAGAGATCGTTGCTGAGCTTGATTCATTCGCTCCGCCGAATGACGATTGGGACAAACTGCAGTCATTGCTTGATGAACTTTGGACAGATGGTGCTCCAGAAGACGCGATTCCGAATATCATCGCAGTTTTCGAGCGATACCCGATCAACGAAGACGGATGCGGGGTATTTTGGTCCGCACTCCATGGACTCGAAACCTTACGAGGATACGAACCCTACTTACTAGATTCGGTGCAGAAATCGCCCTCTGAGTTCGTTGTAATGATGCTTGGTCGCATACTCAACGCAAAAATTGATATTATATGCGACACTTCGATTATCACCACGCTAAACGCGGTCGCTCAATCCCAAACAAATGCGGAACCAATTCGAGAAATGGCTTCTGCGTTTTTGCAGCAACGATAGAGACGAACAAAATGTTGGACCGAAGTGGCCGGTCGCCTGAATTTTGATGGTTACGATGTTGACGGCCACTCGGTCAACATCGGCGTTATGCCTTGGAAGTTCCCATGAAGAAAAGCACTCCCGAAACCTACGCAGCCGAAGTTAAGCGAAACATCAAGAAGTACGGTTTCCATTTGACCTTCGTATCGGCAGATGAGAAACCGTCTTTTTGCTATAGTACGGGCGTGTACGAATCGTCAGCAATTCCCGAATTGTTTATTTCATCGTTACCTCCGGGTATGTCGGGCGAGCTTGTTCATTCCTATATTAAGAGATTCAAGAACACCACTCCTCCCATAGGCGAGCGAGTCAAGAAACTAAGGAATGATCCATTCGACTATTTCTTGATCAACGTCGACCTGACAATGATTCGCGATTATGTGCTGGGGTCTTTCAAGTACTACGGATCTGCGAAGTTTGAATACTTGCAGTTGGTGTTTCCAGATGCAGACCTACGTTTCCCACATGAAGCCGGATACGACTACGATCAGGAGCTGCTAGGCGACTACTCACAAATAAAGACGGCATAACCAAGCGATGCACGCAAGTCGCCGGTCGGCCGCAAATTTGAATCGATGTTTTTTGGCGGCGACTGCGTGATCGCGGTCGTTAT
>Ga0315905_10001481_pt1 | contig 25229 bp, 25 predicted proteins | sample LakEriMetagenome_5_FD_203522 | JGI IMG/M metagenome (GOLD analysis project Ga0315905, IMG submission 203522) | Freshwater fungal communities from buoy surface, Lake Erie, Ohio, United States - Buoy 4 MA121 | ecosystem: Environmental > Aquatic > Freshwater > Lake | place: USA: Lake Erie, Ohio...
CAGCTATATTCTCACCATTTGACTCTGTCGTAGAGATCGCTAACCAGGCTGCGAGGTCTACTGTCGCAGCACTCGGAGTTGATCCTAGCGCAGTGAGCGGACTAGAAAACATCATTCAATCTCCAGAGAACGACTTCATGTCTTCGACTGGCAACGCAATAACAAGGGCATTCGAGAGCAACTCTGGACGGGGCTTGGCTGGAGTTATAACGAGCATGCAGTTTAACTGGATAGGATCTGATGCTGGAATGTGGGAGACAGAGTGGAATTCTCGCGCACCAACGGCATGTCGTGTAACTCTTAACTTCACTGTAATACACGATATCTCGCCAGGAATCGACAATTCTGGTATGAATCGCGCACCCAACTACAACGTTGGAGATATTATGCAAGCATACTCGGGAGACTCTTACAATGACAACGGTGAGGTCTCGAGGAACTACTTCACTGCAGCAGGATCCCACGCTAACAAGAGGATCAAATGACACAGAGCAGATACACCTTTTCTCCTCGGATACTTGGAAACACCATAGTGAACAGCCAGGCATCTACCAAAATAATCGCTGCAATACAGTCTGGAAGATTGTCCTGCAGCGTTGTTGAGGTCGCTGACGGAACTCGTCTAGATCACATTGCGCACGATGCCTATGGAGATTCATCGTACTGGTGGGTGATAGCTGCAGCATCGGGAATAGGCTGGGGGTTGCAAGTCCCACCAGGAACAGTTGCAAGAATTCCCACTAGCATAGACGCTGTGATAGGAGTGCTATCAGATGTTCAATAAGGTTCTTCTCTATAATGCAGCCGCTGAGATTTCAACGTCGACAGCATTTAGAAAAGGAGATAATTTCGCCTCTATGGCTGGAGAGTTTGTTGCACTCGGCTCAGGTGGAGTTTCACCTACGTCAGATCTTGACAATGACTCGAAAGTTCAAGAAGAGTATCGCGACGACCTTACGAGAGGCACGTTTCAAGATCTAACCAGCGGGGCTTCCATCAAGATAAAAGTTCCTGGTAAAGACGAGGTAGACATATACTCGGGAGAAGAGCTGTTAGAAAAGGGATTTACCAAGGGAATTGTTACAAGCTGCCTTCCGACTTCAAGAAACATAATCAACGACAACATCGGAAACCCAGAAAGAATTAGCACACCCTCAGTTGCATTTTACTTGCATAAAAGTGATGCAAAAGGTCTCCCTAGAAGAGACGCTGAAGTGGTCTCTGCTTTCATGTCTGGCATTCCTACCCTAGAGATGTCACGCTGTGTTCCCTATCTAGATTTAACGCTCGTGTCTCTCGAAGACAAGTTCAAAAAAGGACAAGAGCGTAGAAAGATAAGCCTCGTGAGATTCCTCGGTGACAAGCTCGAAACTGACATCATCGCAAACGCGATCCCTGCAGACCTAGGAGATCTTCCTACGAATTTGTCCAAGAGAAATCTATACACGGGCATGGAAGTCTTCACTTCACCTCAAACTCTCGTTAATCCAAACAATAACAGCGGGTTGAACAAGTTTCTTCCCTTTCTTTCTCTAAATTCGTGCGACGTAAGGACTGTCAGCGCTGGTCAAGGGTTCTACTCTTACAAGACTGCAAGCATCAAGCTAACACTGCACGATAGAACAAGGATGAGAGAGATTTCTCCGCTTATCGCAGTTGACCAATTTTCCCAGAACTACATTGTGCTTGAATACGGCTGGAGCCATCCTGACGGAGGACCTGGCTCTAGAAATGCATACGGTGTGCTCATGAACAACATGCGTTGCAGGGAGACATACTCGCTAGTAAGTTCCAACTTCAGCACAAGCGCAGAAAGTGCAGGAGCTGTAGCGATAACCCTTAACCTCGCCATGATGCCAGGGGAACAGTCAAGAGGAATATCTGCTGCAGCAGGAGAGCAAGTTCAACTTTCCCTAGTTAAGTCTGCTCTTATGAGCGTGCTACGTCAGCAGGCATCTGAGTCTGAGTCTGAGGATGTTGCCAAAAAGATGAAGATAAAGACAAAGAATGTCTCTTTTGCGGGAAGCATGGTTCCAAGGGAAAGCCTTGTCTCTCTTATAAAGATACTAGAGGCTGAACAGTTCTCTGAGACGGCTTTCACAGCTGCTTCAAACGAGATAATCAATCTGCTTGATACTCCAAACGCTGTGAATGAATCGACAGACATACAGACTCAGCTTACAAACAAGCGGAAGGAGATAACATCTAACCTGAGCAAGTCAGACTTTAGCGCCAGACTTGGTACGATAATGACAGCGAGAAAGCAAGCTCAGGGAGACAAGTCTGATGAGACTTACATCCCGCTTTCAACTATCGTGTATGCTTATCTTGCTTATCCTCTTGCGACGAGCTGCAGGTTTGATGAGATACAGGTTCATTTCTACCCAATGAACAAGAACGCACTCTACGCTAGCGCTATCAACATAGGTGATATGCCAGTTCCCCTAAGCGTCTTAGACGAGGCGCTGAGCAAACTTTCAAACCCGAGCGGACAGAGTCTCGTAAATTACATTATAGATCAGACACTAAGCAGGCCTGACTTCTTCTACTACGGTTTAAACGACCTTTATGCAAAAAAAGAAGCCATCGTCAAAGAGAGTGATGCTAAGATAGAATCTACGAGTAAAGACCTTAAGGCTGCAAAATCAGAAGCCGAGACTGCGAACAAGTTCGTCCAGACACAGCCTGGAAACTCTGCTTCTAGCAGGTTTAGCTTTACCGGAGAAGTTACAAAACCCACTAGCCCATACGCTTCTGCTGCAAATTCATCTGCGACCAGCGGAACTGGCGTGTATAAAAGCATAACTAGCGGATATACACAAAGCTCATCAGCGGCCATTGATAGAACAATTCTAGGCGCTGCAGAAAGACGATCGGCAGACGCGACGAAGGCTGCCGACGAAGCAAGGCGCCAGAAAGAAGTTGCGGTCAGCAAGATTGATCAAGATATCGAGGATAGAATTCAGGAGATAGCGAAAGCAGTGCAGATGCCTAGCGATGAGTTTCTAGTTCCTGACATTCGCATCTATGTAGAGTCGACCGGCATGGTCGATCAAAACGGTAAGAAAACTTCCAAGATTCTTGCAAAGGTGCACATCTTTGACAAGAGCAGCTCACCTTACTTTAGTCAGCAGATTGTGCTGAAATCAATTACTTCTGGTGATATCATATCGACGTACGATAAATTTGTGCCTCAAATCAAAGATGCGAACGGAAAGAGCGTATCAAAGCTCATTCCAGGAAATGAAGCATCAGCGATTATCGGAAACTTCAACGAGAGGGTGATAAAAGACATAATTGCAGCGACTGTTCCGACAATAACGATCGGGAACGAGTTTTCGATGGTAACGTCTCTATCTGTTAGCGCAAACACCCAGGGAAATCTTGCTGACACTCTGATGCTTGAGGCGATTAAAAATGCAAAAGATCCATCAATATCGAAGGCAGGATCTTCTAATATTGACGACATCACGGTCATCCCTAGCACCATGAGCGTGACAATGACAGGGATGCCTGTGATGCAGTACGGACAACAGTTCTTCGTAGACCTTCAGACGGGCACCAACACAGATAACATCTACGTCGTAACGAGCGTGAACCACTCAATAACCCCTGAGGGATTCACGACATCACTCTCTCTAACACCTTCTTTCCAGGGATCGATAAAGAGCTTCAAGACCGCCCTCCGTGCAGCAGTAACGAAACTTACCAAGAAAGAAGTTGTCTCTGAAGCTGGCTAGGATTAATTGTAAAGGTTCTATTTCTTAGATAGAATCAGGTTATGATACTCTGCATCTGCTCAGAAGCCTCTGGTATGAAGAAGAATCTTCATATCGACACTGACACTGACAAGTTCGTGACCTCTGAAGATCATGGCGGTTTTTGTCTAGGTAGAAGAACGGCAAGATCTGTGCGGGACATTGCCAGGCTTCTCGATATCCAGGAACCTAGTCCGCCAAAAAAGCATCTAGCATCCATGGAAATCGTCAATGCTAGCAGGCCAATGTGGTCTGCGATACTGTCTGCTGAAGAAATGAAAAAGTTCATGTCTTCACTTGTGACTTTCAGCAAGAAATGCTGGGACTCGTCAGGGGAATACGAGAAATTGATTTTTCCAGCAGGAAACGAGATACTTTTCTCTCTTGACAAGATGAGGATTGATACAGAATTCGTCAAGAAGCACATGGATACTGATCATACCGGAGTTCTGCGGACTTTTCTATCCGCTGAGGTGCCCCGATACAATCGTTTCGCATCGGTGACAGGAAGAATGAGCATCACATCAGGCCCAGACATCGCGCGTCTTCGGAAAGACATGCGGAAGATAATACTTCCGGAATCCGAAGACCGCGCAGTGTATCAGCTTGACATGGTCTCACTAGAGCCGAGCATTGCTATGCTTATAGATGGACAGAGGTGTCCTGATGACATCTACGCGCATCTTAGCAAGAGCGTTCTCGGAGGTGAGGCGACGAGAGAGGTTGCCAAGGCAGCAACCATATGTGCACTTTACGGTATATCTGCTAAGAAACTCTCTGAGAGAATACCGAAACACCTTGATGCAACACGTATTCTCGGAGACGTAAGGTCTTATTTTAATATAACTGGAATGCTCCTCAAGCTCAAGAAGCAAGCTCAAGAAGGATCTATAAAGAACTTCTTTGGCAGAGAAGTTGAAGCAACAGAAACTTCTCCCCTCGTCAATTATTTCCTGCAGTCAAGCGGAGTCGATGCATCTCTGCTGGCATTCTCAGAATTTAGAAGGTCTGCAACAAGCTCAGGAATTGCAGTTTCCCCAAAAGGTGTGATTCACGATGCACTGATCTTCACTGCGGAGAGGTCTTCTCTTGACAAGCTGATCGACATCTCTAAGCAAATCTCAGTCCCTAAGATTGGAAATATGCGCGCAAAAATCACGGAGGTAATGTGAAAGTAGACAACCTGGAAGAAAACTGGTCGATTTTTAGCAAGATCTTGTCAAAGACAGATAGAGGAGAAGAAATTTCTGCTTTTCTTGACAAGCACGGACAGCAGATACTAGAGACCCCGGCAAAGGACAGGGGTGACTGGGTAACTTCTTGCCCTGGTGGTCTTGTCTACAACTCACTGCTGACTCTCAAGCATGCAAAGACTATATCAGCAACTGTCGGAGCTGATGTTGATCCGAGCTCTCTGTCTATTGTCTGCCTTCTCCACGAAATTGGAAAGATAGGAGAGCCTGGGGGTCTACCCTATTACAAGCTCCAGACTTCGAGCTGGCATATCGAAAGAGGCCAGATCTACACATACGAGCCTAACATACAGAAGATGACTCATCCTCACAGGTCACTTTACATACTGCAGCAAGCCGGCATAAAGATTAATCACGATGAATTCGTTGCAATACTGACATCAACAGGGTTCTCTTACGACGAGAATAAGTTCTATATTGGTGGAGAAAATACTCTAGTCACAATACTGCAGTCTGCATTGTCTCTGACGAATATGGTGACAAAGCGTAATATGTAGACCAATGCGGCCACCAGTAAAGAGCAAAAACCAGGGATATGCGAGATCAGGAAGAGGTACTGGAGTACCAGCTGCCGGAGCGATAGGCGGAGGAGATGGGTTTCAGCAGAAAGTTGGTAGGCCAAAAAGGCCAGTCCTATCAGGCGACATGGGATCACCCACTCAGTCGGCAGACTCAGGATTTTCATCTTCATTATCCCGTGTCAATAAAGGACGTGAGAAAGACGCCCTAATAGACAGGGGTCCAATGTTCCCTGATCAAGATCCAAGCTATGAAGAAGTTGATGACGCCCTGATTGGTCTTCGTACTAGAAAGCTACCTACTTACTTTGCAGGAATGAAAAGAATTCCAGAGAGTAACATGACTAGAGGCTTTGGAAAACCAAGTCTAGCGAAGAGCTTGCTAAACGAAGAGAGAGCCTTAGTGCAGGAAAGCTTTGTAGATGACCTTATGAAGACTGCATCTGAGATATCAGATGCAATTGGATCTGCATTTGGTGTTGCTAGGCCCTTGATGAAGTTTGGCACAAAAGTTTTGCCCGGTATTGCATCTTCTGTCGCATCAAGCACAGCTGCATTGACAGGAGGAGCATCGGCTGTTGCAGGATCAATACCCGGTGTCGACGTCCTATACGGAATGGGAGCAGGATATTTCAACTACCGCCAGATATCAGAAAATCTGAGAAAACTGGATGAGATGTGCTACAGCTACGGAATAGCTGACAGCTACTCAGACTTAGTGTCCATGGATACTGAAGATTTCAAGCTTAGTGTTGGTCATCTTCTCTCAAGGACTCATGCAGAGAAAGAAGTCTTCAAAGAAGAACTAAACAAACTGTTTGGAAACTTCAAGGACATAATAGTTGCTGTCGAGATGATGTCAGATACTCTGACAGGTGCTTCTCTTGCAGGTCCTTTTATTGGTCTCGCTTCAACAGCTGCTGCGACGTCTGCTGCGATAATCACGTCATTGACAACTGACTACGAGGTCGTTGTTCCAAAGATGATCGTCTTGCTCAGGCGGCTTCCGATGAGAGTAAAGAAGCTGATTGAGAAAGCAATACGTGAGTCAAATCCAGAGTACGACTACGATGAGATGCTAGTTGTCATGGCGAGGTCTCATGTCATATACGTCGCACTCAAGCATGACGCGTACGAAGGGATAGAGCCCGTCAGACAAGACTATCAGGGTGGCCAGGAAATAGAAGGAACATCAGGCAGTCCTAGAATAACAATGGACATGCTCGAGGCCAAGAAGAACAAAAAGAAGACGCTTAAGAGAGAGTTCAGCGGTGCAGGTGCTGTGGCTGGCTTCACGGGTCCTCTCTCGGGATTTTCTTCACAGTCGCGAAAGGATGACTTTGAAGATGTCGCTGCGAAGTCTTTCGGTGGATCTAACATTGACGAATCTGCAGCCTACATCGTCAATGGAAAGAGATCTATCGTCAAAGCACTACTTGACTAAATTTTACTAATAAAACAAGTTCTCGTGGGATACTATCCCATGGCAAATAACTGGTAAGAAATCTTAATTTTGAGACGAAATACTAGAGTTTGCATTTTAATCACTAAGGAGTAAAAAGTGGCTATTGACATCGAAGCAATCAAGAAGAAGTTTGGTGCACTGAGTGGTAACAAGCGTGGAAACAATAACTGGAAGCCCAAGGAGGGCGAGGAGTACACTGTCCGTCTCCTTTCCTTTCCTAACAACGAGGGCCAACCCTTCAAGGATCTCTGGTTCTACTACAACATTGGTAACAATCCGGGTCTCCTTGCCCCTTACCAGTTTGGCAAGCCTGATCCTATCCAGGAGCTAATCAACAAGCTCCGCGAGGATGGCTCTAAGGAGTCATACGAGCTCGCCAAGAAGCTCTACCCGAAGATGCGTTGCTACGCTCCTGTCATCGTCCGCGGTGAAGAGGACAAGGGCGTGCAGATCTGGGCATTCGGCAAGCAGGTCTATCAGACTATTCTGAGCATCATCCTCGACGAGGATTACGGTGACATCACCGATCAGTTTGATGGTCGTGATGTGCGTATCACCTGCAGTCGTCCTGCCGGAAAGAAGTACGCTGAGACAGCAGTGATGCCTAAGGGCAAGTCGACTGCTCTTCACACAAATCCTACGCAGTCAAAGAAGTGGATCGATTCTATTCCAGATCCAAACTCGATGTTTGAGACCAAGTCCTACGACGAGCTCTCGAAGATCGTCAATGACTGGATCGCAGGCGGTGCGGAAGTCAGCGACGGAACTGAGAAGTTTGGCAAGTCGCAGAAGAGCGAAGACGACGATGATGTCAAGGACGTCAAGCCCAAGCCCCAGAGCAAAGAGCACCGCACTCTTGACGATGCCTTCTCTGATCTGATGGATGATTAAAACCTAGTTGCCTTGCATCGGGCGCGGATCACTCCGCGCCTGATTTGTGTAAAGTGTCATTGAATGCAGTATGTTTAAAATGGAGAAAACAAATGGCTAAGCAGAAGAATCAGAATGAGTCACTTGCAGATGATTTCACATCAGAGCTGATCTCATCGCTGAACAAGGATCACGGATCTCGAATCGCTTACAACCTCGCTGTCGACACATCTCCGACCCATGTGAAGAGATGGATCTCTAGCGGTTCGAAGCAACTCGATCTCATCGTCTCTAACCGAGCGAACGGCGGATTGCCAGAGGGGCGTATCGTCGAGATATTTGGTCCACCATCGATCGGAAAGTCACACATCGCGACGCAGATCGCTCGCTCGACTCAGGCGCTAGGAGGCATTGTCGTCTACATTGATACAGAGAATGGCACGTCTGTAGAAAACCTCGCAGCGCTGGGTGTCGATGTCAGCAAGCGGTTCGTCTACGTCGATACGCACTGCACCGAGGAGGTGCTGGACATTGCCGAGAAGACGATCCTAAAGGCGAAGGGCATGCAGAAGGATGTTCCGATCACCATCATCTGGGACTCTGTCGCTGCTTCTTCTCCGAAGGCAGAGCTCGAGGGCGCCTACGACAAGGATACGATCGGTCTCCAGGCCCGCGCAATCTCAAAGGGGATGCGAAAGATCACCGGCGTCATCGGTGACCAGAACGTCCTATTCGTCATCCTGAATCAGATCCGCACTAAGATCGGTGTCCTTCACGGTGATCCGACGACAACTCCCGGCGGCATGGCGATCCCGTTCCACGCTTCTGTCCGTCTCAAGCTTGGGGCAGGACAGCATATCGAGAACAAGCAGGGCGATGTCATCGGAATCAACGTCTGGGCAAAGACGATCAAGAACAAGGTCGCACCACCCTTCAGGAAGGTTGACTTCAGAATCATCTTTGGACGCGGAATCGAAGAGCACGAGGAAGTCTTCGATGTACTCAGGGCGCACGGACCAGATATGGTGGATAACCACCAGGTCACAGTCGAGGGAACCGGTGCTTGGAAGATGATCAAGGTCGTCAACGAGAGACAGGAAATCATCGTCGAGAAGAAGTTCTACAAGGCTGATTTCGGAGATCTCTGGAAGGATCCTCAGTACAAGCCCTGGATAAACGGACTCCTCTCTAAGGCGCTCATTAGGACAACTGTTAGCGCCGAAGACGTTGATATCGATCCTGAGTCATACGAAGAGATGCGCGCTCTTCATGATCACGTGATGGGCGCAGATGCCTAACAGGGTAATGCTTGTGGACGGGATGAATCTTTTCGTCCGCAACTTTGTATCCCATCCTGCCACGTCCACCGTTGGTAACTACATCGGTGGCGTGGTTGGTTCTCTAGGAACGATGCAGTCAGCGATAGACAAGTTTAAGCCAGAGCGCGTCTACGTCGCGTGGGAGGGAGGAGGATCTCCGCGCAGGCGATCAATCTTTCCAGACTACAAAGCGAACAGGCGTCCTCAGAAACTTAATCGTTTCTACGAATCAGCAGAGATTCCGAATACGACTCAGAATAGAGACTACCAGGTAAAGCTGCTGGTAGAGATACTCAAGTGCACACCTGTGTGCCAGATCTACGTCTCTGACATAGAAGCAGACGATGTCATCGGATATCTCGTGAACAACACCATGAGAGAAGATGACGTAACGATTCTCTCGTCTGACAGGGACTACTATCAGCTACTCGCACGCGAGAATGTCAGGATCTACACCCTTGGCACACGCAAGCTCATAAACAGGGACGTAGTCATAGACGAATATGGCACACTGCCTGAAAATTTTGCTCTGATGAAGTCCCTGTGCGGCGACGATTCAGATAACATCAAAGGTGTTCCTGGGCTTGGCTTTAAGACGGCTGCCAAACGCATCCCGTTGCTGCTGGAGCAAAAGGATCTGATGCTAGAGGATGTTATATCATTCGCACGATCGAAGCTAACAGACCGCAACAGGATCAAGGCTTACGAGGCGATAGTTGAGAACGAGGAGATCGTTCGCAGGAACTGGAAACTTGTTCACCTCGACGTCTCGAACATATCTGGTTCACAAGTCCAGAAAATCAACGGCATCATTGAAAACTATGTACCTAGCCGCAATAAGATGCAATGCATAAAGATAATGATGCGTGAAGGCATCCAAACCTATGACATCGATCGGTTTTTCTCGTCACTCAATCACGTCGGAGTCCTGTGATGACTGAGCATGAAGCTCTGTTCAAGCAATACGGAAAGAACTTTCAAGAGAAAATTTTCCAGGGGTTGCTAACAGACAGGCCGTGGGCAACGCAGATGACGGAGGTTATGACTCCGTCTTACTTTGAGCTCAAGTATCTCGAGTACTTGACTGAGAAGTATTTCTCTTACTACCTGAAGTACAAGGATTTCCCAACACAGCAGCTTCTGATCTCGATCATCAGAGACGATCTGCGTGAAGGCAAGGATACGCTTCTTAGAGATCAGATTGTCGACTTCCTGCAGCGAGTTCGGACAAATCCAGATGTCGGTGATCTGCAGTACGTCAAGGACAAGGCTCTAGATTTCTGCAAGAAGCAGGCGATGAAAGACGCGCTTGAGAAAGCTGTCGATCTTATCGCGACTGACAACATGGATCCTGTTGTCGATCTCATGAAGCAAGCACTGAGCGTCGGCACTCCTCAGTCTATCGGTCATGATTTCTTCAATGACTGCGAGACCCGCTTCATGAAGATCAAGCGTGTCACGATACCGACCGGTCTAGACCTTCTCGACAAACAGGATGTCCTGAATGGTGGTCTTGGAACAGGCGAGATCGGCGTCATCATTGCCAACACTGGCGTTGGTAAGTCTCACTTCCTCGTCAATCTCGGCGCTGAAGCTCTTCGTCGCGGCAAGAATGTCCTCCACTACACGTTCGAGCTCTCTGAGACTGCTGTCGGTATCAGGTACGACTCCAACCTCTGCGGCATCTCATCAAGTGAGGTCTGCGACAGGAAGGATGAGATCATGGGATACTACAGCGGTGTGAAGCTAGGTCGCCTGATCATCAAAGAATATCCGACAGGATCGGCATCTGTGATGACTCTAAGGAATCACATAGAGAAGCTACTCCTCAAGGGCTTTACTCCCGATGTTATCATGATCGACTATGCTGACATCATGCGGTCTAGCCGGAAGTTTGACTCACTTCGACACGAGCTGAAGCTCATCTACGAGGAACTTCGCAACATGGCGATGGAGATGAAGCTTCCCATCTGGACAGCTTCTCAGGCGAACAGGGACTCAGCGAACTCTGAGGTCGTCGGTCTCGAGAATATGTCTGAAGCCTACGGAAAAGCAATGGTGGCAGACGTGGTGCTGAGTCTCTCAAGAAAAGCAGCAGAGAAATCGGTAGGTGTCGGCAGAGTTTTCGTGGCAAAAAATCGAGCTGGTCGTGACGGCATCCTTTACCCGATGCGCATAGATACCTCCATGTCAAGATTCACGCTGATCGAAAACGCCGAGGAAATGAGCCTCAGCGATGCGATGGATTCAGATGCGTCGGATATGAGATCTCTTCTCAAGAAGAAATGGAAAGAGATAAACGACAAGTGATTCTTTGACTAAAGTAAAGACTCTAAAGATCAGGAGGATGGGATGGGTGTCGGTTCTGTGAACGAAAAGTTGCTCGAATACTTCAACAATGATGACCTTGCAGCCGATGTGTTCGGCAAGTACGCACTGAGGGATGACAAGGGAAATCTTCTGGAGATTACTCCTGACGATATGCATCGCCGGCTCGCAAAGGAGTTCGCTCGAATCGAGTCGAAATATCCAAACCCAATGTCAGAGGACTCGATCTATGATCTCCTGAAGGGTTTCCAGATGATCGTACCGCAGGGCTCTCCAATGTCAGGCATTGGAAACCCCTACCAGATTCAGTCGCTGTCGAACTGCTTTGTCATCGATCAGCCTCACGACTCGTACGCTGGCATCCTCTTCTCAGATCAGGAGCAGGTGCAGATCATGAAGCGGCGCGGAGGCGTCGGCATGGATGTCTCTAACATCCGCCCAAAGGGTCAGCCGACATCGAACGCTGCACGCACCACTGACGGCATTGGTGTCTTCATGGAGAGATTTAGCAACACTACCAGAGAGGTTGCCCAGGGAGGTCGTCGTGGCGCTCTCATGCTCACCATCGATTGTCGTCACCCTGAGATCGAGACATTCATCGACATCAAGCGCGACCTGAAGAAGGTCACTGGTGCGAACATCTCGATCCGCTTCACTGACGAGTTCATGCAGGCAGTGGAAGGCAACACCGGATTCTGTCTCCGCTGGCCGGTTGAGGCTCATCCCGAAGATGCGCAGATCGTCAAGATGGTCGATGCCAAGCAGATCTGGGACAAGTTCGTAGACGCTGCATGGAACTCTGCTGAGCCTGGTGCGCTCTTCTGGGATACTGTTGTCAACCAGGGAATTGTTGACTGCTATAAAGATGCTGGCTACAGGACTATCTCGACCAACCCTTGCGGCGAGATCCCGCTCAGCCCGTACGACTCTTGCCGTCTCATGGTCGTCAATCTCACTTCATTCGTGAATGATCCCTTCACGGACAAGGCTGACTTTGATTTCGCAAGATTCGGAAAGGCTGTCTACGCAGCGCAGAGACTCATGGACGACCTTGTTGATCTCGAGGTTGAGTGTGTCGACAAGATCATTGAGAAGATCGATAACGATCCAGAACCTGCTGCAGTCAAGGCAATCGAGTCCAACCTGTGGCGTAAGGTTCGTGCTGCTGGTCTTAATGGACGTAGAACGGGTCTTGGCGTGACAGGACTCGGTGATGCTCTTGCAGCTCTTAATCACAGGTATGGCTCTGATAGCTCTATCCAGGTGACAGAGTCGATCTACAGTCACCTTGCGATGCACTCTCACTACTCATCTCTAGTGATGGCAAAAGAGCGCGGCGCTTTCCCTGTATGGGATTATGAGAAGGAGAAGAGTCACAAGTACCTCAATGATATCATGTCTGCTACAAACAGCATGCACTCTGATGCAACTGACATGTGGAAGACGACTGGACGTCGTAATATTGCGCTCACGACGACTGCACCCGTCGGATCAGTTTCTTGCCTCACCCAAACGACGTCAGGAATAGAGCCTGCATTCCTACTTTCATACAAGCGTCGTCGCAAGATCACACAGAACGACAAGAAGACTGTTCCTGACTTCGTCGATGCACTGGGGGATAAGTGGCAGGAGTACACGGTTTACCATCACTGGTTCAAGAAGTGGATGGATGTGACAGGCAAGACGGATCCGCAGGAGAGCCCATACTGGGGCGGGACGGCGAACGACATCGATTGGGAAAAATCCGTGGATATCCAGGCGGCGGCCCAAAGGTGGGTGGACCACTCAATCTCAAAGACTTGCAACCTCCCCAACTCTGCGACGAGAGAGACAGTCAACAGCGTCTACATGAGAGCGTGGAAGACAGGATGCAAAGGCTTTACAGTCTACCGAGACGGTTGCCGAACTGGCGTCTTAGTGGCCACTGAGACCAAGAAGGAAGAGCCTGCCAAGAACGCAGGAGATGTCTTCGCGAAGCGCCCAAAGGAACTGCCTTGCGATATCCATCGCGTCAACGTGAAGGATAGGAATGGCGTAGCGCAATCGTGGATGGTGCTCGTCGGTCTCCACGAAGGAAAGCCATACGAGGTCTTCAGCGGGCTTGCTGAGCACATCGAAGCTCCTAAGAAGGTCAAAGCTGGCACTCTCATCAAGAATGGCAAGAAGGACGGTGTTGCGACATACAACCTTCGCGTTCCTGTCGGAGATGACGATAGCATCCTCTTCAAGGACGTCGTCAATCTCTTTGAGAATCCTACTCAGGGAGCTTTCACCAGGACCATCTCTCTTGCACTCAGGCATGGCATCCCAGTCAACTTTGTTGTCGATCAGCTGCAGAAGGACAACAGCGCAGACATGTTCGCTTTCGCAAGGTGCATCGCTAGAGTCCTCAAGGGATACATCCCTGATGGAACAAAGTCTGCTAGCGAGAAGAAGTGCAAGGAGTGCGGTAGCGATCAGGTCTTCTACATGGAAGGATGTTTGAGCTGCAAGAGCTGCGGCGCGTCCAAGTGCTCGTGAAAATTACATAAACAAAACGCGGGAGATCAATGAATACGATCTACAAGGTATCTCCGCTTCTCACGAAGTATGAGCTGAGGAGCTATCCGGTCACGGTTCGCGTCAACAAGTTTGACGAAGATTCTGCAAAGACTTTCTGCCAGAAGATGAGTGAAGCTCAATCGACTGGACAGAGCGTAATACCAGTGATAATCGATTCCTACGGGGGAGAGGTCTACTCCCTTCTCACCATGGTCGATGCCATCAAGTCTTCTCGCGTTCCAGTTGCAACTATCGTGCAAGGGAAAGCAATGAGTTGTGGTGCTGTTCTTCTATCGTTCGGTGCTGAGGGCATGAGATTTGCCGGGCCTAATGCCACGATAATGATACACGAGGTGACTGGTGGATCTTTTGGAAGAACTGATGATATCAAGGTCGATGCCAAGCAGATTGAGAAGTTGAACGACAAGATCTTGTCGATGATCTCGACCAATATTGGCAGAAGCAGCGGCTATATCAAGGAAGTGATCCATGAGAAGAATCATGCAGACTGGTTCCTCGATGCAGAGGAAGCAAGAATCATAAATCTAGTTAACTTCGTTAGAGTTCCTGAGTTATCTCTAACAGTTGATGTGAAATACAAGTTTGAGTAGTAGAAAGATAGAGCTATTGATAAAAGTCGTATCATGGAGATTTTTCTCCATGATATACGGCTTTTCTGTTGCCTACATTTTCACTGGAAACATGGGTGAATCTGCAGGTATAGTTCTCATCACGGGAACAACTCTGACTGTTTTGCAGTGGATGTTCGAGATAGCTTGGGACAAGATTGCAACCACGAGGATTAGAAATGCCGTTTCAGAACAACAAGGTAGAATTGATAGGTTGGTACGGTGGAGACGAAGCTCACGCGCTGTCAGCTTGGACGAGCACGAGTCGAGATCTGACAGAGGAGAAGAAAGCTCGGATCCCAAGCCTCCTGAAAATGCTGGCTGAGAACGGACACGAGACACCGTTCGAGAAGAGCTCTCTTCACTTCCTTGTAACAGTCGACGCTGCTAGTCACGTGCACCTGTTAAAGCATAGAGTTGGCGTCTCTATTAACGGAGAGTCAGCGCGTTATAAAGAGTTGAAGGACGACAAATACTACGTCCCCCAAGACTGGCCCCTCGCTGAACAGGCGAAGTACATAGCGTTCATGGAAGACGCTCTCATGCGTTACCACGATACGCTAGATCGTCTTGTCAAGGGCGGCATGGATCGTAAAAGAGCCAAGGAGTCTGCAAGGTTCTACCTCCCGTACGGGAACCAGATTACCATGGACGTCATGTTTAACTGGCGATCATTCAGCCACTTTCTTGGACTGAGAATGAAGCCCGATGCTCAGAAAGAGATAAGTGATATTGCTGAGTCAATGCTGCAGCTTGTAATTGATATTCCTGGTTCTCCTTTTGCTCACACGATAGATGCTTTTGGATACAAGTAATACCTAGAGACATGGTAGATAGCTGTTCAATGATTGTTGTCAAGAACGGTTGCATCTTGCTTCTGCAAAGAGGCATGACAGATCCCTGGATGCCAGGCAGGTGGTGCCTTCCAGGAGGAAAGATGGATCCAGGAGAGACACCAAGGCAAGCAGCCATCAGAGAGCTACTCGAGGAAGCTGGAATTTCTCCATCCAGAATATCTCACTTTGATACGTACAGCGGAGAAGGCCGTAATCACCACATCTTCTGCGCACTGTCGCACACGGGAGAGGTAACTCTTCCAGACGGAGAGTGCAGCGATTACTGCTGGGTTACCAGAGACGAGGCCAGGCTTTTTCCGTTGATACCCCAGCTTTCTAGGAATATACACAAGATGTTTGATTTCGTTGAATCCCTGGGTACTACTGATGCCATCTAAATTTGTCTTGAAGCCTGATAAGAAAGCTGCAGCATTTATACGTGCACAGTCTCGTGTAATCAGGTCTAACGGAAGAAAATCTGATATTGATAAAGACGAGATAGACAAAGAGGTCAGAAAATTTAAGAAGATTTACCTCACTGTCTTGACTCACGCCATGAAGAAGATGTCTTACGACAGAGAGCAGGCTGAGGAGTATGCAATAAACACATACATTGACAAGTCTGCTTCGTGGGCTGTCCCTACTGAGGAAATGTTCTTCGATGAGCTCAGAGAGGTCAGGTTGCCTGTCATGATTGAATCACTGGATCTCAGCGAGAAAGATATTGTGAGCCTTGTTGAGTCCATGCAGAAAAAAATTAATATCTTTTGTAGTAAATAGAGCCTTTACTATGTTATAAAGGTTTATGTGGATTCCACCTAAATCCCCGTACAATCTTGTTCAAGAGAAGCTATATCACGATCCTTGGCGGATTTTTGTGGCATGCATCTTCTGTAACCTCACAAAGAGGATACAGTCTGAGCCAATCATGTGGAAGTTCTTCGCAAAATATCCTACGGCGAATGATGCAGCTGCAGCAGAGCACCAGGATGTCGTTGATATCGTTTCAGACCTGGGGCTAGGAAAGAAAAGAGCGACTGCTCTCATAAGAATGTCTCAGGATTTCATCTCCAAGAAATGGCAGTGCGATCCCAGGGGCAGTCTTTACGCTGTAGGTAAATACGCAGAAGATGCTTACAGGATATTCTGCGTAGGTGACTGGATGAACGTTCATCCACAGGATCACGCTCTCAATGATTACCACGACTGGCTCTGGAAGAATTACGAGGAGGATACTCTGATGCCTGAAGGTCCTGAGTGCAGAACTGTAGCCGATGGGCTTAATGAAAGGCTAAGCGGAAAGAAAATCACTTGCGTGAACATCATATCTGGGAGATATTCTCGTCATGGTGATCCCGAGGGGATGGCTGACTTCCTCTCTGCGCTTCCTGCAAAGGTTGTTGGTGCAAACTGTCATGGAAAGTTCATCTTCGTTGTCCTCGACAACGGATGGAATATCTGGTGCACTCTCGGCATGACAGGATCATGGCGGACAACGCAATCAGATCATGCTCGTGTCGAGCTCGTGGCTGAAGATGGATCTGTCTTCTTCACTGACATGCGAAACTTTGGAACACTCTCTTTTGTGAAGGGAGTTGCACCTCTGATGCAGAAGATTAATCAGCTAGGTCCAGACATGCTTGTTAGAGATCTCACAGACGATGAATTCGGAAAACGAATCAGAAAGTATAACAAGACTATCTCCGAGGTGATCATGGATCAATCTGTGATAGCAGGAGTAGGAAATTATCTTAAAGCAGAGTGTCTCTACTTTGCAAAGATTTCTCCTCACAGGACTTGTGGCTCACTGACTGATGCAGAGGTTTCCTCTCTCAACACAACCATCAGAAATACGATCAGGTTGTCATACAGGATGGGCGGTACCACTATTAAGAATTACACAAATATCAATGGCGTAGTTGGGCAATACAGTTCTAGGTTTGCAGTGTATAGTCAGAAGAAGGATCCACTGGGAAATCCTGTCATCAAGGAGAAGACCGAAGATGGCAGAATGACTCACTGGGTCCCAAACATTCAGAGGTGAAACATGGAATACAGACTTTCAGATGACGTGGTAGCAGCTATCGCAAGATCTCTACAGGTAGCCCTTCTTACGGGCACAGATATCGTTGACAATCTTCGTGCTATCAGCGTACAGGTTGTCGAGGATCAGCTAGTTCTGACTGATGCCTACAAGGCTGCAGAGCAGAACAATATTGACAAGATGCTCCAGGCTGTAGAGGAGCTCCAGGCAGAGGTTGCGGAGGAAACTTGAGCAAAGATCGTCTCTTTGAGATGTTCTCCCGCAGGGAAGCATTCATGCGTGCCCTGCAGGAAAAAGTTCCAAACTCTTACCCAGAGTGGCCTCTAGATCTAACGCAAAAGAAGTCTCAGCAATTTTGCAGGGAGATGACATTGCGTGGAGTTGAGGAAGTTTTTGAAGCTTTACAGCATCTCAAAAACACCAAGACACATCGCATGACAGAGGTCACGGACTTTAACAGGGATGAATTCCTTGAAGAGTTCGTTGATTCATTCAACTACTTCCTCTCTGTTCTCATAATCACGGGATTCACTCCCCAGGATCTATTCGACGCATATGTCGAGAAGGACAAGAAGATTCATGACAGACTCGAGAATGGGTACTAGTTTCGAAGACTTTCTTGAGATCCAGAAGAGATTTAACGATGCTGTCTATGGAGACATAGGTGACGATCGCAAGGAGGAGATCACGAAGTCTCTCTCCTTGGCTCTTCATTCTGAAGTTTCCAGCATCGCTAGCGCTGTAAACTTCAAGGATCACACATCTCACAGAGCACAGGTGAACAAGGACAAACTTTTATACGAGTCTGTCGACGCGTTTAGATACATCCTTGCACTGCTGAATACCTGGGACATAACTGCCGATCAGTTCTGTCGAGCATTCTCTGATAAAAATTCTTTTCTCTGGACAAGAAAAGAATGCGAGAAGACTAGATGGAACGGACAGGATGTCATACTTATCGATGTTGATGACGTTCTAGCAGGATTTCGTGAAGGGTTCTTTGCCTGGATCGAGTCCAAGTACGGAGTCTACGTTGATATAGATACAGACCAGTATTACACGACTACTCCGCTTAAGTCAAAGAACCTAAATCCAGAAGAAATTTTCCAGGAGTTCTTGCGAGAAGGAGGCATGAGCACGCTTCCTGTTATCCTAGGCACGCAAGAATTCCTGGAAAACCTGGTGAAGAAGGGATACTGGATCCAGCTACTCACAGCTAGACCAGAATCTAATCCTCGCTGCTTCTACGACACTTTTCTATGGCTCAGGGATGCCGGTCTCCCTTTCCATAGGGTGAACTTTGCTCCTGAGAAATTCATTTGGGCAGCACAGTCACAGTACTACGGGAAGTGCAAGATCGTAGCTGTGGACGATTCACCGAAGCACTGTGCTGAGTATGCTAAGCACGGGATTGAGGTTGCTTCGCCTGTCAAGCCATACAACAAGGAAGTTCATGGAATCCCAGGTGTTCACATGTATGAGACCTTTGACCAGGCGATTGAGATCATTGATAGATTGATTTCTTGTAAATGAGACACTAACATCTGATAATGATAGTACGGAGATCACATGCCGCAAGACACCACTCTTAAGCCCATCACCCTTCCCATGGCTATCCGCTTTAACGAGAAGCCAACAACCGATTTTGTCAACAGCCTCGATGCTCTCAAGCTTGAGCTTGTTGATAGTCCTGATCCTAAGACGATTCGCCAGGCAGTCTACTGCTTCGTTAAGTCGACTTGGGCTGACCAGCACGTTCCATACGGCGATGCAACAGATGCTGATCTTTCCAAGACCATGGAAGACGTGTTTGCAGGTCGTGCACTTCCAGCAGCGATGGAGTTGATTGGTCTTACCTTCCTCGTGGGAGGTATCGATACACAGACTGTTACTCATCTCATCCGTCATCGTGCCGGATCTTTTGCTGCACAGTGCACGGGTGACCGCTGGCTCTCTCACGAGCGCAGCCTGGTTCCCGGTGCCATCCAGAACAGCCCAGAGTTCTACGCTCGCTGGCAGTCACATGTTCAGGAGGCGAAGGAGCTCTATGCAGACATGGTCGATTCTAAGACCATTAGCCTGATGGATGCACGTCACGTCCTTCCCAAGTGCCTTGAGACCTTCTACTACATGCGCATGAATATTCGTGACGCATTCGGTTTCATCAAGCAGCGCCAGGACAAGCAGATCCAGCCTGAGGAGGATAACATGCTTGCAGCACTCATGGCACGTGAGATCCTCAAGGTGTTCCCAGAGGCGCACGTAGCAATCAACCTTCGTGAGCCTGCTTGGCACTACATCAAGACGTTCCGCAATGGTACAGGTACCAACCTCTACTGGCCTGATGAGGACAGCGAGAAGCACCTCACCTACCATCCAGACGACACGATCTATCAGGCAACACGTGACGACATGAACGGCACTGAGGGCGGTGTCCCGCATTTCCGTGCGCTCTGGAATGAAGTGCTGGCTGATATAGACAAGCTTGTTGCCGACTACAAGAATCGATAGGGCTTTTAATTCTGGCAATCTCATCCTATAATAGAGTGAGATTTAATAGATGCCAGCAATTAGAGTAATAGATGAACACCTCCTGTCTCCAGTACTTGTGTACTCGGGGTCAGGAGGTGTTTTTGAGAATGAGCTCGTACTCGCAACGAAAGACGGGCTAATTAAGACCATTGAAGATGGTCAACTTTCAATCTCAGTTGACATCGATAGAATCACTAGCCAGATCTCTAAAAAGTACATCAATGAGATTGTATTTAATGAGCATGTTGCTGCAACAGATAGCGATGTAGGTCTTCACTTCTCTCTCGCGTCAATGCCGACACGCGCAGAAGAGGTCCAGCTCTGGCTAAATGGCCAGCTGCTGACATACGGCGAGGACTATACTGTCGTCAACAGGCTTGTGACAATGATGACAAATCCTCTTGTCGCAGAAGATCGTCTCATCGCTTCCTATTCGCGTCCAATAACGATGAAGCAGTACGCGTTCGGAGAGCGTCTTACTCTTGATGGGACTTCTGTGACACTCAGAAATACTCCCACTCAATCAAGCGATGTCATGGTATTCCTCAACGGACAGCTTTTGATTCGAGGAATCTTGCCAGGAGATAATGACTACATCATCGCTGACAGAATTATTCAATTTAATCTTCCAGTAGACGAGACAGACATTATTTTGGCAACTTATTCGTACAACTAGAATGCACAAGTAAACTGGTTGATATTTAGTAACAGAACAATCAACCGGGTAAAAAGATGAAGACCTATGTAACAACAGATCTATCTCTTGCAGCATTTCTAAAGCTACGTGGACTCAGACTCCTAAGCGCATCTAAGCACTCGACAGGCCGTTTCGAGTTTGTCTTTGATGACGACGGAACAGCTGACAGCCTGTCTATAGACTTTGCAAATAGCGAATTCTCTTCTTACGATGCAAATTTGCGATCGCTGAAGAAGACATTGAATGCGAGATCAAAATAATTTTGACTTTATCTCGATATTCTCCTGAGTAAGGTATATTTAAATTTGTCGTAGTGGTTTTAACCACGCTTCGTTAGAGATGATGTTCGGGGACGTGCCAAAAGACATGGTGTCCTCAAGCACGTCAAAAAGTTGATAACTCTAACGGAGTAAATTATGGCAACAATCACCAATACCAAGCTCTCACAGGGCCAGATCAAGGGCACGGGCAAGGATCATCTCGGCGCCGAGCTCTCTGCTGTTGAGTCTGCAATCGCAGGCGCACTCGGCAAGGCAGGATACGAGGGTGGTGCAGACATCAACCTGAAGGACCTCGGCGAGATGGTTGACGGCAATGCAGCTGGCATGACCCTCAAGGTCGACGTTGCAGCAGGCGGCTTTGACATCACCGGCGCAGGCGAGATGGCAGCTGGCGTGGGCAGATTCGGCAACACCTCAGCAGGCATCCTCACAGCAACTTCAGCTGCTGTGTCCGGCGTGGCAACAGTCGGTGGATCATTCGACGTCAACGGCGCAGCAACACTCGCATCAGTCACAGTCGAGGGAACATCAGCTCTCGTTGGTAATGTGAATGCAAGCGGCAACGTCACAATCGCAGGCGACCTGTTCGTCAACGGCACACAGACCGTGATGAACACAGCACAGGTCGAGATCGAAGACGACCACCTCGTCATCGCCAAGGGCAAGCCCTCACTGGTCGGCGGCGAAGGCTTCGCACTCGTGTCTGACGCTGGCACCCACTTCATGCACTGGGACGTCTCCAACAAGTGGAGCATCTCTGACGGCGTCAAGTCTGTCGACTTCAAGGCCGGCGACAAGATGCTCGTCGACAGCATGGGCGTTCACGGCTCAGCTGACGGCCTCGCACTCGACTCAGCAGGCAAGGTGCAGTTCAAGGACAGCTTCATGACATCACCCATGGACCTCAGCAAGACCGGTGAGTACGCACCAGTCTTCGGCGCAGGCTCATGGGCAGCTGGCCTCGGCCTCATCGGCGCCCTGAACAAGGTGCGCACTGACTCCGGTGCAAGCCTCCTCGCAGCATCTGGCACACTCGTTGCAGCCCTCGACGCCGAGCGCCTCCGCGCAATGGCAGCAGAGGCAGCTCTCCAGGCCGAGATCGACGCAGAAGAGGCAGCCCGCGCTGCAGCAGACACAGCACACGACGCAGCAATTGCAGCAGAAGTTGCAGCTCGCATCGCTGGTGACGCAACTCTCACCACAAACCTCGCTGCAGAGGTCTCACGTGCACAGGCAGCCGAGAGCGTTCTCAACGGCAAGATTGCTACAGAGAAGTCCCGCGCAGAGGCTGCAGAGCTCGTTCTAACCAACGGACTCGCCGCAGAAATTGCAGCTCGCATCGCTGACGTGAACTCCGAAGAGTCACGTGCTCTCGCCGCAGAGGCAGTCCTCGACGGCAAGATCGTTGCAGAGGCCAGCCGTGCCCTCGCCGCCGAGACCGTTCTCGATGGCAAGATCACAACCGAGAAGAACCGTGCAGAGGCAGCTGAGCTCGTTCTAACCAACGCTCTCGCAGCTGAGGTCACACGCGCCCAGGTTGCAGAGGCAACTCTCACCACAAACCTGGCAGCTGAAGTCACCCGTGCTCAGGGCGCCGAGGCAGTCCTCGACGGCAAGATCTCAACTGAGAAGGCACGTGCAGAGGCAGCCGAGCTCGTTCTGACCAATGCTATTGCAGCAGAGGTTGCACGTGCACAGGCAGCAGAGGCAGTCCTCGACGGCAAGATTGCACAGGAGACAACACGTGCTGTTGCAGCAGAGGGCGTCCTCGACGGCAAGATCACCACACTCAGCACCAAGATTGCAACACAGGCAACACGCATCTTCGTGGCTGTGGTCCCCAATGGACCAGACCTACAAGCAGACAGCGACCTCACCGGTTACTCCGCCGCAGAGTTCGTCATGCCCGCAGGCAAGGTAGCAACAAACTACGACGTGTACCTCAACGGCCAGCAGATGATCTGGAATTCCGACTTCGCATTCGTGCTCGGAAAGATCCAGTTCAAGTTCGTCCTCAAGCCCGGCGACGTGGTCCGCTTCCGCGAGTTCTAGTAGCTCGCGGTTTAGACCGCACGCTTCTTAACTGAGGCAAAAATTTGGGCCGCACACTCACGTGTGCGGCCCATTTTTGTGATATGTATAGAACGGGAGACAACAACATGGCAAACATTCTAATTGACATTCTTGCAGCATATGTTGCTGGAGGTCTAATCTTTGCAGGTTATAACGTTCTCGAGATCAGCACGCTGCAGCGTCAAAATGATCTCACACGTGACAAGAACTTGAAGAACACGATCACGGCTCAGGCAAAGCAGCACTTTGATGAAGTGCGCGGCGCTTGGAAGTGGCCTTACCTGTTAGGCAAGACTGCCGTCGCTGCCATTAAGTGGGCCAAGACGATCTAAAAGTGAACCGCTGTGGATACCTCAAAAAAGCTCAAAAAGCTAACCTACAAGCTGCAGTACCTTCGTGTTGAGCTCGAAGAAGTTGAAGAAGCGCATTCGCGTGCCAAGTGGGAGCTTAGCAACGCGATTTTTGAGATATTTGCGAGATGTGGTAAAAAGATTCAGACACATGAGAGCGGATCTGTTGTGGATCCGCCTCCTCCGCCGCAAGAAGACGAAATTCCAGCCATCAACCTCGAGGCAGATCTAAAGAAGATCGTCAGAAAAATTGCGCTTAAGACACATCCAGACAGGACTGCAAACCTCACAGACGATGTAAAAGCTTACTACGAAAGCCTGTATCGAGATGTGATGTCAGCTGCCAAAGATGCTGACGAAGGGCGGATCATTGAGATCGCACTTGAGCTGGACATCGATATTGATCTTGACGAAATTCGTCACACAAGACCTCTTGAGGCGCTTACATCCCGCCTTGAAGGAAAAATCGACCAGATCAAACGCACACCTGAGATTATCTGGCTTAACCACCGCGATCAAGATGAGATTAGGTGCAATATGCTTGTCATGGCAGCAAGTAACATGGGCCTCGAGCTTAGTCCACAAATTGCGCTTGACGTTGTTAATTGGGTAAAAGCAGGTTGCCCTAATGGCACGCAATATGCTCGGGTCACACCTGCACGTCCTGATAAGGTTTGGGAAAAACGGCGACCGGGCACCCGTCCTGAACGTATTTCTCGTTAAAGTTTAATTGTTGTGTTTGCATTATAAATTAAGTGCATGGACACAAAAAATAAAGACACAGTTACCCTGATCGATATCCAGAATATTGTTAGTGGCTATATCGCAGCACAAGTTGCTGACAAGTCTGAGATCTTGAAGGCAATTGATAGAGATTCAATCATTCATGACGTCGCTAGCGCAATCCAGAAAAAGATTGTTGTGATGGTCAAGGCATGCAGGAAATCGTGCATAGGCAAATCTACCGAGGAGCGCGAGATTATTATGTGGACAACGTTAGATAAGATCGAAGAAATTATCGCACAAGATGTAGCATCAACACGCGATGCTGTGCTTTATGGCAAAGGGAAGCATGAAGCAATTGAGTCATCAATGTCAGCATTAAATGCATCATGGGACGCCGGTATTGGTGATTTGCAACGTATTGACACAGCTGCTGAGATCATTAAAAGTGGAGATACACCCATTAATGGTAAAAATCGTAAACCTGGCACACGCCCAGAAAAGCTTTCAGTGGTTAGGCGCGCCCAGGAAGAGGTCAATTCTACGAGTGTGAGTAGTGTCCAGGAGAACGAGTGATGCCCACGACGCTTGTCAAAACAGTCAATTTTGGGTCAACAAAAACAGGGAGAACTGCAACAATTGGCTATCGACTAATTGATGACACAGGGACACCGATTCAAGCACGATCGCAGGCGGGGGTCTACGAAGCTTTTCCAGGAACAGGAATCTATGCAGCAAACATTACATTTCCTGATGACTTTGTGGGAACAATCTTGTGGGATATTGAAGGTGTTAGACCTGTTTATGCAGCTGAAGAGTTTAATAATTCAATTAACGGAACAGGCGTTAGTCAACAGGTCGCTGATGTCACTATGCAAGTAGGAATTGTGACCGATCAAGTCTCTGATCTTGCTGACGAAATTCGTTTTATTCGAGGCATGACGGCTGGACGGTGGACGCTTGATAGCAAAGATTCAACAATGACATTCTATGATGAGAGCGGCAGAAACGT
>Ga0315905_10001482_pt1 | contig 25222 bp, 26 predicted proteins | sample LakEriMetagenome_5_FD_203522 | JGI IMG/M metagenome (GOLD analysis project Ga0315905, IMG submission 203522) | Freshwater fungal communities from buoy surface, Lake Erie, Ohio, United States - Buoy 4 MA121 | ecosystem: Environmental > Aquatic > Freshwater > Lake | place: USA: Lake Erie, Ohio...
TCACCGGCCAGGGGAAATGGCCGCGTTCAAGTCGCTTGGCGAAAAGGCATAGACCCTGGCCGTCATGCCAGACGCATTTGATCAGCCGACCACGCTTGCCGCGAAACAGATAAACCGCACCGCAAAATGGGTCCTGACCAAAGGCCTGTTGCACCAGCGCCGCCAAGCCATCCATGCCGCGGCGCATATCAGTATGGCCACAAGCAAGGAAAATCCGCGCCCCAGCTGCAGGGCCAATCATCGACCAGCAAGGGCCGCAAGAACGCGTCCCAAGGCCGCACCATCCACCGCCGCATCCACTCTGATCAATGCGCCGCCAGGTAACGCAATTTCCATCACGCCTGTCGGGGAGATCGCCAGTGCTGGGGCAGGCTTGGGGTCCGGCGCTGATAATCGCACTTCAGCAAAATCTGCCTTGGCCAATTCCGACTTGCAGCCACACGCCGAAGCACGCGACAGCATGGCCTTGCGCCACGTATAAAACTGCCCCGAGCTGACGCCAAAGCGCCGGGCAACATGCGACGCAATCGCACCAGGCGCCATCGCCTCAGTCAGAATGCGCGCGCGATCCTCATCAGACCAGCGCCGACGACGCTCGCCGCGCGTCACAACCTCCACCACAGATCGCCGACTACTCGAAGGAGTGCTCTCTCGAGCGCTCTCAGTCACAATATCATTGACCACATACGCCTCCGCGTCACTTCAAAGGCGCAAATGGCATGATCAATGGGGGCTGCCGCAAGGTGGGGCACAAACAACGGTTACACTTCAATCGCCGGCAGACCATCCGCGTCGGTGCGTCCGTGGCCTATGCGCAGGTCGGGGTGATCGGGTTCGACGGACCGATCGACCTGCAATCGCTGCGCCTCTACGGGCTGCCGGAGGCGGCACCCGCGGTGCTGAACGGCACGCCGTTGCTGACCGGGGCACTGGTCGGCTCAGGGCGGAGGGAGTTCGCCGCGGAGCTGGCCTGGGATCTGCCGAGCCTGGCGCCAGGGGCGACCGCGCTGCTCGACGTCACGGTGAACGGGGCGCGGGCCGGCGACCTGGCAACGGCGTCGCTGGTGTCGTCGACCCGATTCATCGAGCTCGATGCAGCGGTCTGGTCGAACAACACGGTGCGGGTGATGGCGCGGAACATCTCGGCGGCAACATTCGATCTGGCGGCAGCCACGCTGTCTGTAGGGGTTGCCAAGCGACGGGTGCCTTGAGGCGCATCCCAGAACCGTCGATACGCTCCAACTGGGTCAATCCAACCGCGTTGTTCGCAGCCGAAGTGCATTCCCGACCACGCTCACCGACGACAGCGCCATGGCCGCCGCCGCGATGATGGGCGACAAAAGGATGCCGAACATCGGATACAGCACGCCCGCCGCGATCGGTACGCCGGCCGCATTGTAGGCAAAGGCGAAGAACAGGTTCTGCCGGATATTGCCCATCACAGCCTCCGACAGCCGCCGCGCCCGCACGATGCCCATCAGATCCCCGCCGAGCAGCGTGATGCCCGCGCTTTCGATCGCCACGGCCGTGCCAGTGCCCATGGCGATGCCCACCTCGGCCGCCGCCAGTGCCGGCGCGTCGTTCACGCCATCGCCTGCCATGGCGACGCGGCGCCCCTCCGCCTTCAGCTTTTCTATGATGCGCTGCTTATCCTCGGGCAGGACCTCCGCCTCGACCTCTGTGATGCCAAGCCGCCGCGCCACGGCCTCCGCCGTCGTGCGGTTATCGCCAGTCAGCATCACCACCCGCACGCCATCCTTCGCAAGACCCGCGAGTGCCGCCGCCGTTGTCTCTTTCACCGGATCGGCCACGGCGACGATCCCGAAGGCGCGGCCATCCACCGCCACGAAGAAGACCGTGGCGCCATCACCGCGAAGACGCTCGGCTTCCGCCGATAGGGCGCCGACATCCACCTTGGTCTCATCCATCAGCCGGGCGTTGCCTACCGCGACCTGGCGTCCCTCGACCGTGCCGGTCACGCCGCGACCAATAGGGGCATCGAAGCCCTCGACTGACGGCACGACGACGCCGCGCTTTTCCGCCGCCCGCACCACGGCTTCGGCGAGGGGATGTTGGCTGGGCCGTTCCAACCCCGCCGCCAGCCGCAGCACCTCCTCCTCGGCCACGCCTGCTGCCGGGATCACAGCCACGACGTCCGGCCGCCCCTGGGTGAGCGTGCCGGTCTTGTCGACGACGAGCGTGTCGATCCGCTCCATGCGCTCAAGCGCCTCGGCGTTCTTGATCAGCACCCCCGCCTGCGCACCCCGGCCCACGCCGACCATGATGGACATCGGCGTCGCCAGCCCCAGCGCACACGGGCAGGCGATGATCAGCACCGTCACCGCGGCAACCAGCGCGAAGGCGAGACGCGGCTCTGGCCCCCACACCGCCCAGACTGCGAAGGCGACCAGCGCGATGCCCACGACCACGGGCACAAACCAGCCGCTGACCTGGTCAGCCAGACGCTGGATTGGCGCGCGGGAACGCTGCGCACCCGCGACCATGCGCACGATCTGCGCCAGCACCGTGTCCTGGCCAACGCGATCGGCCCGCATGACGAAGCTGCCCTGGCCGTTCAGCGTGCCGCCGACGACCTGATCACCCACCGTCTTGGTGACCGGCACTGCCTCACCCGTCACCAAGCTCTCATCGACGTTGGACGCACCCTCCAGCACAGCGCCGTCGAGCGGCACCTTGTCACCGGGACGAACGCGCAGCCGATCGCCGACCACGATGGCGGCCAGCGGCACCTCCTCATCCGAACCATCGTCGCGCAACCGACGGGCTTGGGCTGGCGCCAGATCGAGCAGCGCTCGGATGGCGCCTCCCGTCTGTTCGCGCGCCCGCAGTTCGAGCACCTGCCCAAGCAGCACCAGCACGACGATCACCGCAGCGGCCTCAAAATACACCGCCACCGAGCCATCCGCCGCACGGAAGGCTGCCGGGAAAATGCCTGGGGCGAGGGTGGCCACGACGCTGAATACCCAGGCGACGCCAGTGCCGAGTGCGATCAAGGTGAACATGTTGAGGCTGCGGTTCACCAGGCTCTGCCAGCCGCGGACAAAGAAAGGCCAGCCCGCCCAGAGCACCACGGGCGTCGCCAGCGCAAGTTGTATCCAGTTGCCGACGCGCTGCCCGCCGACGAGGTGCATCATCCCCGTCAGGTGACCGCCCATCTCCAGCAGAAAGACTGGGATGGTCAGCACGAGGCCGATCCAGAAGCGCCGGGTGAAGTCCACCAGCTCCGGGTTGGGTCCCGTCTCGGCCGAGGGGGTCTCAGGTTCGAGTGCCATGCCGCAGATCGGGCAACTGCCCGGCCCTGGCTGCCGGATTTGCGGGTGCATCGGGCAGGTGTAGATGGTGCCCGGCGCCACCGCCTCTGCGCGCAAAGGCGCACGCGCCTGCAGATACTTTCCCGGTTCGGCGATGAACTTGGTGCGGCAACCGGCTGAGCAGAAATGGTAGGCATGCCCCGCATGATCGGCGTGGTGCGCGGTCTTTGCCGGGTCCACCGTCATGCCGCAGACCGGATCCTTCACGGTGCCCGACGCCGCGGCAGTCCCTTCAAGCTCAGGATCGTGCTTGCCGTGGGCGGTGTGGGGGCCGTGATGTTCCATGTCCGTTTAACCTCTCAGCGCGCGAAAGGTCGCGCAGGCGGCCGCGCTGCCAGCATCGCCAGTGGCGGCAACAGCAGCCATTGGAGGAAGGGAGCGAGCCCGGTTCCCCACGGCGGAAGGCGCGGCATGGCGGCCGTGTAGGTCCAGGATTGGCGCAGATCGACATTCAGCCACTCACTGAACACCGTGTAGCCAAGGCCAATCAGGGTCGCGATCAGCGTGACGCTCCCCCATCCCTGGCTCGGCCAATGCCAGGATCGGGTCAACAGGATCGCCGCCGCCAACGCGGCGGCAGCGATCATCGCGTCCCCGCCAGTGCAATGAAGGACGGCGAAGGCGATCTCGCCCGGCGTACCCTCCACCCACAACGTGTAGAGGGGGAGCTGCGCGACTTCCCAGCCCAGGTTCAAGGCTAGCATGGCCACGAGGTAGCGTGCCGCGGGAGGAGCTAATCCAGCCCACCTTCGCGGCACCTGATGCATCACTTGGCTCCGTTGCCACGACCTAAACCAGCGTTCTGCTCGCCTCCGCCGTGGCCATGCCCGTGGTGCATGAACAGGTGCATCACCGGGCATGCTAAGAGGATGAGGTAAGGGAGCGCGCCGAACGCGTGGCCCCAATGCTCCCGCAGGACGTAGAAGGCCGCGATCAGCGCAAAGCCGATCACGGCGACTCCTGCGCGTGTGCGCCACCAGGATGGCTTGGCCTCGGCGCCTACGGTGCCCGTCCGGTCCATGTCACTACATCCCCATCCGCATGCTGCGGAAATGCTCGGCGATCAGCTCGTCGGCAGTGCGGCGCTGCTCCTCGGAGAGCGTCGCGTAGAGCGGCGCCGCGGCGGCAGAGACCGCGCGCATCGCGTCCAGCTGGGCGGTCAGGAAGGTGATGCGCCGCTCCATCTGCTGCGGTGCAGGGACAGGCCCCGTCCCGCCGCCCATCGCCTGCTGGGTGGCCCCGCGGAGCCTCTCGGCTTGGGCGCGGACGGCATCGGCGAAGGCGGTCCACTGCGAGAGCTGGGCGTCGGTGATGCGCAGCTCGGCCCGGAAGAAGGCGATCTGCCCCTCAATGCGGCGGAACGGCTGCAGCGCGGCCGCGGCCATCCGACCCTGCATCATCTGCTGCATCATGCGGCCCATGTCGCCGCCCATCATGCCGCCCGGGCCGGCCATGCCGGCTGCAGGCGCCCCACGCTGCAACGCGGGCGGCTGGGCGGTAGGCGGCGCGTCAGGGTGATGGCCCTCGTGTTCCGCACCGGCCGGAGGCGCCGTTTGTGCGAGCGCCGTGCCGGCGATCCCGAGCGCCAGGACTGCCGCGGTGGTGTAGGTGCCGAGCTTCCTCATGGTTTTTTTGTTCCTTGTCAGACGGCGCGGGCGCCGACGAAGCGCATGAAGGGCCGGTGCCTGCCGTCAGCGGTCCAGGCCACCACGTCGTAGGTGTCGGGCTCGCGTCCGGGCACTTCCATGCCGGGCGATCCGACCGGCATGGCAGGCACCGCAAGGCCGATCACGCCGGCGGGGCGGTCAGAGAGCGCGCGACGGATCGCAAGGGCCGGCACGTGGCCCTCCAGCACCAGGCCAGCGACGCGGCCGGCGTGGCAGGAGAGCAGATCGGCCGGCGTCCCCAGCATCCGGCGGAATGGCGCAACGGAGGGAACGACGCGATCCGTAACCCCAAACCCTTCGGTACGCAGATGCTCGACCCAGGCGGCGCAACAGCCACAGTGGGGGTCACGCCAAACCTCGACATGCTCCTGCCGCTGGGCGACCGCTGGCGCCGCCAGAAGCGCCGTAGCAGCGGCAAACGCGCAGCGGCGCGTCTTGGCGGCGTGGAGGCTCATCGCGCAGGCAGCCGGGCCACGATCGCACGCATTTGCGCGATCTCACGCTCCTGATCCCGAATGATGCTTTCGGCCAGCGCGCGCACTTCCGGGTCGCGTCCGAACTCCAGCGCGACGCGCGCCATGTCGATGGCACCTTGGTGGTGCGGGATCATGCCGGCGGCGAAGTCGCGGTCGGCGTTGCCGGTAAAGGTGATCGCCATGTCACGGTGCATCTTGTCGTTCACCGCCATGAACGCGCGCGTTGACGGCGACACATTCGCGGGTGCGGCGGCGCCATGATTGTGGCCGGCCTGCGGCTGCGCGGCACCATGGCCTGGCCCTTGATGCGGCATTTGGGCCACCGCAAAGCCAGCACCCCCAGCGAGCGCGAGGCCAAGGGCGGCAATAATCAGGGTGGATCGGCGCATGGTGGAACCTTTCGATGGATGACAATACTAAATGTGATACGACCGCAATTGTGACGTTGCTTCTGACGGGAATGACAAATTATGTCAGGTCGGTGCCGTCATCGTCTGGTCGGCAATCGGCATGGCTTCCCATCCGTCGCTGCGCAGCTTTGCCAGCACGGGCGCCGCGTCTGGGACATCCAGGCTGGCTTGCCGGCGCTCCAGGTTGATTTCCACGGTGACACCGGGTGCGACCTCACTCAAACTGGCGCGGACGCCCTTGGCACAGCCGCCGCAGTGCATGTTGGCAATCGTCATGTGAAGCATGGTGCCAGCCCTCCTTCGCTACAGGGCTTCAGATGGTGTTTGCTATACTGGGAAGGTCAAGGCCTGCTTATCGTCCGACGCTTTGTTGGCGCGGCAAGGCAATGCGCACCGCCAATCCACCCTGGTCCGCATGGCTCAGTTCGATCGTGCCCCCGCTCGCCTCGGCAAAGCGTTGCGCGATGGACAGCCCTAATCCGCTTCCGCCAGCACCGCGCGCCGTGTCGAGTTGCTGGAATGGCGCAAGGGCACGGGCGCGGTCATCAGGCGCGATCCCTGGCCCGCCATCGCTCACATCCACCACCAAGGCGTCGCGCTCGATCTGAACGGTCAGGCGCACCGGCGACGCACCGTGGCGGATGGCGTTGTCCACCAGATTGGCGAAGGCCCGCTTGGCCGCCAACCGCCGCAGCGGCAGTACCGCACGCGGCGGCCCGTCATAGACAATGTCATGCCCGGCATCCGCGGCGTCCGAGGCGAGGGTCTGCAGGATGGCGGCGAGGTCCGTCGGCACCACCGGCTCGCCGTCTCGCCCCTCGCGGATGTAGTCGAGGGTGCGCACCACCATGGCTTCCATCTCGGCGATGTCCGCCTCCATCCGCGCACGGTCCTCGCCCTCGGGCAGGAAGCCCGCGCGCAGTCGCAGGCGTGCGAGCGGAGTTCGCAGATCATGGCTGACTGCCGCCAGTGCTTCAGTTCTGTCCTCGACCAGGCGCCGGATACGGCTCTGCATGGCGTTGAAGGCAAGTGCCGCGTGGCGCACCTCGACTGGCCCCTCCGTCGCCAGGGGGCGGGCCCCGAGATCATGGCCGATGCCATCGGCGGCATCGGCCAGGCGCCGCAGCGGGCGCGTGATCCAGCGCACCACCAGCACCGAGACGATGCCGATTCCCAGCGCCATCGCGACCATCGAGACAACGGCGCCGCGCTCCATCGGGTTGGCCGGCGCCGCGAGCCAACTGGCGCCAAAGACGACCCAGCCCGCGCCGTCGGCGAGGGGGATGGCGCCCATCACACGGTGTCCGGGTTCGGCCTTGGGGTCCCATGCAAGCCTGGCACCAGTGCCAAGCCGCGCGGCCGCCTCCGCGAGCGGTGGCGGAGGCTCGCCCTCGGGCACCGGCGGAACCCGGTCCCAGTGCAGTTCCACGCCGGGCAGCGACAGGGCATGCGCCGCGGCATCGCGCCCCGCCTCCGGCACGGCAGCCACGGCCACGGTGGCGGCGGAAAGTCGCTCGGCGAGGCGCTCCAGGCGCGCGCCACTCTCGGCGCCGTGCAGCGCCCGCTCGTGCACGATCATGGAGCCCACATGCAGCAGGGTCAGCCCGCCCAACATCAGCAGCGTGATCCGCCCCGCCAGCGAACGCGGCCAGGGCATCCTCACGCGCGCGTCACGTCGGCCACGAAGACGTAGCCGGCACCGCGCACGGTCTTGATCAGCAGCGGGCTGCTGTCGTCAGGTTCGATTTTGCGGCGCAGCCGGCCAACCTGCACATCCACCGTACGATCAAATGGGTCTACGCCAACGCGCCGCTTCGCCACTTCCAGCAGCTGTTCGCGCGACAGCACACGCTGCGGATGTTCCAGGAATGCTATCAAAAGATCGTACTCGGCGCCGGAGAGATCCACTACGGCGCCCTCTGGTGAAGTGAGCTCACGGCGTGCCGTGTCCAAAACCCAGCCAGCAAAGGCAAGGCGGCGGGACCTGGATTCGGCATTCGTATCTCCCGGGGCGGTGCGGCGTAGTAGGGCGCGCACGCGCGCCACCAACTCGCGCGGGGAGAAAGGCTTCGCCACATAGTCATCGGCACCGAGTTCCAGGCCCAGGACCCGATCCATCTCCTCACCACGCGCCGTCAGCATCATCACCGGCATTCGAGAACGCTCGCGCAGGCGGCGCAACAAGTCGAGGCCTGAGACGCCCGGCAGCATGACATCAAGCAACAGGATGTCGGGCGGGGCCGCTGGCCCGTCGAGCATTTCCCACATCTCGCGACCGTCCCGCGCGCCGGAAACGCGAAACCCGGCCTCGCGCAGCAGCCGCGAGACCAGGTTGCGCATCTCCCCATCATCCTCCACGACGAGAATATGGGCTTCGGGATCGAGCAACCGGCGTTCGGCGGGTTCGAGCATTGGGGGATTATCCGAGGCTATTCGACCGGCGTGAAGCGGGCCTGACGCTGTGGCTGGCCCGGCAGCGTCAGGGTGGCGACGACGCGCATGGCACGGTCAGCACGAAATTCGCCGCGCGCGACCAGAAAGGCGCCGCCCTCGCCGGCTGCCAGGGGAAGGGTCTGCGACCTGCCCTGCGCCAACACGATGACGCTACCGCTGGCACCCGCCGCAGTCACCGGGTGGTCGTGGGCGTCGAGCACCCAGACGCGGATCTCACCATCTCGCGCCAGCACCTCGACGTGACGATCGCCTATTTCGCCAATGACGCCACCGTTGACGCCGCGGCCCCCGCCATGGGCAAAGGCCTGCCCGGTAGAGACCGCGAGGAAGGCGAGGAGAAGAATCCGGCGATGGGTCATGATGATCCTCATGGGTTCAGAAGGTTTCGAGAGCCGGACGTTGCTGTCCGGCGACGGCCTTGCGCTCCGCCGCCTCGGCCCGCAGCCGTTCCAGCGCGGGCCTGCCAAAGCGGTGGAACAGGATCGGTGTCACGAAGGCGTCAAGCAGCGTGGCCGAGACCAGGCCGCCCAGAATGGTGACGGCCACCGGGTGCAGGATCTCCTTGCCCGGCGCATCGGCGCCGATGGCCAGCGGGATCAGGGCGAGGCCGGCGGCGAGGGCCGTCATCAGCACCGGCGTCAGGCGTTCGGCGCTGCCGCGCAGCACCAGCGCCAGGCCCCATCGCTCGCCCTCGTGAAGGGCGAGGTTGAGGTAGTGGCTGACCTTCAAGATACCATTGCGCGTCGTGATGCCGGTCAGCGTCACGAAGCCCACCATGGTCGCGACCGAGAGGGGCTGGCCGGCGATCCACAGCGCGGCCACGGCGCCGATGAGCGCTAGCGGTACGTTGCCCATGATGATGGCGGCCAGCATGGCCGAGCGGTAGCGCGAGTACAGCACGACGAAGATGAGCGAGAGGGAAATCAGGGCCAGCACGCCGATCGTCTGCATCGCCTCCTCCTGCGCCTGGAAGGTGCCCTCGAGACTGGTCGTGTAGCCTGGGGGCAGGGCCATGCGAGCGACCTCCTCCCGGATGGCGGCAACCACGGCGGCCATATCCGCGCCGGGCGTGGTGTTGGCCAGCACCACCATGCGGCGTCGGGCGCCCTCGCGCAGGATCTGGTTGGGGCCGTCGGACTCCTCGACGGTGGCAAGCATGCGGAGCGGCACGCGGCCGCCCGGCGTCTCGACGAGGGCCTCCGACAGCCGCGCCGTCGTGCGGTCGGCATCGGAGAGGCGCATGACCACGTCGAAGCGGCGCGGGCCGTCCATGATCTGGCTGATGACGGTACCGCCCGTCAGCGACTGCAAAGTCTCGGTGAGCGAGGCGGCAGACACCCCATAGAGCGCCGCGCGTTCATGATCCACCGCGATACGCAGCTGCGGCACCCGCACCTGCCGTTCAAGCTGGAGGTCGGCCAGGCCCGGCACATTGGCGGCGAGGCGCGAGCGCAGCGTTTCCGAAAGTGTTCGCAACGTGTCGAGGTCGTCGCCGAACACCTTCAGCGCGATCTGCGCCCGCACGCCGGAGAGCATGTGGTCCAGCCGGTGCGAGATCGGCTGGCCGAGGTTGATCGCGGCCGGCAGGGCCGAAAGCCGGCTGCGGATGTCCGCCAGCACCTCGGCGCGCGGCCTGCCGCTCTCGCGCAGGTCGAGGTCGAGTTCGGAGGTATGAACGCCCTCGGCATGTTCATCCAGCTCGGCCCGGCCGGTGCGGCGGCCCACGCCCTTCACCTCGGGCACGGCCATGACGAGCCGCTCGGCGACGGTGCCCAGGGCATCGGATTGCGCCAGCGAGATGCCGGGCTGGTAGGTCAAGCCGATGACGATGGTGCCCTCGTTGAAGGCGGGCAGGAAGGCGCGCGGAAGATACACGGCGGAAACGCCGGCCACCACGACACCCGCCCCGGCAAGCCCCAGCACAAGGGAGCGGTGGCCGAAGCCCCAGCGCAGGGCGCGATCATTCCCGGCCTTGAGCTTGCGTACCAGCCATCCGTCGCCATGCGCCATACGCTTCATGCGCGGCAGCAGGTAGTAGCACAGCACGGGCGTCACCGTGATGGAGACCAGCAAGGAACACAGGATGGAGACGATGTAGGCAATGCCGAGCGGCGCGAAGAGCCGCCCCTCAATGCCTGAAAGGGCGAAGAGCGGCAGGAACACCAGGACAATGATCAGGGTGGCGTAGACGATACCCGAGCGAACCTCGGAGCTCGCGGCGGCGATCACATGCAGCGCGGATTCGGGGACGGCCTTGTCCCGGTTCTCGCGCAGCCTGCGGAAGATGTTCTCCACGTCCACCACCGCGTCGTCCACCAATTCCCCGACGGCAATGGCAATTCCGCCGAGCGTCATGGTGTTGATCGACAGGCCGAAGGCCGCGAAGAGAATTGCCGTCAGCAGAATCGAGAGCGGGATCGCGGTGAGCGAGATGAAGGTTGTGCGCACGTTCAACAGGAAGGCGAACAACACGATCGCGACGACGATGAACGCCTCCGCCAGCACCTGCTGGAGATTGGCGATGCTCTGCTCGATGAAGCCGGCCTGACGAAACTTGATGCGGTCCGCCACAACGCCGCGCGGCATGCCACGCTGCAGTTCGGCCAGCGCTGCCTCCACGGCGCGCGTCAAGCGGATCGTGTCGGCGCCAGGCTGCTTGCCGATGCCCAGGATCACCGCCGGCGCGCCATCCACCCCGGCGTCGCCGCGCTTGAAGCGGGCGCCGAACTCCACCGCCGCGACCTGGCGCAGCGCGATGGGCTGGCCCTCACGGAAGCCCACCGTCGCGTTGCGCAGGTCCTCCAGCGAGGTGGTGCGGCCGATGTTGCGGATCAGGAATTCGCGCCCTGCCTGGTCCACATAGCCGCCGCCGGCATTCACGCCGAACTGCCGGAGCGCCGCCACCATTGCCTCATGCGTGAGGTCCAGCGCGTGTAGCCGCTCCATATCGGGCATGACGCGGAATTGCCGAACCTCGCCACCGATCGGGATGACCTGGCTGATGCCGGGGATGGTCAGCAGGCGCGGCCGCATCACCCAATCCGCGATCTCGCGCAGTTGCATGGGTGTGACGCTGCCATCGGCTGGCGCGGTCAGCGCCACCAACATGATCTCGCCCATGATGGAGGAGACCGGTGCCATCGAAGGCAGCACGCGCGGCGGCAATTGCGTGGCGATCTGGTTGAGCCGCTCGCTCACCTGCTGGCGCGCGCGCCAGATGTCGGCGCCCCAGTCGAACTCGACGAAGACGATGGACAGCCCGACAGAGGACACGGAGCGCACGCGCGTGACGCCGGGCAGACCGTTCACCGCGGTCTCAATGGGGAAGGAGACGAGCTGCTCGACCTCCTCCGGCGCGAAGCCCTCTGCCTCGGTCATCAAAGTGACGGTCGGCTTGTTCAGATCCGGGAAGACATCCACCGGCATGCGGGTGAGCGTCCACGTGCCATAGGCGGAGACGAGCAGTGCTGCGACCAGTACGAAGAGCCGGTTGCGCAGCGAGAAGCCGACGAGGGCGTTGAAGAACATGGTTCACCGCACCTGAGCAATGAGGCCGGCGCCCTGGACGACGACGCGCCGCCCGGCCTCCAGCCCAGCCGTCACAACGACCCGCGTACCATCCAGCGGCTGCACGCGCACCTGACGCGGCACGAAGCGTTCGGCCGTCGCGTGCTCGAACACGACGGGCGGTCCTTCGGCGGAACGCACGACCGCGTCGGCCGGCAGGACGATGCCCTGCACCTGGCGCGCGGTGCGAAGCGTGACCATGACCGAGGAACCGATGGGTGAGTCTGGCGGCGGGTTCTCCACACGGAAGTTTACCGGCACGGCCTGCTGCCGCACCGTCAATCCGCGGCCCATGAAAGTAAGCTCCACGGTCCGGCCATCGGCCAGCGTGGCAGTCGCGCCGGCTACGCGGTCCAGCCCCTGGCGCTCGAATGCCAGCGCCTCCACCCAAAGTCGCGACGGATCGACGATGTCGAAGACCGAGACCTGGCTGTCCACCAGCTGTCCCACCGCGCCCCGAACGACCGAGACCACGCCGGAGACCGGCGCCACTAGCGGCTCACGGCCCGACAGGGCCGGCTGGATGGCCAGACGGCGCTGCCGCGCGCCGGCGAGCTCGGCCTGCGCCTCGGAGATCTCGCGTTCCGAGACGCTGCCGCGCAACGCGACGAGGCGCCGCACACGCGCGTCAAGAATGGTGATCTGCGCATCCAACTCGGCGGCGTTCTGAACCAGCCCGCCGCGCTCGGCCGCGCTGTAGGTCGGCAGCACGAAGGCCAGCACCTCGCCGCGCTCAACGCGCTGCCCAAGAATGGGAAAACCCCGCTCGGTGGGTTCCAGCCGCCCAGGCTGGGAGGATTGCACCCGGCCGGAAGCATTGGGATCGGGCACCAGCGTGCCGACCATGCGGACGGAGGCCGATGCATCGCCGCTGGCCGTCACCTGCGTGCGGATGGTCAGCAGGCGCTGCGAACCCTTGGGCATGAAGATCGCGCCATCCTCAAGTCGGCGGGGCGCCTCGAAGGTGGAGGTCGAGCCTGGTGCCGAGCCGTGGCCGGGATCGGCCCAGGCGGGGGCGGCGAACAGCGCGAGGCCGAGCCCCAGCGCGGCAACGCGGCGCGCGGGCCCTTCCACCGAAACGGGCTTGGTCGGCACGACCACCGGGGTCGCTTCATCCTCCTCCACCATCGCGGGCAGCGGTCGGCGGACGGAGCCGCGGCCCAGCAGCAAGCCGACCACCAGCAGCAAGGCGCCGAGTGCCAGCTGCGTCGCGGTGCTGCGGAGGAACGCCAACGCCGAGGCCGCCGCGCCATGAGCCACCGCGACTTCAGGCACCTCAAGCCGTGCCGTCAGCAGGTCCATCTCCTCGCCGGCGCTCACCGTGAACACCACGTCGCGCGGTCCCGCTCTGGCCAAGAGGGGCGAACGCACGACGAAAAGGCCAATGCCCTGTCGTTCCGCCGCCACCTCCTGTCCGTCGATGGTCAGCGTCACGCTGCCATCCACCGGCGCGTTGTCGGACCACCGATCCACGTAGATGGTGAGCACACCACCGGGCTGCAGGACGGAGACGATTTCGAACAGATCGCTGTGCGTTTCCGCGCGTGGCAGGGCGGTCGCCACGGCCGTGCTTTCGTCATCATGCCCGGGATGGGCCAGGGCGGGACCCATGACGCCGAGGATCAGCGTCATGGCCAGAAGGATGGATCGGATCATTGTGGCTCCAGGCCCAGGGTCTGGTTGATGGTGGAGGCGGCGCGCCCCTGCTCGACACGGGCGCGGCGGCGCTGCGCGTCGGCCTGGGCGATTTGCGCACGGACGCGGACGACCTCCGCGAATGGAAGATTGCCGGCCCGGTAAGAGGCTTCACTGAGGCCCGTCTGCTCGGCCAGCGCGCGGTGACGCTGTTCGGCGAGGCCGGCGATGGCGGCGGCGTCCCCGGCCTGGGCGCGGGCGCGCGCATCGGCGCCCGCCAGGGTGCGCGCGACGGTCGCCAGCGTCGCCTCCGCCAGCGTCGCCTCCGCTCGCGCCGTGGCGATGCGCTCGTTGACCTGCGGCGCGTAGGAGAAAGGAATGCGGACGCCGATCAGGAGCCGATCGATATAGGGGGCGCCCGTTGCATCGCGCTCGCGGCGCCAGCCGCCGAAGATGGCAGGATTTGCACGGTCCCGGACCTGCGCGAGGCGCTCCTCCGCCCGCGCCAGGTCCTGCGAGGTGCGGGCCACGATGGCGGCGGGCAAGGCTCGCAGGGCCGCCTCGCCGGAGGGTGGCGGGGCTGCGCGTTCGGGTTGCCCCGGCGTGGGGTTGGTGCCGGTGAGCGTGCGAAAGGCGATGGCGGCATCGCGTGCGGCACCGGCCGCGGTCGTCAACGTCGCTTCGGCGTCCCGTGCGTCGGCGGCGGCCAGCAGGAGGTCGGCGCGCGGAACCTGCCCCGCGCCGACCTGGCGAGTGAGATCACGCTCCAGCGCCCGGGCCGAAGTAACCCGCGCCTGCGCCGCCTCGCGCTCGGCATTGGCCGCCGCCCAGGTCCAATAGGCCTCCCGCACGAGGGCGGCCAGGGTAATGCGCGCCTCGGCGATACGGGCGTCGAGCTGCGCCGTCTGCGCCTCCACGCTGCCGCGCAGCGCGCGAGATTCGCCCGGGAGCCACACCGGCACCTCGCCGCCGATCTCGAATTCCTGAAAGCCGGTGCGCTGCGTGAAAGTGGTGGTGCGCCAGGACGGGAGGATGGAGGGCGCAGCCGGCAGGAATGCCTGCGCCCCCTGCCGACGTGCCTCGATCACCGCGCGCTGGGCGACAAGGCCGCGGAGTTCGGCATTCAGCTCGATCGCCGCCTGAAAGCCAGCACGGATATCCGCGGCATGGCCGGGCGCGGCCCATGTGAGGGCCGCCGTAATCAACAGGATGTGGCGCATGTCTGGAACTCCGAACCATCCCTGTTTGCCGAACGAAGTGCGACAAGACCGCTCTGGATCATGACAAATTGTGTCAGGTGTAGCGGAGCAGCGTCTCCATGCCGCGCACCTGGTGGTAGAGGTGGTGGCAATGGAACGGCCACGGCCCCGGATTTTCGGCCGTGAAGGCGATGGTCACGCGCTGCATGGGAGGGACCAGAACGGTGTCACGCAATGCGCCGGCGAGGCGGCGGCCCTCGATGGCCACGACCTGAAAGTGATGGCCATGCAGGTGCATGGGGTGTGACATCATCGTGGTGTTGCGCATCTCGATCTCAAGGCGTTCGCCGCGGCGCAGCTGAATCGGACTGCCATCGCCCATGCCCCAGCGATAGGCCGCCATGTCGCCCGTCAGCGGCATGACGACCGTGCGCGAGGCGCGCGCCGGGGCTGAAGGGCCGTGGAGACGTGCCTCGAGCTCCATCCCAAGTGCAGGTGCGGCCGCGCCCATTCCATCCAGTCGCGAGATGGCCGCCCCGGGTGGCTGAAGAATCACCCCGGTACGCTCCCGTGCTCCCTCCCGACGGAAGAGGATCGGCAATGCGGCGCCGCCTTCCGGAAGGTCGAGCAGCACGTCGGCGCGCTGTGCCACGGCGAGCGGCAACGTGGATACCGGAAGGGGTTCGGCCAAGTCTTCGCCATCCACCGCGACAAGTGTGCCCGTGACCGCGCCAAGATCAAGGTGGAAGCCAGTCGCCGACGCGCCGTTGATGACACGCAACCGCACGCGCCCCCGCCGTTCGACGGCGATCACTTCCGGGTCGTCCAGCGTCCTGTCATTGGCGAGGTAGGCATCGAAGTCGATATCGTTGATGTCCATCGCCATGCCGCGACGGCCTAGCCCGACCAGGCCACGGAGCCGGTCCACGATTCCCATGCCCCCCATGGCCGCGTGGGGCGCAGGCGCCGGCAACTGCGCCGCACCGCCGCCATGAGGTGCCACCTCAGCCGGGCCACCCAACAGCCGCGCCAGCAATTCATCGGCCGGGGTGAAGCTGAAATCCTGCAGCAGGATCACGACCTCCTGCTCGTCCCGCGCATTTGTGGGCCGCACGATGAGGGGCGCCGCCATCAGGGCTTGCTTCTGGAGGCCGAGATGGCTGTGCATCCAGTGCGTTGCCGGACGGTCGAGCGGAAAACGGAACTCCTGGCTGCCACCAGGTGGGATGGGCTCCATCGAGACGCCCGGCACGCCGTCCTGGCGCCAGGGCGGCGTCGGCCCGTGCCAATGAATCCCGGTCGGCTCAGTCGTCTCGTTGACGAGGCGCACGGCGAAACCCTCGCCGGCACGGCGGGACCAGCCCGGACGCCCGTTCCGGTCCACCAGCCCGAAAACGCGGGCAGACCGGCCCTTGACCTCGATCTGGCGGGTGACGGCCCGGATGATGTCCGGCTCCGTTTGGGCAAAGGCCGGCAGCGGCAGGGCGACAGCGGCCCCGGTGGCGAGGAATTGACGACGATTCATGGACGATACCTGACTGAGTTTTGGGGCGGGCGGGATTTGCACCCGCCCGCCCGGTTGGTGGCGTCAGCGGCTGCGCGCGGGAGCGTTGCTGTGATCCATCACGGGGCGCCCGTCCTCGTTGCCCACAACAGCGCCATGCGCCGGGACACCCAGGTTGCCGCGTCCCGGACCGCTGCGGACGATGGTGCCGTCCTGAGCGCCAGCGGGGTTGCTCGCAATTCCTGCCGAAGCACCCGTGTGCGACGAGGCATCCGGGCGATGGATCTCGGGCCGGCCGTCTCCGGTCGTTCCCGTCACATGCGGAACGAAGTTTCCCGCTTCCGGCCGGCCGGAAGGATCATGCGCGAATGCGCCCGTGGTGAGCATAGCGAGGGCGGCGGCGAGAATGAGTGAGGAGCGCATCGGTTGGTTCCTTGATGGAGCGCCGGATCATTCCGTGCTTCTGGAACCTGTGTGCCGGACAGATGGTGACGTTGCTTCTCCGGCACGTGACAAAGGATGTCGGGAGCGGCGACTCGTCCGGCGAGACACGTCTCACAGACACCAGAGCAGGTTGGATTCCGGTTCCCACCGCTGCGCCACTTCGCGTTATGCAACTCCGCTCTCCGCCCTGGACGGGGTTAGAATTTCTCCTGTTTCCACAAGGAGTTTCAAGTCCGAGTGGCTGTTGCACTTTCGGAACATTGCCGAAAATTACCCTCTCTGAGGCCTTTTCTCTCCAAGGCTGGCGACTTGGGCTATTTTTCAGCCAGATATAAGCCACTGAAATATCTCAAAACTTTTCTCTTAAGGGCCGGGCGAGTTGTCAAATTCGTTGGGGCGGCTTCCGGAACTGAGACACAACATGCGTTCGTCATCGGCCAAAGAAAATGCCCGCAGTCAAGGCGCTTAGCAAAAAGGCAGAGACCCTGGCCGTCATGCCAGACGCATTTGATCAGCCGACCGCGCTTGCCGCGAAACAGATAAACCGCACCGCAAAACGGATCCTGACCAAAGGCCTGTTGCACCAGCGCCGCCAAGCCATCCATGCCACGGCGCATATCAGTATGGCCAAAGGCAAGGAATATCCGCGCCCCAGCCGCAGGGCCCATCATCGACCAGCAAGGGCCGCAAGAACGCGCCCCAAGGCCGCACCATCCACAGCCGCGTCCACCTTGATCAAGGCACCGCAGGGTAGGGTAATTTCCATCGCGCCTGTCGCGGGTATCGGCGGTAGCGTGGATAGCTTTGGCGTCGGCGCCGAAAGCCGTACCTCAGCAAAATCTGCGGTGGCCAACACTGGTTTTACGCCCAGCGGCGCAGACCGCGACAGCATGGCCTTGCGCCACGTATAAAACTGCCCCGTGCTGACGCCAAAGCGCCGGGCAACATGCGACGCAATGGCACCAGGCGCCATCGCCTCAGTCAGAATACGGGCTCGATCCTCATCAGACCAGCGGCGCCGACGCTCGCCGCGCGTCACAACCTCCACCACAGATCGTCGACTACTCGAAGGAGTGCTCTTTCGACCGCTCTCAGTCACCATATCATCGACCACATACGCCTCCGCGTCACTTCAAAGGCGCAAATGGCATGATCAATGTATCCATCCGCCGAGTCCCACATCTTTTTGATTTTCACGCCGTAGCGGGCGCCATGTTCTGCTGTTTCTTCGGAACCATCCGGCGAGCCCCACCTATCCTTGTCAACGCCGGTTGAAATCTGACCCACTTTCCGGCTGAGTGCCGGTTGAAACCTGACCCACCCATGGCCCTGGGATGGGGCTATCGGATCCGTTTTCATGCAAGGACTGCAGGCGGCTCTAAATTGGAGCATCCTGAATCATTATTGGGAATTTTTTCGATGGAGCTGATAATTATGATCTGAAGATCACGCAACATGAGGTTTACCCCGTAACCATCCGGCGAGCTCCACATCTTTTTGATCTTCACGCCGTGCCGGGCGCCATGTTTTGCTGCTTTTTCCAATTCCATGGCAATAATTCATGAAGTCTCTGCTGCGTCATATCGGCGATGCGGGCCAGCACGTCGGCGAGCCAGGCGCGCGGATCAACGTCGTTCAACTTTGCGGTTTGGATCAGGCTGTACATGGCGGCGGCGCGCTCTCCGCCCTGGTCGGAGCCCGCAAAGAGCCAAGCCTTCCGCCCCAACGCGGCGCCGCGCAACATGCGTTCCGCGGCGTTATTCGTCAGGCAGATGCGCCCGTCACTCAGGAACCGCGTGAAAGCCTCCCAGCGCTTCAGCATGTAGTCCATCGCCTGGGCCAGGTCATTGTGACGCGAGAGCTTGGCCCGCTCGGCACGCATCCATGCCTCAAGCGCGGCTACCAGTGGCGCGATGTCGCGCTGGCGTACCGCAAGCCGCTCAGGCGCAGGCGTGCCATTGATCGTGGCTTCGGCCGCGAATATCGCATCAATCTGGCGCACGGCCTCAATGGCCAGCGGCATGTGATGCACCTCGGCCAGCTTGAACAATTTGCGCCTGCCATGGGCCCAGCACGCGGCCTCCAGGATCGGCCCCGGTTGTCGCCCTGGCGCATAGAGCCCGTTGAACCCGGCATAGGCATCTGCCTGCAGGATGCCAGAGTAATTGGCCAAATGCCGTTCAGGGTGGATGGCTTTTCGATCTCGGGAATAGCGAAACATCGCCGCAGGCGGGTCAGTGCCGCCGAAAGGCGCGTCATCGCGCACATAGGTCCAAAACCGCCCGACATCGGTGCGGCCCGCCGCCAGGACCGGCACGGTGGTGTCATCACCATGCAGCCGCTCGGCGGCCAGCACATGCGCATCAATCAGGATCATCAGCGGCGTGAGGGTCGCGATGCTGGCGCCGACCCAATCCCCGATCGTCGAGGTGCTAAGGTAGATGCCCTCTCGCGCAAAGGTCTCGCTCAGTCTGTTGAGTGGCAAGTGTTGGCCGAATTTCGCCTCCAGAATGGTGGCGAGGAGATGCGGCCCCGCCCTGCCACGCATGATCGGATGAAATGGCGCGGGCGGCTGGGTAATGGCCTCGCAACTGCGGCAGGCGAATTTCTCGCGCACGGTCTGGATGACCTTCCATTGCCGGGGGATGAGCTCCAGCGTTTCGGTCACATCCTCGCCGAGTTTCACGAGCATGCCGCTGCAGCAGGGGCAGGTGCTTGGTGATGGCAGGACTATTCTCTCGCGCGGCAGATGATCGGGCAGTGGGGCGCGCTTGGGGTAGTTCGGCGCCTTGTCCTGCTTGCTGTCCTGGGCGGGTTCTGTGCTGGCCAGGCGGTTGATTTCCGCTTTAGTCTTGGCTTCGGATTGTGCGGTGGTGAGCTCGGCGAGCTGCAATTCCAACTGATCCACCAGCTTGCGGCTGCGTTCGGAGCTTGCGCCGTAGCGGTCGTGTTGCAGCCGGGCGATGAGTTTCTTGAGATGGGCGATGGTGTTTTCCGCATTCGCCAATGCTGCCTGTTCGGCGGCGCGCCCCGCGCGTTCGGAGATGAGGGCTTCCTGGCTTGCGATATAGGCCGCGCGTAGCGTTTCAATATCTTCAGGGATATGCAGCGCGAGCGATGTCACGCCCAGAATCGAATCACATCACGCGCGTTCCGCAAAGAGGAAATACGCTGCGACAGAAAATAAAATCATTCATCCCGCGCTTGCAGGGCGCCAGGTATGCTGCGGATTTCTCCAGTCTATGCCTTCAAGCATGTAGCCAAGCTGCGAGCCCAATATCGAGACCGATCCCGCCATCACAGAGGGCCATACGAAACGGCCACGCTCCAACCGTTTGGCATAAAGCGACATGCCAAGCCCATCATGCCAGAGGATCTTGATCAGATCACCGCGGCGACCACGAAACACGAATAGATCCCCCGCATGAGGATCGCGGCCCAGTGACAGCTGCACCTGTACCGCAAGGCCATTCATGCCGCGCCGCATATCCGTATGACCCGCCGCCAGCCAAACACGCATGCCGGGCGGAACCGCCAGCATCAGCGCAGCGCCCCAATGATGCATGATAGTGTAGGCAGGCTGAGGGCTGCGCTGATTTCTAACCGAATGCCATTCGCAAGCGTGATGATGATCGCGAGCTGATCTGGTAGCGGCGGAGTATCGGCTGGGACAGACGCCGCCGGTGGCGCATTGCATGCCGTAATGGGCGTATCCACGGCGCTTGCCGTATCGACGACTACCGGCAGAAAACCGAGCGGGGCTGACGCCGTCAACCTGCCAGCGCGCGCTTGCTTGCGCCACGTCCAGAGAATGCTACGGCTGATCTCATGCCGACGCGCAACCTCGGCAACCTTGGCGCCAGACTCATCAGCCTCAGCCACAATTCGAAGCTTATCAGCCACAGACCAACGGCGGCGCCGCTCAACGCCAGAAATTATCTCAAGCCCCATCATCGCCCCCGTACTTATGAGCGACCTTAAGATCGTCCATAAGAACAAGTGACAGAGGCTTCACCCAAAAAGGAAGGTGGGCCTCGCCGGATGGTTACTGATCAATAGGGGCTGGCGCAATGTGGGGCCCAGACAGCGGTTACGATCCGTCACCAACCTGAACGCCTCAATCTTGAACTCGCGGCTGACCTTCCGTCTCGTCGTATCCACTCTCCGGTTCATAGGTCACGATCTTATCTTCGTGTCCACCAAACCGGCAGCAGGCCAATGGGCCAGATACTCCGGTAGCCAAAACGCCAATCGGTCTCAAATCATTTGACGACGGACACATATTACGGCCAGTCGAGCGGATGGCCGTACAAGCGCACAACCTCATGACAATGTCTGGCCCAAGCGCTTCATGGAATGTCATCTGTATCCCATTCACAGGCTCGGGCCACATCCAGGTTCTAACAGTGCCTTGACACTGATTGTAGATGCCGAGTTCCCGATCGGACATTGGCCTTCGCAAGCCATACTCATTATAAGTTTGGGCGTGAGCAAGACTAATGCTCAAAAAAGAGAACAAACTCGTTAAAAGATATATTTTCTTTTTCATAACGATAAATTCCAACTACAACAACTTGAGGGTACGTTCAGGGTAAGTAAAGAGTCGCTGTCGAGATAGCCAAGTAATCGCCGACAACCAAGATAAGAATACGCGACAATAATGATAGGACCACGCGGCTAGATTGGGGGATAATTGTTACTAATTTCATTTTTTGCAATATCCATTTGACGCTGTGAGTAGGGTAGATTTATGCAGAACGTCAATCAACCCTCTGCCCTGAGCCGAGTGCTTGGCCTAGCGCCTCAGTATCAATTGCATCAATAATGCTAGTCTATTGTTCGTTATCGCCATTATTTGGATTTTGAGACTGAGCCAGAGAACTCTACTGAAGGACGCTCATCACACGAAGTTTTCCACGGGCCGCGAAATGATTTATTTTTAATTTCTATAATTATTTTTAAATAAAGCTGTTACACGGCCAAGAGAATAAAGTATTTCATGACAGTTTATCGGTAACGATACTTCGGAGAAGCCCTTTGTCGCGCACTTTCATTGCATTCTTATTGGTCTCCTTATGCTTCAGGCCGCTGGATGCCAGAGCAACTGACGTGATCGCCGACGCCTCCAGATACACGGTCCAGGTTTTGACATTGACCGAATATGGCTTTGGTAGAGAGGCCAGAGGCACATCGCGTGGGGCAGGGTTCCTCATTGACCGCGAACGTGGCTGGATATTGACAAACGCACACGTCGCAAAAAAATCACCGTCTCGCGTTCGTATAAGCTTTCGAAACCGCACCTATATCGCTGCCGAAAAACTCTATATCGATAATCATCTCGATTTAGCGATACTGCAAATTGACCCAGGACGTATTCCTGCCGAAGCCATCGCGGCGCAGTTGAACTGCTCGACAAGCCCCGATCCAGGCACTGCGGTTATTGCTTACGGACACCCTTGGGGGCTTGTTTATACGGCCACCAGGGGCATCATCAGTGGCGTAAAAACGCTGGATGGTTCCGAGCACCTCCAAACTGATGCGGCCGTAAACCCAGGCAACTCGGGTGGGCCGTTAATTGAGGCATCCTCAGGCCAAGTTGTCGGGATAAATAGCTCTGGCCTAAGAGACTCAACCGGCCTCAATTTCGCGGTTCCTTTACCTTTCGCCTGCACCGTGAGGGATCTGCTGGCTGCAGGCCATCGTCCTGACCCGCCTCTTATTCCGGCTCAATTGGCAATCACTCGGGGTAACCAGGAGGTTGTCATTGCTGATGTCCTGGCGCCCTGGGATACACATCTGCGCATCGGCGACCGCTTCGTCGCGATTAACGGCAATACTGCCGTCAAAAATCAATCGGCCATCATCGATCAATTGCGTGGGAAGCAAAGTGTTTCGGTTCGTGTCCGCCGCGATCAGGAAATACTTGAGTTCACCCTCCCGGTCCCAGAGACGCTCGACCGTGTTGAACGGCAAGGCGTGGTATTCTCTGGGCTTCTTATTGGCCCGCCCGTAGAACGAGAAAGAGGTCGGGATCAAATGCTCATTCACCAAGTCCAGACCGCCTCCGAAGGCGAGCAGGCCTCGGTTTTTGAAGGAGATGTCGTCTTAGCCGTTAATGGCATCAGAACGAACAGCAGGGACGATTTATTGCGTGCCCTTGAGGGTATGGAAGGCAAAGAAGTGGAACTGGCCATCCGTCGTACACGCCGGACATCCGATTTTTTTCAGTATGAGTATCTCATACGCACCGTAGAGGTAGATCGTATCTTGCCGATTGATCATCGCTTCACGAGGCAATAGAGCAATACGAGATGTATATTTTAGTGATCTTTTCTTGCCCTCACCGTGTGTTAGCGCCCTGCAGGAGCTGCATCCATGTTGGCTTCAAATAGCTCCCAATTCTCGGCAGGTATGGTGATGGTTAGCAGTCCACCGGCAAATGACTCCCAGCCGCCGCCGAGCTTGTGGATAAGCTTTGACAGTTCACCATCGATATCCATCGGTTCTGCGATTACCATACTGAGGTGTCGAAATTTTTGGGGAACTAGTATTTTTTTGAGACGCAGCCTATTTTCGCTCTCACAGGAAGCGAAAAACTCGTCGCCCCAAAATAAATTCCCAACGCCAAAGAGATCATGCTCACATACGCGGTATCGCTCACCGCCAAGGGAGGCCGCCTTAATATCAGCCTCCAACGTCAAACTCGTAGAAGACCAAGTAAGGCTACCATCAGGTGAGAAGACTGGCTCTTCACTATCTGCGTCAACCTCGACGATCAATGTGTACTGCTTAGCATCGCCTAACAGGGCGTAAAAAGGAGATTCGGACTCTGTTGTCATGGAGATTTCCCCCAGCTTCAAAAAATAGTTTAGGGTAGCCTATAATTTTTACCACTTCATTTTTTACGGCGCACGCGATACGGACGGCCCAGCCTGTCACGTCAAAAAATGATAGCTCGGCATAGCATCAAAATACTTATATGCCGCAATTGATTATCGCCCCCACCTCATTTGGCGGCATCAACGTCATCTGAAGCGCTCGCCCAACATAGGCACGGTCTACCTTCTCAGCGACGGCAAGCTCACGGATGGATGCGTAACGCCCCTCCTCCAGCAAGCGGCGCCAACGAAAGCCCCGGGCAAGGGCTTTTATCTGTACGGGGTCACCATGGATGGAAATAAAGCCAGTGGCTTGGCCCGCACCGCCCGGGTCAAGCCTCGACCCATCCGGCGCGATAATGGCTTTGCGCCCGCCGCGGCGCCGTATGGTCAGCGGCACTGTCACCGTGACTGTTGTCAGCCCCTTCATGCCGCCACCCCATGCTGCTGAGAGATATCCCGCGCCAAGCTCGCAAGCCCTTCAAGGTTCAGGGTAATCTCAGCCCCTGTCGGGCTTACCACAACGCGTTGCACCAACAGGCGAATCAGGCGGTCCTGCTCTGCGGGAAAGAGTTCCCCCCAAACGGGGTCAAACCGGCGCAGGGCGTCGCGGACTGTGGCCTCGTCCAATTCAGGCACCTCCTCGCGCGCAGCGCGCCAGGTACCAACGATAATCTCGGGCTGCTGCAGCAGGACACGTAACTGGTCCAGCACAGCCCCCTCTATCTGACCGGCCGGCAGGCGGCGGTAGGGCGCGTCGTTAGGTCCGCCTTTCAGAACCGATTGGCTGACATAATAGCGGTAGAGCCTCCCATCCTTTCGCGTATGGCTGGGGGAGAGCGCCCGTCCATCCGCGCCGAATAATATCCCGCGTAATAGCCCCGGTAGCTGGTGGCGGGACTTGCCGGCACGTATCCGGGGACTTTCTGCCATGATTTCGTGCACCCGGTCCCAAAGGGGCCGCGGGATGATGGCCTCATGCTCACCTGGGTAGGATTTGCCCTTATGGACCGCCTCACCCAGATAGACCCGGTTCATCAGCAGCTTGTAGACAGCCCCCTTGTCGAAAGGGCGGCCATGTTTGGTGAGCAGCCCTTCCGCGCGCAGGGTCGGCAGCACACGCGTGGCGGAGCCAATCTCAGCAAAGGCATCAAATACCCGGCGTACGGTCGCCGCGCCGGCCTCATCCACCAGTAGCTTGCGGTTCTTGACGCGGTAACCGAGCGGCACGGGTCCGCCCATCCACATCCCCCGCGCCCGGGAGGCCGCGATCTTGTCGCGTACCCGCTCGCCAATCACCTCGCGTTCGAATTGCGCAAAGGACAATAGGATATTGAGCGTAAGCCGCCCCATGCTGGTGGTAGTATTGAAAGACTGTGTGACGGAGACGAAGGTTACGTCATTCTGGTCGAAAACCTGCACCAGCTTGGCAAAATCCATCAGGGACCGGGATAGGCGGTCAATTTTGTAGACCACCACCACATCGACTAGCCCCACCTCAATATCTGCCAGTAGCCGCTTGAGGGCGGGCCTTTCCAGCGTACCGCCGGATACACCGCCGTCGTCATAGCGGTCTGGCACGAGCACCCAGCCCTCTGAACGCTGGCTGGCGATATAGGCCTCACAAGCCTCCCGTTGGGCGTCGAGCGAGTTAAA
>Ga0315905_10001483_pt1 | contig 25216 bp, 39 predicted proteins | sample LakEriMetagenome_5_FD_203522 | JGI IMG/M metagenome (GOLD analysis project Ga0315905, IMG submission 203522) | Freshwater fungal communities from buoy surface, Lake Erie, Ohio, United States - Buoy 4 MA121 | ecosystem: Environmental > Aquatic > Freshwater > Lake | place: USA: Lake Erie, Ohio...
CGCCCAACCTTCGGCCTGCCCCCAACGCCCCCCCCCCCCCCCGGGACCCGCCGCCACCCCTGGCGCGGAGTGTGCCCTTCACTAGCGCATGGATGCTTGCTTACCTCTGGCTGATCCTGCCGTATGTCACTGCTCAGCCGCCTGAGGGGGCTGCGGGGGCTTCGCAGCGGATCGCTGTCTGCCTGAGAGCTGCACCTGCATGCCAACGCCAACAGCCACAATCGGACGCCTGATGCCATCTCAGGAGCCGGCACAAGGCCGGCAGCACAACTGCAACATGCCATGCATTGTGTTGCTGATGCCCGTCCTGCCAACTGATTTGCATGCAGCAATGGCCGCACATGCCGCTGCCTTACCTACGCAGCGGGCTGGCTCCTCTAGGAGGGCTGCCAGGCAGGGAGTGCGAGCGTCGCCTGCTCAGCTCCGGCCACCCTGCCTCCACTTCTGCCTCCTGCAGGCCGCAGCGCGGGCAGCAGCAGTGCACACCGCGTTGATCCATGAGCAGCAACAGGTGCCTGACCGTCTGGCAACACACAGTGAAACGAACACAGCAGCTGGCCAGGCCAGGCTGCGGCTTGCCAGTCACCTGCAGCGCTGTCTGAGGCTCCGGTACGCCGCCACTGCTGACTGGCCCGCTGCGCCTTCCGCTGCCGCCGCTTGCAGCACTGACGCCTGCGGCTGCCGCGCCAACAATGGCCTTGGCTGCTAGCTTCGCAGCTGGCTGCACATCACCATCATCGTTGAACATGCTGAACTTGATCGGGCTGGGGCTGCGGCGTGCGGCGTGCAGGGCCGGGCCAGCCTCCCCCTGTGACTGACTGTCAGCAGGCCAGCCGCCAGCCCCACTGTTCCGGGGTGACATGGCAGGCGATGTGCCGGGCTCGGGCCATGTGATGTCTGTGGTTGGCTCCACCTCCAGCAGGTCATGAGCCAGGTCGCTGTTGTGGCGCGCCAGCACCAGGGCCAGAGTTGGATCCGCAGCAACAGCCGCCGCAGCAGCCCGCCCTGGGCTGCTGCCTGCCTGTCCCTGCAAGGGGGGGCATGCAGATGCACAGGCATGAGATGCGGCATGGCTGCAGTCCATGCCATGGCACACAGCGCCGCGATGCATGCCCGGACTTGCATAATAACAGGCGCACTTCAACCCCAGCTCACCTGCTGCGGATTGCCCTCTCCTCCTGTGCCTGCTGCTGGCGTGCCGGCCAGCTCAGCCTCTTCAGCATCATCCCAGAACTGCTGAGACATGACCGGAGCTCGGGGCGTTTTGGTGCGCAGGCGCACCTTGCTGCTGCTGGCGTTCTGGGACGGACCTTCGCCCACAGGCACAGCAAAGCTGACCGCGCCAGCCGTCACTGCCACTCCGGCTGCTGCATCGCCGCTGGTGCGGTGGCTGCTGCTGCTGCCGCCAGTGTAGTGGCCGCCGCCACCCATGGCATCAGCACTGTCGCCATCGGAGCCGCCTCTGCTCCTGCTGAAAATGCTGACTGGCTTGCCCAGCCCTGCACCAGGCGTGACTGGCCGCTTGCTAGCTGCTCTGACTGCAGCGCTGCTGAAGTGTGCTGCGCTGCTGTCAAAGTTGACGCGAGCAGGTTCTGGCGAAGGAACTGCCGCCACTTCTCCGGATGGCACTGGCTCAGGCAGGCCTGGTGAGCCGTCCAGGTCGCCTGCTGCCTCCTCCTCGTCGGACGACCCATTCTTGAACATGCTGGCACGCTGGATCAATCCTGCGCCGGGCGTGCCAGGGCGGCGGCGTGCTGATGCTGCACCGCAGCTGCCAGATGCAGCTGCCGAACCGGGCTGAAAGTGCACATGTGGGGAGGCCGCCGCCTCTGCTTGCGCAGCAGGGTTGCCTGCAGCAGCGCTGTCAATGCTGTCACTGCTGCTGTCGGCGTGCAGGCTCGGCAGCGGCTGCCAAGGCGTTGCCTTGCGGTTGAGGCTGCTCGGGCTGCTCGGCTGGCATTGTGCATCGTTGCTGCAGGATGCTGCTGCTGCTGCTGCTGCTGCTGCTGCTCCAGGGCTGGCTTGGAACTGAACACGGCCCGTCGCCTCTGCCGCAGCACAGGTGCTTGAGCTGGCAGGCGCACCGTCCATACTGTCATCGCCGCTGCCCTCATGCATGCTGGACAAAGGCTGCCAGGGTGTTGCAACCCGTTTGATGCTGCCGCTGCTGCGCAGCTGGCGGCGTGCTGTGGACACACCGTCATCGCTGTCAGGTTCCGCTTCAAACTGCACACGCGGCGGCTGTTCGGCTGCTGCTGTGGGACGGCTGCTTGAGCCAGTAGCTGCGTCAACGCCGCTGCTGCCGTCCTCATGCATGCCTGACAGCGGCTGCCAAGGTGTCGCCACCCTGGCAATGCTGCTGGAGCGGCGGTATGTGGCAGAGGCCGCAAACTGAACCGCTGGAGTGGGGCTGCTGCCACCGCCAGAGTCTGAGTTGCTCTCACTGCTGCTGTCAAACATGCTGGCAGGGCGCGCAAGGCCAGCTCCGGGCGTGCCCGGGCGCTTCTTGCTGCCTGATGAGTCGGCTGCGCCCTGAGGCTGCAGCTGCTTGGCATCAAAGTGCACATGCTGCTGCTGTGGCTGGGCTGCCTCATCGTCGCTTTCACTGCTGCTGTGGAACATGCTGGCAGGGCGCCCGAGCCCAGCTCCGGGCGTGCCCGGGCGCTTCTTGCTGCCTGCTGAGTCGGCTGCGCCCTGAGGCTGCAGCTGCTGGGCGTCAAAGTGCACATGCTGTTGCTGCTCTCCCGCCTCGTCGTCGCTCTCGCTGCTGCTGTGGAACATGCTGACGGGGCGCCCAAGGCCAGCCCCAGGTGTGCCCGCACGCTTCTTGCTGTCTGCCGAGTCGGCAGCCCCTTGAAGCTGCAGCTGCTGGGCGTCAAAGCGCACATGCTGTTGCTGCTCTCCCGCCTCGTCGTCGCTCTCGCTGCTGCTGTGGAACATGCTGGCAGGGCGCCCAAGGCCAGCCCCAGGTGTGCCCGCACGCTTCTTGCTGTCTGCCGAGACGGCAGCGCTTTGAGGCTGCAGCTGCTTGGCATCGAAGTGCACATGCTGCTGTTGCTGCCGGTCTGCTTCGTCGTCACTGTCACTGCTGATCAAGCCGGCATTCCTTGGAGCAAACGGGGTGCCTGGCTTGCGAGCTTGCGGCGGCTGCACAGCTGCCGGTGGCTCCGCAGCAGTTGAAGCGGTGAAGCTCACATGCTGACCTGTGCGCTGGACTGTTGCCACCGCTGCTTGCTGCCCGCTCGCAGCCTCGGGTGTGACCTCGTGACTGGCTGTGACGCTGGTGCCATCGGTGCTGCTGTCGCTGACCCTGTGCGGCACTTGCACTTGCAGGTTGACGGACACCCGCCTGGAGCTGCCGGGTCGCGCAGAGCCCTGGCCGCTGCCGCTGCGTGACTGCGCAAAGACGTCGTCCGAGCCCTCCTGCAGCACCTGCGTGCAGCTGTCCCGCCCGCTGCTGTACTGGGCTTGGCTGTCAGGTCTGTGAGCTGCGATGCGATCGCTGCTGTCGCCGCCGCTGCTGGACGGCAGGCGGCCTGCCGGCTGCTTCAACGCGGATTCAACCTGGGCCAGAGTGGCAGCAGAGATGCGCCCGTCCGGGCCCTTCTGTAGGGCAGTCAGTGCCCGGAACAAGCCCGGGTGCAGCAGCGCCAGGTGCTTGATCGCCTCGACAGGCGCTGCAGGCAGTACCCAAGGAGAAAGCGTGAGGGATGATGTACCCTGTGCATGGCATGGCGCCCATGTGAGTGTGAGGTGCAGCAGCTGCACCATGCAGGTCTGGCGGGCATCATGAAAGCGTCTGGCTGGCTCTCACCGGCATCCTCTGCTGGTGAAGCTTCAGCTGCAGCTTCCGGCTGCGCATGCTGCTGCCGCCCCAGCACTGCGGGAGTGGCTTCCACCGAGGCGGGCGCTTCTGAGGCGGGCGCTTCTGGTGCAGCCGCCCCGAGGGCTTTGCGCTGCCACCAAAACCTTGCCATGCCACTGCCATCTTGCTGCCTGCACGTTGGCGGCGCATGCTGGCGCTCACTGCTCTGTGGGCTGACCCCAGCAGGGCGCCCTCTGAGACGAGAGGCGCATGCGGCGGCATTGCATGCGGCAATAGGCAATGCAGTGCCACAGCGCTGCACCAGCCCACCTGTCCTGCCGAGCAGCCGGTTTACTCTCTCTAAACCGCCGCAGCTGCTCAGCTATGCTGGAGCCTTTGGGCGCTGGGCTGCCCATTGACACCGGTCAAAGCGGTGCCTGTCGCGGCCCGGGCTAGTTTTGACAAGTGGCTGCGCTACAGTGCAGAGAAATGCGTATTACATTCCAGGAACCGACAGGGGCGTGGTACTCGTGCGCCTGCCTGCACCCGCGGGGAAGCTCGGGCCCCGGGGAGGGAGCGGCGTGGCCAAGCCGGCGCCCGCCAGCCTCGGCGTCACACAGTCCATGCGGTGCAATGATCAGGGTCACGGCCGCGCGTGCATGAGGCGTGGTTTGCCGACGTGCAGATGGATCAGGACCTCTTCGACCAGCTGGGGGTGCGCGCTCAGTCCGCTGAGGCCGTGGAGAGGGAGGTGTTGAACCATGTGAGGGCGGCGGGGGTCCGTGCTTTCGGCGCCCGATCCGGCTGCAGTGCTCGCTGCCCAGCACCCGCAGGCGACGCCGCTGCCTTGGCATGAAGCATGCATGCCGTTACTACCGCAGGCGCTGGGTCATGCGGACGCAAGGGGCTACGACGAGGATGTGGCAGGTGCATGGAGCTCGATCGCGTCACACGCCGCGGGAACCGCCCGTCGCCCCCAGCCACAGCACCTGCCTGCCGCACACAGGCAGCTCCAGCACTGCGTGGTCCATTGCCCCAGACCATCGCCATTGTCAGCGGTTATGCGCTGGCATGTGTCAGCATCAGCAGTCACCACGCACGTTCAGGGCGGGCCTGCCACTGCTGCTCCCGCGCCACATGCGCAGGTGGCACGCTGGCCCAGCAGCTGGAGAATGTGGACCAGGAGGCGGCGGCTCTGACTCAAGTGCTGGAGGCGCGCGAGCAGTTCGATCGGGAGCAGCAGCAGGAGCTTGCTGACTCGGTGCGTGTGGTTGGTGGCTGCCCGCTCTTCGGGCTGCCCGCGGCGACTGCATCCCGCACTGTGAGGCGCAGCCACCAGGCGCACGCGCACCAATCTGACCACCCTGGCTTGCATGGGGTTGCAGGCGTCTGACGAGGATGGGCTGACCGAGGAGCAGCGGCAGGCGGCAGATGCCAGACGATCCCTGGAGCTGGCCGTCATGCGCAGCCGCCTGCAGCAGCTGCAGGAGCAGCGCCGGCACCTGCAGGCGCAGCTGCAGGCAGCGCAGGCGGCAGCACCCAGCAGCTCAGGGGCGGCTGGCCAGCCACACCACAGCGGCAGCGCACCCGCGGCTGCTGGCACCAGCAGCGCCGCCGCCCACCAGCCAGCTGCTGGGCTGGTGGAGACGGAGCGCGATCGGCTCATCAGAATAGGTGTGCTCACACCTTTCGACCGCTTGGAAGCATATGACAAGCAGTTGACCGGGCAGCCCACAGCAGCCCCAGCAGCAGGGGCAGCAGCAGCATCAGCAGCAGCAGCAGCAGCAGCAGCAGCGGCGGCGGCGGCGGCCAGCCGCGCTGACGGCACCACCAGCAGCCCAAGCCCGTCGCATGCAGTGGCAGCCCACAGGGTAGCCCAGCCGCATCCCGATGCTGGCAATGGCGCGGTGGAGCCTGTGGGCGAGGCAGCTGTGGTGGTGGAGGAGGATGAGTGGGCGGCACTGAAGGCCGCGGCAGCGCAGCAGCCCAGCAGCCCGGGGCGCGGCCCTGCTGGCCTGACCGCCTACGGCCCTGACGGCAGGTCGGGCGTGCCGCTGGCCGACCTCATGGCCAGGCAGGCCGCCCAGGCAGTGCAGCTGGCAGCTTCGCGCCCCACCAGCGAGCTGGTCGACCCGTTGAAAGACAGGAGGCTGGCCGCCAAGGTGCCCATGGCCAGCGGGCAGCATGTGGGCTACGGCTTCTGGAACCGAGCAGCGGGCAGCAGCCAGGCTGCAGCAAGGGCGGCTGCGCGCGCTGGCGCAGCCGGCAGCCGTCCCAAGCGGCCGCGCACCCTGGAGCCAGCCAAGCGCCCCTCAGCCAAGCGCACAGCCAAGCGGCTCAGGCTGCTGCGCAGGCAGTCAGCCGCCGCTGATGCGGCGGAGGAGGCGTCAGCTGGCAGCAGCGACGATGATGATGCCGCGGATGAGCAGCTGGAGGACTGGCAGGATGATGCAGCCCCGGACGCAGCACCAGCACCAGCAGCCAGGCGGTCTTTGCAACGCCGCGACAGCCTGGGCGTGTCAACGCGTGCGCAGAGTGATGACGAGTGGCTGCCATCAGATGGCAGCGATGGCGACGCGGGATGGCAGAGCCGGCGGCCGCAGCGGTCCCAGGCAGCCGGCAGCCGAGGAGGGCGGCCGTCCACGCCGGGGCTGGCCAGCAGCGGCGAGGGCGCCAGTGACGGCGCTGCCAGCCCCAGCAGCAGCAGCGAGGCGCTGCTGAGTGACGACAGCAGCGATGAAGCCGAGTACGATGATGCATGCAGCGATGTGTACGAGTCGCGCATGCGGCGGTTCAACACCGGCAGCTCACGGTGAGCTGGGCGCCGTGTTGGATGTCCTCAGCTCGGCAGGTAGCCGCATGATGCTGCTAATCTATGCGTGCTCACCAGTCTGCCACCATGGAGTGCGGATGTCCTTGTGCCAAAGGGGCCGCGTGCGTGGGTGGCAGTTCCCCACCGCAGTGCCCATGCTGCCCTTGCTGCAACAGGCCCAGCACACCACCAGGGTCTGCCCCTCCCAGCTCCAGCCAGGGCGCCACTTCCACTGGTGCTGAAACCGACACGCCGGATGCCGTGTTTGACGGAGGCCTGCGTGTGCCTGGGCGCATCTGGGCGCGCCTCTTTGACTACCAGCGCACAGGTGCGCACAGTGGGAGCGGCGGCCGCAGCTTGTGTGCAGGGGCAGGTGCAGGTGATTGGTTTACAGCACAGCTGATGGCTGCAGCACAGCTGGTGGCTACAGCGCGACCGCTGACCCCCAGGGTCTGTCAGGCGCATCCTGTGGCACTGACGCGCCTGCTGCTGGCATGCTGCAGGTGTCAAGTGGCTGTGGGAGCTGCACACACAGCGCGTGGGCGGCATCATTGGCGATGAGATGGGCTTGGGCAAGACCATCCAGGTGCGTAGGGCATGGTGGGAAGGCACAGCTGGCTGCATGTGTCAGGCTGGCAGTGGTTGGCAGTGTTGACTGCCAGGGCGCAGAGGGGGGGGGGGGGGTTGTGCCCTTGCTGAAGGCGGTGCTTGCACATTGTGTGGGTGCAGGTCATTGCCTACCTGGCAGGCCTGCAGGTCTCCCGCCTGTACAAGCCCAGCCTGGTGATTTGCCCTGCTACCGTGCTGCGGCAGTGGATGCGGGAGCTGCGCATCTGGCACCCACCCTTCAGGTGTGCACACGCAAGCCAACACCAACAGCACCAGGCCATGCCTGCAAGCATTGTTGGTGCCAGCAAAGCAGGCACGTTGCCATTGTCTGTGCACTGAGTTTGCTCGCATGTGCGCACAACCTTCCCCGCCCATCTGCTGTCCTGCAGGGTGTACTTGCTGCATGACAGCGGGCGCTCGCCGCCCTCCCAGGCCCGCCCAGCGCGCAGTGCGCTGGTGGCTGCTGCCACGGCAGCTCCCACAGGTGCGTTCAGCACTCTGCAGCATGGCAGCACTCTGCTGCCCGCTGCAGATCGCTCTTGATCCAGATGGCCTGCAGGGTGGCGGGCATCAAAGTGCAAGCACTGTGCGGGCCCTGGGCTGGTCATTCCTTGCTGACCTCCACCCTGCCTTGGGTGCAGGCCTTGTCCTGACCACATACGAAGGCCTGCGCCGCCACCGCGACCTGCTGCTGCCCATTGCATGGGGTGCTGTGATATTGGATGAGGGCCACAAGATCCGCAACCCGGATGCAGACATCACCCTGGTGGCAAAGCAGGTGCCTTCAGTCGTTTGCGTGCACACATATTGTGCACATGTTTGCGTGCACTGGTGGTGGTGGTGGTGTGTGTGTGTGTGGGGGGGGGGGGGGAGCAAGTCTATGGGATTTATTATTGAGCGCCTTGCGGCCATATAGGAGGTACAGCAGTGTTACTTAATGCTGCTGTGGCTGCTGTGTGCCCGCAGGTGCTGACTGTGCACCGCCTGATCATGACGGGCAGCCCCATCCAGAACCGCCTGGCAGAGCTGTGGTCGCTGTTCGACTTCACCTTCCCCGGCAAGCTGGGCACGCTGCCTGTTTTCACAGCGCAGTTTGCTGTCCCCATCACCATTGGCGGCTACGCCAACGCCAGCCAGCTGCAGGTGGGCAAGCGCCCGGGCGCACCCGCCGCTAGCAGCATGTCTGCCCTGCCTGCCCTGGCAGAGGTTGCATGTGCTGCCGGTCCCGCGCGACGGCTGTGTGAGGTGAACATGTCCCGGCATGTGTGCAGGTGGCTGCTGCCTACCGCTGCGCCGTGGTGCTGCGTGACCTCATATCACCATACCTGCTGCGCCGGCGCAAGGCTGATGTCGCCACACAGCTGCCAGCCAAGACAGAGCAGGTACCTGCCAGTGCAGCCTTGTCTGACCGCTCCGGCCCACCCTGCATCACGAGGCAGGGTGGCCAGGGCTGCCTTGTGGATGTGCAGGTGGCAGGTGCTCCCTCACTGAAGGGTGGTCGCCGTGCAGGTGCGGCGTGTGCCTACACTGGCCGCCTTGTGTCTCCGGGCTGCAGGTCCTGTTCTGCAGCCTGACCGGTCACCAGCTGGGCCTGTACCGCGCCTACCTCAGCAGCGGCGAGGTGGAGGCCATCCTGGCTGGGAAGCGGCAGGTGGGCAGCACACGCTGGGCACGCTGCCGCAGGTTTGCGTGGCCAGGTGGCAGGGGTTGCAACAGGCAGTGCGCAGGACTGCAGTGCACTCCCCTCTTGAGCTGCCGTGCAGGCGCTGGCTGGCATTGACATCCTGCGGAAGCTGTGCAACCACCCAGACCTGCTGGAGCGCTCTACCATGCAGGGCACAGCAGACTACGGCAACCCCGAGAGGTGGGCCAGGCCTGTGACCAGGCAGCACAGCCTGGTGGTGCTGCCCCTTGCAGGAGGGGTGATGGTCAGTTGCTTGACTCCTGGCTGTGGGTCCGCTCTGATCTGTCCGTGCTTGCCCCTGCAAGCACCCCTGTGCCTTTGTCTGCCTTGCAGGAGCGGCAAGCTGTCGCTGGTGGTGAAGCTGCTGGCGCACTGGAAGGCTGGCGGTCACAAGGCTCTGGTGTTCACGCAGGCAAGGCTGACACGCGCCAACCACACAGCTCCGCCACACCGCCTGGTGCAAGCTTGCTGCCCCTGACACACCTGACATGCTGCACTCGAGCAGCAGCGCCGCCCTGCGTCCTCACCGCGCAGACTCAGCAAATGCTGGACATCATGGAGAGCATGGCCATCCAGCAGGGCTACCTGTACCACAGGTGCTTAGCTGCCACACCTTGTGTAGTGTGTTGGCAAGCCCTGGTGGATGGTAGCAGCCCTGCTGCCGAGCGCACGTGTGCTGCCGCTGCAGCTGCTCACGCCGTCACTCCACCCTGGAATGCACAATGCAGCAGTGGGCGACCCCGCATGGTGAAGCTCATGCTGGTGCCCTTGCTGCTGCTGCTGCTGCTGTTCTGCCTGTCTTGCGCAGGATGGACGGCAACACATCTGTGGTCCAGCGCTCGCGCCTGATGGACGACTTCAACGCCAACCCGGACCGCTTTGTGTTCCTGCTGACAACCAAAGTGGGCGGCCTTGGCGTCAACCTCACAGGGGCAGACCGGGTCCTCATCTATGACCCAGGTGGGTGCGCCGAGCCCCAGAGGAGGGGGAGGGGCTGGGAGGGGCAGCCTGCGGTGGGCGCACATGCACTGCTTTACATCTGGCAGCGAAGGCCTAGGCAGGGTCGCAGGCCAGCGTCCGCATATGCATCGCTGGCACATGCGACTATGCGCCACCACTCAAGCGCATGTACGCATCGTGCGATTTTTATCGGGCTAAGCCTGATACCCATCACCCCCCCATCCGGCAGATTGGAACCCCAGCACCGACATCCAGGCGCGCGAGAGGGCGTGGCGCATCGGCCAGACTCGGCCGGTGACAGTGTACCGCCTGATCAGCCGCGGCACCATTGAGGAGAAGGTGTACCAGCGCCAGATCTACAAGAACCACCTAACCAGCAAGGTGCTGCGGGACCCGCGTCAGAAGCGCTTTTTCAGCGCTCGCGACCTCAGCGACCTGTTCACGCTCCAGGAGGAGCAGCCGGGCGGCGCCCACGGTGGGTGGTTTGGGGTGTATGGGCACGTGGCCTGGAGCATGCTTGTGGGCAGGGGTCATGGCCGTCTTGCTGTTGTGCAGCACGCCCGCACCGTGGGTTGAGTGCACGGCATGCACGCTGGTGCTGGCTGCTGCCAAGGCTCTGCCACCCCCGCGCTCGCTGGTGCACTGTGGTGCAGGTGATGAAGTCACCGAGACTGAGCAGATTTTTGGCACCATCAACACGGGCGTCGACCTGCCAGGGGAAGCGCCAGCTGCCAACGGGGCGGACGCTGCAGGCGCTGCGCAGATGCCTGATCGTGCCAGGCAGGCCAGCGCGTGGCAGACTTCTGGCGGCCGTGCTGCCAGTGCGCGCCAGGGCAGTGCCAGGCGGGCAGCTGCACCTGCTGCGCCTGCTGCTGCCAACAGCGGGAGCGGCAGCGGCAGCACCGCCCAGCAGGAGGCTGCTGCTGACGGCCCTGACGAGGCGCGCATGCTGCGGGATCTGTTTGAGGGGGCAGCGCTGGCTGGCATCGTGGATCATGCAGCCATTGAGGGCGCCAACGAGCCAGAGGCACGCTATGCTGCGCAGGAAGCTGCAAAGATAGCAGCCAAGGCAGCAGCGCAGCTGAAAGCCTCCAGGCGGGAGTGCTCTGGCAACAGCGTGGGTGTGCCCACCTGGACGGGTCGCCATGGCGCAGCTGGCGCACCCAATGCCAGGCAGCGGCAGCAGCAGCAGCGGCAGCAGCCAGCGCCGCCAGCACCCATGCTGCAGGGCACTCCAGCAGCCGGGCAACGGCCCCGCTTTGGTGGTGCAGCCAGCCCCGGAGGACCGCGGGCACCGGCGCAGCGCCAAGCGTCGGCCAGCCTGGTCCCCATGCAGAGCCCTGACCGGCTGCAGCAGCCTGGGGCTGCAGCTGCAGAGCAGGCAGGCAGGCCACCTGCAGCTGGGCTGGCAGCCAGCAATGTGGTGGCTCTGACCAGCAGCGCGCTGCTCAGCCAGATCCGTGCCAGGCAGCTGCAGGCCAAGTCGGCCGGCATGGACCGTGCAGCATCAGGCGGCACAGACAGCGCACATGAGCTTCCTGGTGCATCCAGACAGCAGGCAGCAGCAGGGCAGCCGCCTGACAGTGAGGCAGGACGGCTTGCGGCTGAAATTGTTGCATTCCTGGAGGCGCGCAACGGAACTGCAGAGTCAGCCGTCCTCATTCAGGCCTTCCAGGGGCACGTGCCAGCAGCCAAAATGCCGGTGTTCCGCGCGCTGCTCAAGCAGCTGGCGGTGCTGCAGACGCAGCCAGGTGGCGGCACCAAAGTGTGGCGGCTGCGCCCTGAGTTTGCTAGCTAGACAACCGAGAGGCAGTGATGTGCAGCACGCCCAAGCTGAACAAGCTTTGCAAGGCGGCGTGCGTGGCAGGCATCTCCAATGAATCAGTGTCGGCACTGCAAAAGTGCTGCACTTGTGCAGAGTGAATGTTACCCCGTCCAGGAAGCGCCTGCGTTTACAGCTGCACTGCGCTAGCTGGCAGCCTGGCCTTGCGCTGCCTGCAGCTCTCTGAAGACCTGCTTTGCTCTGGCCTCCACCTCTTTCAAATACTCTGCTTGCACTCGCTGCGCGTAGCTGCCGCTGGCCTGCCCCAGCACGGTGTTCTCCATCTTGCGCTGCAGCGCCTCCATGAAAGCTGCCTCGCTGATGTCGCCCTAAGAGGACAGACGGGGCGGGAGCGACATGTGATTATGGGGGGTCTGACAGAGCAGCATGCATGCATGCAGGCATGGCTGGCTGGCAGCGGTAGCAGGCACCAAACGGTCATGGCTGCACACCCACCTGTTGTGCTGCTCCCTTGATGAGTCCTGCCCAGTCCTCCTCCTCTGCGTACACCACCTTGTTCAGCACGCCCTCCACGCCCTGCGGCAGCCAGGCTCCGCGCATCAGCCACCAGGCACCGCAACTGACGCACAAGCAAGGCAGCATGACGTCTGCTGAGATGCAAAGGATGCAGAGGCAGCATGAGTGACATGCACCCAAAAGCCACGGCTGCATTTGCCTGGCTGCGGCGCACCTCGCTCTCCGGTCCAGTGAGCAGCCTGGCCGCGTAGAGCTGCAGCACCTTTTGGATGAGGGACACCATGGTGTCAAAACGGTCGTCACTGGCCTTCTTGATGTAGGCGAAAGCATTGGACAGCAGGGCTTCGTCCAGCCTGTCAGCGTGCGTGTCCATTGTGTCACGCATGCGTTGCACCTGCAGTTCCAACACCATTGCAGCCAGTTAACGACGGCTGCATCACGCCTGCCAAGCTGCACCTGTGCTGCACTGCAGCTGCGTCAACCGCACGGCATGAGGCACACAATGAGTGCTGCGTAGGGCTACCAGAGCAGCGGCTGCCCACCTCCTCTGCGCGCAGCGGGATGTACCACTCCCCGTTGTCATTGGCGGCTGCTCGGAGGATGGACTGCAGGATCGTTGCACTGTCGGTGAGCTTCTGCTCCGTCTGCTGCTTCAAGGCGAGCACCAGCGCCATGACGGTTTCTGCCATAGCAGCCAGCTTGTCCTGCGACCAGGAGGGCATGTCTGGAGCTGCTGGTGCATGTGTGCCAGCAGCATGCCGCATGGCAGGTAGCGCGCACGACCTGTTTTGTCGCAGCAGATGAGCAACGCATCAACCAATGTTTCTGCTGCCTGGCGCCGCCGGCTCCAGGAAAATGCCCCCACCTTGTCTGCCTGGCTGGACGCTGAATCACTGCGGGTAGCGATGCGCATCCAGAACTTGACGTCGTCAATGTTGAAGATGTTTTCAGCCACAAGCTGGGCCAGCTGCAGGGCACATGGTGGTCGCCAGGCGGGACGGATCACTGCGGCTGCACTATAGAGCACGATCGAGCAGCTGCGATGCAACGTGCGGGCAGCATGCCCCGCAGGGCACACCCATCCCATTGGTTCCACCCACCTCCTGCTGCGTCTTGGCACTCAGCAGCACGTCCACCACCTCGTCCAGCATGGCTGCTTCCTTGAGGGCCTTGGTGGCATCGCCCTCGAATGATCGAGCGACATGCGAGGGCAGCCTGCACGCGGGGGCCCGCCGAAGACTGCCGAACGACCGAGGCCGCCGGGTTGGCCCAGTAGGGCGGGCTGCTCGCTGTCTGCATCCTGCTTTGCCGCCCTGAGCCAGTGCACGGCGGCTGCCGAACGAGAGCATTGGCCGCAACGTCCCCACAGCTCGAGGGCAATGCAGGGCTCGCACAGCCCTTCAACCAACAAGCCCGGATCGCTGAATGCGGCCGCGCTCGGTGCCTAAGCGGTGTACCCGCGTTGCCGCCAAAGGGAAATTGGGCAGCAGCTCGCGGGAGGACCCTTCAGCAGGCAGTGAATCTGGGGGGGCACGGTGCAGTCGCAGTGCGTGCTGAGACGTGCCCGCGCCAGATCTCCAGTGCGTCCAATCTGACTCGCGGTCCGTGTCACCGACGATTGACGGCCAATGGCGCTCGCCCAGCACAGCACCATGAGAGTTTGCGGCTGCCAGCGCCGCATGGTTGTGGTGGCCGCCGCAGTTGCGCCCAGGGCGCGGACATCTGCCCTGATCCGCAAGCTGGCCAGCAGCAACGCCTCCCAATTCAGCAGCTTTCAGGGCGTTAAGATGCTGGTGCCCGAAGCATGGATGCCCATCGGTGCGCGCGCGCGACTGGGCGGTGCATGCGGGCGGGCACGGCCGGGGGCGGTGCATGCACCTCGATGCTTGGCGGCGGCCCAGCGAGGGCCGCAGGCCGCCACCAAACGGCGGCGCACCACCCGCACACCCACTCCTTGCAGGTACACGCATGGGTCTGAGCGTCAGCAACACCTGCGTGCGACGAAAGGTGGGGAGCGGCCACACCCCTGTGCTGCCTGCCGCCGCTGCCGCCGCCGCGGTCAGCATGCTGATTCCTGGATCTGGCTTGCTGGTGCGCGCTGCAGCCCGTGGTGATGTCCTTCCTGGGCGTGGGCGCGCCTGAGGCAATCCTGGTGGCAATCGTGGCCCTGGTGGTGTTTGGACCCAAGGGCCTGGCAGAGGTGCGCTCCCGTCTGCACCTGCTCACTCGTGTGCAGCAACTGAGTCCTGCAGCGAAGCCCAAGCGCAGCAGGCAGCCAGGCGCCGGGCCGCCGCACTGCATGTACAAGCCTGCGAAACCATTGCATCATGGGTTGATGGCTTGGCTTGATCGTGGGTGGGCTCGCCCAGACGGCGCCAGTGCATCCTGCTGCAGGCAGCGCGCTCGGTGGGCTCCACGCTGAAGGCCTTCCAGCCCACCATCCGCGAGGTGGTGGAAGTCAGCCAGGACATCAAGGGCACGCTGGAAAAGGCAAGTGGCGACACGGCTGCAGGCGTGGATGGACGGCTGGCCCACCAGGGTCCAGGCAGCTGAGTGGCAGCATGATGCTGCAAGCGATGGGGACGACGTTGCATGCGTGCAGCGGTCGGCCTGGCACGCGGGCAGCCCACCAACTGATGCCTGCTGCAGGAGCTGGGACTGGACGAGATCCGGGAGGCTGCGCGCCCAGCCCCCAGGCCCATGGCACCGCGAGCGGCAGACAGCCCTGCTGCCCCCCTGGAGGACCTGCAGCGACCTGGTGAGCGGGGCTGGGGCACCCGCGCAGGCGCATGCGGGTTGTGGGCCATGGCGTGCTCCCATGCATGCGTCGGGCATCTGCGCGGCAGCTGCCATGTGCGCCGCGCTGCAGCCTGGAGCGCATTGTGTGCGCCTGCTGCCCCCGCAGGCACATCTGGTGCGGCCACAGCCGAAGCGGCTGCTGACATTGAAGCCATGCGGGCAGCATCCGCTGCTGCCGCCTGGGGAGGGGCTGCACCGGCCCCAGCACAGCCTGCGGCGCCTGCGGCAGCATCCGGCGACCTGACCAACATGAGCATCGAGGACCTGGAGGCTGAGCTGGCGCGCAGGAAGGCCGCGTCGAAGGAGTAGAGGGCCTGTGACGGCTGCAGTGGCGTGGGCTGGACACCCGCCGAACGCATGGGTTGCCCGACCTGATGCTGGATGCTGTAACAGTGCACACACCTGAGAGGCAGCCTGTCCACCACCCCGGGTCCTGCTCTGGGCTGTTGAGGGGGAGAACGGTGCCCCTGCGTGCCCGGGGGCAGTGGGGCGGCGGCGCCGGGGTGAGCGGTGCTGCGCCGAGACGAGCGCCGAGCCGGCCGGCCCGAAGGCCCGACCGCCTGCGGTGTCCCCAGCAGCAGGTGCCCACTTGCAGCGCAACCCCTTGCCCAGCATTCGGGTCTCAGTGTCACGAACCAACATCGTCTCATAATTCACGCTGCCTCTGGCGCGCCGACGCTCTGTGATCTAGGCCGCAGGCTGGCTTGTACTTGGGGCGAGCGCCAACCTCAGCGAGCAACGCAGCATGACTGAAGAGTATGCAGCTGCAGAGGGCTTTGACGGCGGAGCTCCCGAGGAGCAGATGGCGGGCGAGGGTGCTGGCGAGCCCGAGGACGTGAGTGGCTGGCCCAGGGCAGCACTAGCCTGCCTGCTGGGCTGCAAGGCTGAGCGTGCAGGCACTCGCGGGGCGCGTGGTTGGCTTGCCGAGGCCACACCCTCGAAGCATCGCGCATGCGACGCGATGCTGGCCCCCCACCAGCAGGGTGCAGGGTGCACCCACCCCCCCTGAGCCCCACTACCCAGCAATGGTGGGGCTCAGGGTGGCATGCACACCCCCTGCCGTAATCATACCGTCCTCACTGCGCGCCTGTTGCGCTTACGGCCACCCTGCCCCAACGCATGTGGCAGGGCTCGCGCGCCCAGCGCCAGCGGCGGCCGCAGCAGGCAGAAAAAAATGCTTTCAACACCAAAAAAAATAAAAATACGCCTGCTGCGTGCACCCGATGCGCTGCCCCGCCGATGAATGCATCAGGAGCTGGAGGCCATGAAGCGCAAGCTAGCAGAGATGGAGGCTGAAGCCAACCGGCTACGCGAGCTGCAGGTGGCTGGGGGAGCGCTCGCCAGCCTGCTTGGCTGTGGCCTCATGGCAGCTGTCTGGCGCAGAGATCACGCTGCCTCCGCATCGTGCAGCGATTTGTGTGCGGGTCTTAGGCCCCTGCTGTCCTTGCCTTGCAGAGCAAAGGCAGTGCGGACATGGAGATGGCGGAGGGAGGGGATGCTGCAAAGGAGGAGGTGGACTCCAGAAGCGTCTTCATTGGACAGGTGACCCTTGCAGGCAGAGGGATGGACAGGCTTGATGGCTCTGCTTGTGCGCAGCAGGATGCATGTTGGCCGGTCTGGCGTGCCTCGGGGTTGGTTCCGCGGCAGCCATGGTGGGGCCAATGCTTGCGGCTGCAGGTGGACTACGGCACCACGCCAGAGGAGCTGCAGCAGATGTTCGCCAACTGCGGCACAGTGAACCGAGTCACAATCTTGACTGACAAGTTCGGCAATCCCAAGGTGAGCAGTAGCGGCAGCAGCAGCTGCAGCACCACCACCTTGTGACAGCTGCACGCCTGCACACCTGGCAGTGGTTCAGACCGGCCACACAGCATGGCACTCATTTTGTGCCCGCCTGTGCTCCCAGGGTTTTGCCTACCTGGAGTTCCTGGAAAAGGATGCAGTGGACAATGCCATTCTCTTGGACAACACAGAGCTGCGGGGGAGGCAGCTGAAGGTGGGAGGGTGTTGGCGGGCTGTTGCATGCATGCCTGGCGGCTGTCACCCACCAGCTCCTCTGGCCTGGCGTCTTGCTGGCGACCAATCTGAGCCCCTGCTTGCGCAGGTCACCCCAAAGCGCACCAATGTGCCTGGCTTGAAGCGCGGGCGTGGCAGGGGACGCGGTCGCGGCGGCCATCATGGTGGCTACGGCTATGGCGGCTATGGCGGCTTCACACCGCGTGGCAGAGGGTGAGCTCGTTGCCTGCACATCAGGGGCGTGCCAAGTTCAGCCGCCACCGTGCAGCTCGTGTGCAGTCATAGCGCGCTCGCCTGCATGAACACACGTTGTTCTGGGCTGCTGCAGGTTCCGGGGTCGTGGTCGCGGCAGGTACACACCCTACTAGGAGAGAGCGGGCTGGACGGCAGGGTTCCAGTCAGCCAGTGAAGCAGCAGTGCCGTGGCAGATGCGCTTGCGTGGCAGAGATGCCTGCAGCATGTAAACCATTGCATTACAGGGTGGCCGTTGGCCATCAGCGCAGGTCATCGCCGCTGCCTTCTGCTGCTGCGTCCGCCTCCCCAGCAGCCATGATGTCGGCCACCAAGGCATCTACATCTATGCCCAACATGGCCAATCGGTCTGACAGCACCTGCACCTTGGCTTCCTCCTGGCCCAGGCAGACTAGCAGGTCACCCATCTGCTCATCAGCCTCGGCAGCCGCTTCTGCTTGTGCAGCAGCCACGGCCGCCTGGATGCGTGCATTCACCGCCGCCTCGTCTGCGGCGCTGCTGCTCGCCGCTGCCTGGGGTGGGGCCGGCTCTGCTGCCTGCTGCACAGACGCGAGCTGCTGCTCTAGCCGGTGCGCGTGCTCTTCCAAGTGGTTGTAAGCGGACGAGACCTCTGCTACATCGTCCTCTGCCTTGGCAGCCGCTGCCGCCGCCTCTGCCGCCTGCTGCTTCGCAGCCGAGAGCTGCGCCTCCAGCTCGCCCCATCTGCCTTGCATTGCCGCCAGCTGCTGCCTGCCATGCCACCAGACAGCAGGCAGTGGGGAGGGGGCCATTGCTCAGTGATGCAGTGGGACCATGACCAGCTATCAAGCGCAACAGGCAGCATGCACAGCACCACCAGTGTCGCGGTCGTAGCCCCGCCTGCACCTTGGGCGGCTGACGCACCTGAGCGCGCCCACCTCCATCTCCGCCCTGCTGGCACGCAGCTGCGCCTGCACCCGTGCTTCCAGCTCTGAGCCTGCAGGTGGCGTTTTGCTGCCTCCAGCACTGGCTGCTGTGGATGAGGTCGCCTGGACGAGGTCCTGCGCCAAGGCCCGGTTTCGGCTGCGCAGCTCCTCAACCTCTCGCTGCATGTTGGCGATCACGGCCACAGCAGCAGACAGCTTCTCCTCAGCAGAGCCACCAGGCAGCTGCGCCAGCAACGCTGACTCAGGACCGCTGGTTGGCCGTCCCATGGGCTGCACGCTGCCATCTGCGGGTGTTGCACCGCTGGCAGCTGCTGGCTGGTGCTGCGTGCGCGTGGGCAGCTGCGGCGGCGCTGGGAGTGTTGCTTGCGCAGAATACGCGCCGCCCACTGGTGATGCATGGGCATTTGCTGCAGAGCCGGATGCTGCAGCCACCGTGGCTGCCTGCATATCCTGCTCCAGGTGCTCCAGCATTGCAATGAACCTGCAGGCACGCACACATGAAACAGCTGCCGAGCATGCACAAACATGATCCCGCTGATCAGCGGCCTGCAGCAACACCCGCCAGCAGGCTGTGCAGCACTCAGCCCCTGACACATTGCGTGCACCACTCACCCAGCGTCAAAGGGGTTGTAGTGCTGCACTGCGTCCGCTCCCGCGCAGGGTGCACTCCCGTTGGCTGCAGTGCTCAGGTTCGGCACCCGCGCGTGAGCAGCTGCCTGCCATGCAGGGCCCTGGCGCATGCCCTCCAGGCGCCCAAACAGCTGGCTGAGGCCCACGCGGTGGAGCAGGACGTCAAGCACCACCTGGGTGCCTGGCTGCTGCTGCTGTGCGGCGCCTGCTGCTGGTGGAGCAAAGAGCAGCGTTGCGCTCAGCAGGACGGCGGCCAGCCCTGCCAGGTCGGCACCTGCTGGCCCCTCCACACCAAGCCGGCCAGCTGCCAGGTCAGCGGCCAGCACAAGGTGCTGCGGCACTGCCAGGAAAGCCGCCACAGCTGCTGGGCAGCTGTGCAGCCATGCAATCAGCAGGCGCATGAGCTGGGTGGCAGGCCTGTATGCCTGCTGCGCAGGCAGGCGCATGGCTTCTGCCATATACTGCATGGACCTGCAATGGCAAGCCAAGGCAGGCATCCGGTTGACACCAATTGCCCATCACCAGCGACCCCTGTGTGTCAGACTGAGCCACCGAGCAAGCTGATGCTAGCTGCAGCACAGCTGACAGTGCTGAATGGAGACGCACCTGGACACCAGTCCTTCGCTGCCAGCGCCGGGCAGTGGCAGGGACAGCAGCAGCTGTTTGGCGTTGCCGTTTCCCTCCACAAGCTGGCGCAGCAGGCCGGCTGCCCTGCTGGCACCAGCAATGCCGCTGCCGAAAGCTGCCACGAGTTCATTGCCAAAGCTGCCGCCAGCCCGCATGCCAGAGGCACCTGCAGGGATGGCACACCGTCCCCGCTTGTTCGCCCGCCCTGATGCAGCACAGTGGTTGGCGGCAGACTGGCAGCATGCTGCAGTCGCGAGCACAGCCAGCTGGGCCACAAGCAGTGTCAGGCACGGCCACACTCGCCTGGCTTGCCGCAAGTCGATGCCAGCATGTCCTGTCCGCGTGTGTTCCCCACAAGGAAGCTGCCCAGGACGTGCTCTGCAGCAGCTGCCTCACCCACGTCTGCACTCAGTGCGACATGCAGCATGGCATCCAGAGCCGCCACTGGCTGGCCAGCCATGTGCACCACCGCACCAGCCAGGGCTTCCTGGTTGGTGGGGTGCACGGCGACCAGCTCACCCAGCATCTGCAGCGCCTGCAGACGGAAGGGCAGGGCAGACTGCGTTGGGAGGGGCACACCATCTGTTGCCCCGCCCGGCCACAACAACAGCAGCTCCAACTTTGAGACACAAGGCAGCGGCAGCCAGGTGGCTCAACAGTCAACACCCTACCTTGACGCGCACAGGCACTGAAGGTGCGCCGCCAGCGTGGACACCCAAGACCAGCAAGTGCTGCATGGAGCCCAGAGCTGCTAGCTTGCCCTGGTTGGCTGCCCGGTTTGCTGCCTCCTGCTGTCGCTGCTCGGGGTCTGTGCTGTGTGGCGCTGCCACCAGCAGGCCGAGGACATGCAGGGCATGCATGTAGTTCAGGGCCACCTGCGCCGGCATTCCTGCTGTTGCTGCGGCAGCAGCTGCTGCGCCTGCAGCGCCAGAGCTGGCAGCCAGCTGCATCAGCTTGCCGTCGGCTGCCGGCTGTGTGGCAGGGCTGTAAGCCAGCAGAGGCGCAAATCTGGTCATGTAGTCCATCTCCCTGCAGGGCGCCGGGAGGGCAGGGCGCAGCCGCCACTTGACGCTTGAGGCACATGGGCGGTAGGGGGTGTGCGACAAGGTGTGGACAGGCCAGCCCGCCTGACGCGCTGGGCAGCTGCCCTCACCTGAACAGGCGCTGGTTGGCCAGGTTGGCTCTCAGCAGGTTGGCCAGCAGGCCCAGGGCGTCCGCCACCACCACCATCCCACCAGCGCATCCGCCCTCCTCAGCTGCGATGGTGAACACGCGGTCGAAGGCGCCCTCAAAGGCTGCAATCTTCTGCAGCTCCCCGTTGGCTGTGCTCAGCGCAGCCAGCAGGAGCAGCGCCTCGTTGCGGATGACCTCCCGGTCTGCCAGGCAGTCCATCAGGCGCGCCATGGATGTGGGCGACCCCAGCACCGCCTCCTGCAGCAGGCAATAAGGCAGCTGCAAACCCTGGAGCACATCGGGCCCGCCACGCTGCATGTGACTGCCTGCACACCACACATGCGTTCATGCGCCAGGCGTGGGGTCGTAGTTGCTGTGCTGTCGCCTGCAGATGCTGCAGCCGATTGCGAGTCTCCCCCCCCCCCAGCATCAACATACGCGCACCCACCTGTAGGCGGAATGGGCTGGCGCGCAGCAGGGCCGTCAGTGCCTGAAGCGTGTAGTACTTTGCGTAGAAATCGGACACCCCCACCTGCAGGGCAGGCAGCTCGGCCGACCGCCAGTCAGACTGCGCAGCACAAGCAGACGCTGCGCGTTGCTGCCCGGGGCTGGAGCACAGTCGCCATGGAGCCCTGCCGGCCGCGGCTGCTGTGGGTCTGGCACCCACCGGCTCGTCTTCCAGCATTGCCAGCAGCAGGGACAAGTTGTCCGGCGAGCGTGCAAACAGCTCTGCATTCATCACCCCTGGGGGCACCGGCACCTGCAGCCGTGACAGAGGAGGGACACGGGGGCGTGCAGCATGGCTGACCCATCACACCAGGATTCACGTGCTGCAGGCGATGGGCAGCTGCAATGGCCAAGGCGGCTGTGTTTGTGGGCAGCCAGCTCACACGCTGTCGACGCGTCCATCCTGTCGGTAGTGGGTCAGCTGCATGTTGCTGCCGTGCATTGGGGTGACCCGCCACCCACCTCTCCCGCAGCCTGGCCGGCTGCTGCTGTAGGATGCTCTGCAACAGCAAAGCATGCCAGCAGTGCTTCCAGCGCTCCACGCAGGAGGTCCAGGTCCTCCCGATCCTCCTGCGCTCAAGCCTCGGGCCAGTGCGTCAGGTGCTGCTGCGTGGGACGCCCGTTGATGCCAGGCTGGGGCCCAGATCTGGGCGGCAGGTGCAGTGCAACGTCTGGCTGCACCATGTGCACATGCAGAGCCTCTTGGTCCGCACCTGAAGCACGGCAGTGAGCACGGGCAAGCCCATGCTGCCCATCGCCTGCTGGCCCTGCAGAGCAGCGCAGTCAAGACGGTCAAAGGCAGCTGGCGGAGGATGCGAAGCCTGCTCTGCTCCGCTGTCACAAACTACAGCCTGGATTGCACATGGCAGCAGCGCTGTGCAAGGCGGCCCGAGCCAGGCTTGCAGGCGCGGCAGCGGTGCGACCTGCGGGTTGTCTGCTAGCAGCTCCTTCAGCCGCTCCATGGCTTCACGCCGATCGCCCGCATGCCGTCCCTCCGATATCTGATTGAGCAGTGACTCAATCTGGGAGTCATCATCCTCAGGCCCTGCCGGTGGGCAAAGCCAGGAGCAAGGACAGGACGGCGCTGGACAGCCAGGTTGGGGCACGGGGCGAGCATCGAGCCCCATGCGCACAGTCCCCGGTGTCTCCTCCCCGTTGCTGCCCGATCCGTCGATCACCCGCCTCCTGTGCCCCACACCTGCTGATATGCCTTTGAACACGGCGCCAAACATGGCGATCGCCTCCTGCGCCGGGCGATCACGCGTCGGTTGGCAGTTATGAGGGCGCGCGTTGCCTGCAGCCACCTCCAACACACGCCATGGAGGATGGCACGTGCGCGATTTGGTCGGGCGCGAGTGCGACCAGCGGGCGCGAGTGCGACTGGTGGGCACCTGGGCTGTGCCCGGTGCCAGGTGCTCTGCGGCTCATTGTCGTGAAACTGGATGCTGGCATTGTTTAGTTGTGACCAGCCTCGCCCACCATCGCCACCAGATCGCTGGAACACGTCGGACTGCGCGCGCACAAGCACGCATCATCCAGCCCCTCAACACCCAGGTGTAGCATCATGCTCCACACCCACCACGCCAATGCGCGATCGGCGTGGCGGGGAGGCGGCAGAGCCTGTCGGCACATACGGGCTCCCGAGATCGCTCGTCGCCCGACAGCCACAGCAGCGGCGGCACAGGGCGGAGTGGCCTGCAGCGAGGCTGCAGCGGTCAGCGACATGAACCGCCGGCCCTTGCTGTTCATGGGCATAGTGACGTGGCTGCTGCCACCGTGCAGTGGTGCACTGGCTGACCCTGTGATCGGTAGGCCTCATCCCCACACCTGCATGGAGCGGCATCTCGTGCCGTGGAGCAGTGGCACATGCCCCCCCCCCCACCAGCTGCAGCCTGCATCACCTGGCATCGTCCAAGGCAGGCACGCGTCTGTGCTGCCTGTGAGCCGTCTCACTCTGAGTGTGCCGCTGCAGATGCTCTGACGATTGACCCGTCGCTGGCACCTGACCAGAGCCGCTACGATGCCACGGTGCGTGCGCGCGCCCCTCCCTCCCGGAGCCCTCCTCCCCTCCAGCCAGGCTGCAAGCAGGCGCTGCTGTGCTGCGTCCTTGAGGGGTGCTGGCGTGCACAGCCGCAGTGCCCTGTGATGAGCAGCACAGTGCCTCGCGAGCAGCATGGCCAGCCCTGCCCAAGAGGCTCACCGCACGCGCGCCTGCGCCCCGCTGCTGCCACCAGGACCAAGACCTGAGGGAGGCAGCCAACATGCTGCAGCAGGCTCTGAACGCCACCAACGTGCAGCAGGAGGAGGCAGGATGGACAGCTGTGATCGAGAAGTACGAGCGCCTGGACCGCGCCTGGGTGCCTGATGTGGTGGGCCGCGCCTACGGGAACAGAGGCAATGCCCGGTCGCGACAGGTGCGGGCTGGGCCGCATGGTCAGAGCCTCTGCACAGAGCCACACGCCAGCCTGCTGCCTTGGCTGATGAGTCAGGCCTGGCTGCGCGCGGCTTGGCGGTGGTGCAGGGCAAGTTTGAGGCTGCCATTGGAGACTACAACAGAGCACACGCGCTGTGCCCATGGAGCGCCGACCCGGTGCTCAACCGCGGCGTGGCCCTGGAGAACCTGCAGCGATACGCAGGTGCTGCCTGGTGGCTGATCCTGCTGGAGCTGCGGGGCACCAGCATGCGCTTGTGCACGCCGCTCGACTGCAGCAGTCCTGGCGGCATCGACCCGCGCTGCCCTCGCTCACCTGGATGTTGCAGATGCTGCCCGTGACTACAGAACAGTGCTCGCGGCCTACCCCAGTGACGTGAGTGCTTGGAACAACCTGGGCAACACACAAGCAGGTGGGTGGCCGGGCAGAGCTGGAAGCACTGTGCCGCCATGCTCGCGGGTGGGCGGGGGCGCGGGTGCGGGTGCCGGCAGCAGCAGGGCAGCAGCAGGGCAGCAGCAGGGCAGCAGCAGGGCAGCAGCGGGGCAGCAGCGGGGCAGCAGCAGGGCAGCAGCAGGGCAGCAGCAGGGCAGCAGCAGGGCAGCAGCAGGGCAGCAGCAGGGCAGCAGCAGGGCAGCAGGGCAGCAGGGCAGCCAGCCGCCTTGCCCCAGGGGCAGCCATTGCAGGTGCATTGCACACATGCCACCATGCGCTGCGTCTGGCTCGCTGACCGGCATGGCTGCTGGTTGTGGCCTGCTGCATGTGCGGCGTGCAGGCCTGGGCGACTGGGTTGAGGCGGAGCGCTGCTTCCGGAAAGCGGCGCAGCTAGCACCCAATTTTTCCTTTGCGGCTGGCAACGCGGCCGTGGCCTTGTACCAGAACGGCGACGAAGATGCGGCAATGCGGCAGTTCCGGGCCCTGCTGCGTCGCTTTCCGGACGGCTTTGATGACATGTGAGCCTTGGCTGGCTGCTTGTTTTTTTGGGGGGATGGGGTTGGGGGGGGGGGTGTGGTGCGTCTAGCTGGCACCCGCATGGCAGCAGCGCAGCCCACCGCACAGGATGATCTGCAACGGCGCGTGCAGGCGGGCGGCTCTGACGGCTGGGCTGTGGGCCATCGGCAAGGAAGGTGCAGCGGCCGAGCAGTGGGACAGGCTGGAGGACCTCAGGTAGGACGCGCTGCATTGGGAGCGCACTGTCTTGCTGCTGTGCGGTGCGTGCACAACCGCCTTGCTGGTGCGCAGCAGACGCTGCGTGCATGGCGCAGCTGCTGCTGAAGGGTGCTGCCGGCCGCCTGACGCTGCAAGCAGGTACAAGGACATGACCTGGGTGCGGAACAAGCGGCACTGGCCGCCCAAGCTGGCGCAAGCTCTGGAGAACTTCATCAAGCTGAAGAGCATGGGAGCGCAGTAGGAATTTGGCAGCGCCACCAGGTGCAGCAGCTGATGAGCAATTGATGACGTGCGTGCGTGGTGGCAGTCGTGGTGTGGGGCAGGAGCGTGAGGCCCTTTGCGGCCAGCCCGCCGCCCGCACTCGTCATATGGAGTGGGCGGAGGCGGTGCCGCAGTGCCGTTGTAACGGGCAGCCGCCGGCAGTAGCTGATGACTTCGTGTGTGCATGGCGCGCGGCGTTGTGCATGCTGCGCTTCTGTTGGCGCGGCACCCGCTCCGGCGCCCGGGGGGGGGGGGGGGGGGGGCGGGCGGGCAGGCGC
>Ga0315905_10001484_pt1 | contig 25214 bp, 14 predicted proteins | sample LakEriMetagenome_5_FD_203522 | JGI IMG/M metagenome (GOLD analysis project Ga0315905, IMG submission 203522) | Freshwater fungal communities from buoy surface, Lake Erie, Ohio, United States - Buoy 4 MA121 | ecosystem: Environmental > Aquatic > Freshwater > Lake | place: USA: Lake Erie, Ohio...
GACAAAGGGCGCTGGGGTTTTGATTCCTTGCCCATGGACCTGAACCTTCGCTACCTGCAATACATCATTGCCAGGCTGGGTGCACAAAAAAACATTTGGTGGTCAATTGCCAATGAGTGGGACCTTGTCAAATACAAAACACATGATGAGTGGATCACCCTTTCAAAAACAGTGGCAGAAAAAGATCCTTATCACCATCTGTCTTCCATTCATGGCAGCACTGCAAAATACATTGAATACTGGCTCCCCTACTATACCCATGTGAGCATCCAGGATGAAGGACCTGTTATGAACTGGGGGGGTGCGGTGATCCTCCGCAATGCTTATTACAAACCGATTATTTATGATGAAGTAGGTTATGAAGGCAACCTGGAGAGTCGCTGGGGTCGTTACAGTGGGGAAGAGATGAACCACCTGATGTGGATGGGAACAATTGGGGGAACCTATGTTACCCATGGAGAATCCTATATGTTCAAGGATGCCACTGACACCATTTTCTGGGCCAAAGGGGGACAATTCAAGGGAAGCAGCTGGAAACGTGCAGGATTCCTTCGGAAGATCCTGGAAGAGGGCCCTGGGCCACTGGAGCCATCAGATGTAAGCCGCGACATGAAGACTGCGTCTAGTGGTACAGGGCATTACCTCATTTATCTTGGAAAGGAAACCAATGACACCTGGACCTTCAACCTGCCTTTGAAAAATGGATCTTTTGAAAGGCCAGTGGAAGGGAACAAATACAAAGTGGAGCTCATTGATACCTGGGACATGACCATAACTCCCATCCCAACTGTTTTCGAAGCTGGTAAACCAAGCGACTACCGGATATATGATAAGGAGATGAAAAAAATTAGGCTACCACTGAAACCCTATTTGGCCCTGAGGATCACGGCAGTGAACAATTGAGGAGGCAATAATCTACTGTTTTAAAAAACAATCAACGTGCCTTTCTGCATTTGTCACTGCAATATTTCACTTCTTCCCAAACCTTTTCCCATTTTTTTCTCCAGGTAAAAGGCCTGTTGCAGTGCACACAAACCTTGGTGGGCAAATCAGCTTTTTTAACTCCTTTCATGTTTGCAGGTTATTAAAATAATCAGGTAATTCTTGCAATGCAGCAGAGGTTTATCTTTTGCTGATTTTGTTGTGTGAAATCTGGCGTTGCAAGGTGCATTTGAATCGCTGAATTTCAGGATTGCGTTTCTGCAGGTGCTTCTGACTCACACCACTGTTCACCCTTTTGCGCCAGAGGTTGAAACTGCTGCGTTTGAGCGACTTTCTCATCAAAGCAATCACATCGGCTTCCGTGAGCCCAAACTGGAACAAAATGGCCTCAAAAGGAGTCCTGTCCTCCCATGCCATTTCAATGATGCGGTCCTGATCGATTGGGTTCATGGATGTATAACATTTTTGAAATGGAATTGTTTGAGAAGGGCTGTCTGCGTCCGGTTTGAAAAATCTAACAATAGGAAGTCAAGCAGACTTACAAAGTCTCTCTATACTCACAAATTTTAAGTAGCGCCTAAGGTTTATTATATTTATATGATAATAGACGATTTGGAGGAAATAATGGACAATCAGATTGAAATATACACATCTGCCGATGGCAGTACTCAGATTGAAGTTCATTTTGAAGGAGAAACTTTTTGGTTAAGCCTAAACCAAATTTCCAGCTTACTCGAAAAGGATAAATCTGTGATTTCCAGACACTTAAGAAATATTTTTACAAGTGGCGAATTGAACAGAGATTCAGTTGTTGCAAAAAATGCAACAACTGCTTCGGATGGCAAAACCTATGTAGTAGATTATTATAATCTCGATGCGATAATATCTGTCGGCTACCGCGTAAACTCTAAACGAGGAACCCAATTCCGCCAATGGGCAACAAAACGAATAAAAGACTACCTGATTGAGGGTGTAGTAATCAATGAAAAACGCTTAGCGCAAAAAAATAAGGAAATTCGAGTGCTTCATGATGGGATAAGAATTCTTAGCAGAGCAATTGAAGACCAAGCTGCGAGTAACGAAAATTACGCCTGGCTGCATCAATTTAGTATTGGTTTACAACTTCTGGACGACTACGACCATGAGGCTTTGGACGCGAAAGGAAACCATGTTACGCAAGCTAAATACCCGGCCATGGATGAATACATGAGCCTGGTTCATCAAATGCGTATTGAATTCAATTCTGATATATTTGGCAAAGAAAAAGACGGAGGATTTGACAGTGCAGTAAATCAAATTAGACAGGGATTTGGTGAACATGATGCTTATCCTTCCATTGAGGAAAAAGCCTCCATGTTACTCTACCTGGTAGTAAAGAATCATGCCTTTGTAGATGGAAACAAGCGTATAGCTGCAGCCTGCTTTTTACTTTTCCTGGAGCGAAATGGATTGCTACACACCATCACAGGACAAACAATAATCAGCAACGAGGCCTTGGCTTGTTTAACACTGTTTGTTGCGGCCAGCAAAGCTGAAGAAATGGAAACAGTAAAAAAATTATTGATAAGTGTATTGAATAGAAATTCGAAATAAATAATAGAGAAGAAGATTCCCCAGTGATTAAATAAATTAACATGAGTGAAATAGAGGAAATTACCAACGAGTTAATAAAATTTAGAAATGAACGCAATTGGGCTCAATTTCATGATTCGAAAAATTTGGCTGTCGCATTGTCAATTGAAGCTGCAGAATTGAATGAAATTTTCCTGTGGAAAGATTTGGCAGAAAGCGAACAGGTCAATAGAGAAAAAATCAAAGAGGAATTGGCGGATATCTTTGCGTATGCTTTTTTAATGGCAGAAAAACACAGATTAGATGTTAAACAAATTATTTTGGATAAGATAAAGAGAAATGGTGAAAAATATCCGGTAGATAAGGCAAAAGGAATTGCAAAAAAGTACAACGAATTATAATACCATGATTGTATACCAAGAATCGAAACAAACTTTTATGTCGCATGTGCGAGAAAGTAAGATCGATTATATCATCCATGAGAATTTTCAAAAACAGCTTGGCCGTTCCACAGGCAAACGTGAAATAGAGTCATGGAAAAATTCTATGCAATACATGCGTAATGTACTGGATGATACAGAAATTCCTAATGATGCACGAATAAGCATCGAATGTCAAGTTCCCAATACAAGCAAGCGAATAGACTTTATCATAACAGGGCAAAATGCCAACAAAAATGACTGTGCTGTTATAGTAGAATTGAAGCAATGGGAGTCGGCAACGATTACTACCATGGATGGAGTAGTTCAAACTTATGTTGGTGGTGGTGTAAGAGATGTTAGCCATCCCAGTTACCAAGCGTGGAGCTATGCAGCATTATTGGAGGGATTTAATGAAGAGGTTTATCAACACGACATCACGTTAAAACCTTGTGCATTCTTGCACAATTGTGAGGTTCCGGGAGACTTGGTGTCTCCATTTTATAAGCCTCATTTGGAAAAAGCTCCATTATTCATCAAGAATGATGTGGTGAAATTGGCCAATTTCATCAAAACCTATGTCAAGTATGGTGACCCCACCAATATCATGTACCGAATCGAACATGGAAAAATTCGTCCTTCAAAAACCATTGCAGACAGTATTGCTAAATTGATTGATGGCAATGAGGAGTTTGTTATGATTGATGATCAGAAAATCGTTTTTGAATATGCCAAGAACTTGGTTTACGCATCAAGTTCCAAAAAGAAAAATGTTTTGATTGTTCGTGGTGGGCCCGGGACAGGAAAATCAGTTGTAGCGATACAGTTGACTGCTCGTTTAACTGCCGATCAGAAGTTAGTTCAATATGTAAGCAAAAATAGTGCTCCAAGGGATGTTTATGCTAGCAAGCTGACAGGTTACCGATCCAAAACATGGGTAAATAATTTATTTAAAGGTTCTGGAGCATATATCAACACACCCAATGGAGAATTCGATGCCTTGATTATTGACGAGGCACACCGGCTAAATGAAAAGAGTGGAATGTTCTCAAATTTGGGAGAGAATCAGATTAAAGAAATTATTTCTGCTGCAAAATGTTCCATTTTCTTTGTAGATGAAGACCAACGTGTAACAATGAAAGATATAGGTTCCAGAAAAGAAGTGGAATACTGGGCAAATAAAGCAGGATCAACAGTTCACTATCTAGAATTGGAAAGCCAGTTCAGATGTAATGGAAGTGATGGTTATTTGGCGTGGCTAGACAATTTTCTCGATATTCGTCAAACCGCTAATTTGAATCTATCTGATTTAAATTATCAGTTTGAAGTGATTGACAATCCGAACGAACTTCGCAACCGAATATTTTCATATAATTCAGATCGAAACAAGGCCCGAATGGTTGCTGGATACTGTTGGCCATGGAAATCAAAAAAAGATAAAAATTCTATGGACATCATTATTCCAGAGCATGATTTCAAAATGCAATGGAATTTAACCCAGGATGGAATGCTTTGGATAATTAGTCCTGATTCCGTAAATCAGGTTGGCTGCATACATACTTGCCAGGGATTAGAAGTTGATTACATAGGAGTTATTATTGGCGCTGACCTTGTAGTACGAAAAGGGAAATGGGTATGCCGTCCGGAGTATCGCGCTAGCAGTGACAAAAGTATCCATGGTTTAAAAACGTTAATGAAGAGAGACCCTCAACGGGGAAAAGAAATGGCAGAGCTCATCATCAAAAACACGTACCGAACCCTGATGACCAGAGGGATGAAAGGATGCTTGGTTTATAGCGATGATCAAGAGACAAGAGATTGGCTAAAAGAAACCATAAAATAAAAGGGAAGAGATAAAATGCTAAACCAAAATATCAATGAAAATACCCTAACCTTATAAAAAATCGATTTATCAGATCAATCATCAGCAAATACATTATATTTTTATCCCATTTAAACCAATACATATGTCTGTTTCGGATCGTTTAAAAGCTCTTAAAGAAGAAAAATCGGCGGCTAATTTAATTGCTGCTGAAAACTTTTTATCTGAGAATGCCACCAAGCAAGGAGTAGTAGTATTGGAAAGCGGATTGCAATATCAAATTTTAGTGGAGGGGAAAGGAGAAAAACCCGCATTGCATAACATGGTTACCTGTCATTATCATGGCACCTTGATCAGTGGAGAGGTTTTCGATAGTTCTGTAAAACGCGGACAGCCTGCTTCATTTCCAGTTAATGGCGTGATTAAAGGATGGATTGAAGCACTACAATTAATGCCTGTAGGAAGCAAATGGCGACTTTTTTTGCATCCCGATCTGGCTTATGGCGATAGGCAAGTTAGTGCTACTATTGGACCCAACTGTGCGCTGGTTTTTGATGTTGAATTACTATCATTTCGATAAATTTTTTCTCAAACTATTCTAAACGATATTCTTATCTTCTTGTTTATAAATCATAATTCATTTTTCTTTGTGGCAAAGTATTGTGCTTGACTTAAACAAATGGTCTCGCCACAATACTCAGCGTTAAAAATTAGTCAAAAATTAATGTTGAATTATAAACAATTTGGCACTCAATATTTTGAGCGATGTATTGTAATTGTATGGAATTATATAAAAGTGTCAGTTACTTCGCGATTCACAATGTAGCTAATCTATTCAACCAAAGTTTTCTCAATTGCAAATAAATATTCAAAACTTTATAGATACAAAAACACAAAAAATAAACATACACTAATACCACGTGTACTTTTAGCAAACTTCTAAACTGACACCAAAATTGGGGCACTTACATTATTTTTTAAACTCTTTATGAGGTGGCAAACTAGTAACATGAATATCTTCATTAATTTTCACCGAAGCTTTAATTGAATATATTGCATTTGAGTTCAATTTCGAAAATGGAATGCTTACTACAAATATACCGTCTGAAATATTTTTTGCAATAAACCTTATTTCTTCTCCGTTCAAATAACTTACATCACTGATGAGTACAGAAAATTCTGACTCACCACTAACTGAAAGATTATTGTACTTCACTATCACTTCATAAGCATCCGTCAGCCTTGTTATACTCTCCACAACCACCGTTGTTTTTTTAGTATTACGGACGACAGTCGCGATGTTCGGATAAAAACTGCATTCACCATCTGCTGTATAAGATTTAACGGTGTAAAAATATTCTTTGCCTTTCTCAACAGTTACATCGGTATAATCCGTTGCGGAAATCCCCTCTTTTAATAATGAAAATTGATGTGGCATTACGCCACGAAAAAGGCGGTACTGAATATTGGGAACGACTTGCTTTGGTTCATTCCATTTTAATACAATAGCACCATCGTCATTTTCAATAGCTGAAATATTGGATGGTGGCAAAGGAATATTTTTTTTACAGGTTACAACAACAGGTTCTGATGCGTCGCTTTCACCGATCCCGTTGTATGCTTTTACCGTAATTGTATAAGGTTTATCAAAGTCCAACTCTTTTATTTTAAATCCAAACACGTTATCCGCATCGTATACACTGCTGAGAGCTGCAGACCCGGATGCAACAATAACTTTATAACCTATTGAACCAGCAACGCTTTGCCAAAAAACGGTAATTTGATTATCTCGTGGTGCAGTTTTATAAATCGAAGGTTTCTCAGGCTTTTTAAATGAAATGGAAATTATTTCTGACTTTTTACTTATTCCAAATTTATTTTTTGTCTGAATAACAAAATCATAATCCCTACCAATTTCCAAGCCAGTAAATAAATAATCATTAGTGGGAGCCTTTTGCACAGATCTGATTATATTATTTCCATTTAATTTATCGGTTGCAGTTATTACATATGATGTTGCAGACGATTGCTTCCACCACTGCAGATAAATACCGTTTGGAAGAACAGATGCATTATAAATTCTGCTTTGCTGCGGCAATAATGGTCTGTTGTTTTTCCACTTCAATAAAATAATACTGTTTGCAGGAATGGCAATTGTAGAAACATTCTTAAGGACATTCTGTTTAATAGCTACATTTTTAGCATTAGGTTGATCGGCAGCCATCCACTTTGATAGTATTTCTTCTTTTATTGCTTTGCCATTGTAAAAAAGGTTTGCCGTTTGCTGATTATTACTACGGTTCGTAATAACAAGATAATCAAACCCGTTAATGCCTTTAAATGCCAGCGCATACATGCCCTCAACCATTTTATTATTCATTCCAGCTACAAGGGGGGGATCTGTTAATGTCGTTTGCCAAACAAAGTTGCTATTATTGGTAGCTTCATGAACCAATGAAAGGGCTGTTCCTTCATCATCCCAATCTAGACCTGTGGCTAATGCATTAGTATTGATAACTTGGTTTGCTTCAAAAGCATCGACAATTTGTTTATTTAGATTTTTAGCGGGTCTTATCTTATTACTTATTTCATGTGACCCGATTAGCCATGTATTAGGATGCGACAACTGCCTTAATGTATACTCTGCATTGTAAGCAGCACTCAATATGCCATTCAACGGGCGGTTCCAAACACCAAACTCTGTAATAAGCATCGGTATATCCTTTTCTGTCCATTGTTCTATTTCATTCATTGCTTTGCTGTCTGTCGCTTCAATAATTTTGGTATTCATGCGGCGGTAAGCCTCATCAAAACTTTCATCCTTGCCGGTATGCGGTGCATAAGAATGCTTGCTGAAGATATTCCAGAAGGATCCCTTCTCTTTTTGATAGCGGTTGATTTCTTTCATAAAACCCCAGATACCATCCCAGGTAAAATTCAAGGCCAGTTTTGCATCGGGAAAAATTTGCTGTATGGCATCAGCATGTGGTTTCATTTTTTGAGCATAATCATACCCATCGTTCCACCAGTAACGTTGCCGGCCTGGTATATAAAAGTAAGGTTCGTTGCAAAACTGCCATACTTCCACAATAATATTATTGTTCTTACAAAACCTTGCCAGTTCCAATGTCATTTCAGGTGTTTCAGTAAAGGCATTTACTGTCACTACTAATTTCGAATTCACAGTACCCAACAAATGATAAAGATCAATGATGCGGTGAGGCCCTTTTATCTCCACAAACTGATAGAGCCTGTCATAAGCCTCACCTTTATCAAACATATTTATGTACTCCTTATCATACATACCTGTAGCAGCACTGAATGCATCTCCTGCTGTACCGCTCCAGTAACGCAGCCATCCAGGGCGCAATTCATTAACTGCTTTAATAAAATCTGGGTGTTTGTAACTCCATACCTTATCACCAATACGAACATTGAAACCACTGCTGCCGGTAACAATAGCATGGCACTCAGTTGTATTGATATTGATGTTTACGTTTTGCATATTTTTATCCTGAGCATAATTTTGGCTAAGGATAAAAATTGCTACACAAAATAATAATGTTACTCTGTTCATTCATTTAAATTTAATTTTCATCTCCGCTATCGCTGTCATCCAATTGATGCAATGAATCAATAGGCACCGTCCACTTAGCTTTTGTTGATTTCATCCATGCCAATAACTCATCCACCAATTCATCTCTTTTCCTTTTATTAATTACAGCTAGGTTATATCGTTCGCCTTCATCCTTACTGAGATTATAAATTTCAATAGCATTATTGTTATCAATATTTTTAATCCCCCCGTTTAAGATCCACTCTTCATGATAAAGCAAAATTTTCCAATCGCCTTTACGCATGGAAGTAACTGGGCGGGTACGAAATATACTATCACGACCTCTTATAACAGGCTCGTTTAAGTAACCGGGAAAATGCCAAAAAATTGACTGACGAATTGTGGTTAAAGTCTTAGCCGTAAACAAAGGCAATAAATTTTCTCCATCCTGTTTTATAGTACTGTTACCAGCTGCAGTAAGAAAGGTGGGATACAAATCTAAATTGATGATGGGGGTGCTATTTTGTAAACCTTTTTTAATCATTCCAGGCCAGTAAGCAATAAACGGTTCCCGGATGCCACCTTCATAATAGCTACCTTTATTTCCACGCAATGGTTCCTGAGATGATTGTTGTGTGGCGCCATTATCGCTTGTAAAAATCACCAAGGTATTTTTATCAAGTCCTGATTTTTTTAACCAGCCCATCAATAAACCAATGCTTTCATCCAAATCAAAAATACAGGCAGCATACAAAGCTGCTTTATTATCCAGTCCTTTCTTTTTAAAACGCTCAATGGTTGAAGGTTTTGCTTCAATATTACTGTGAATAGCATGATGCGACAAAAATGCAAATAATGGTTTGTGCTTATTACGTTGCATAAATGCAATAGCAGAATCGGTAAGTGAATAAATACCTTTAGGGTCTTTGGGTTCTTCTCTTTTTTTATTGGGATTATTTTCCCGGCTGTCAAAATACACATCAAAGCCCTGTGCGGTTGGTTTTGTTGCTGCTGTTTTCCCGAGATGCCATTTGCCAAATAAACCAGTTGCATACCCTTGCTGTTTTAAAGCTTCTGCAACGGTAACAAAACTTCCTGCCAGGTCGTTGGTGTTTTTAACAGGTACAACTTTCATTTCTTTCTTAGGCCCTCTTGTGGTACTACCCACTGCATACACACCATGACGTGGCGTATATCTGCCACTCATCAAACATGCCCTTGATGGTGCACAGTTCCCTGCTCCTGCATAGGCATTGTCAAATATCATTCCTTGTTTTGCAAGTGCATCAAGATGTGGTGTTTCATATATTTTGCTGCCAGTAAAGCCAACATCATAGTAACCCAAATCATCAGCCACAATTAAAACAATATTAGGTTTTGACTGCGAATGTGAAACTACAACTATAGAAATAAACAATAGTATCATTATAAAATACTTAGTTGTCGTCATCATTCATTTTTAATTTAATTACAGTACCCAATGCCGCCTTGATGGGATAATTAACATTTCCTTTGTGCTTTGCAATAACCTCCTCCCTCACACGTTTAATTTTTTCAATAATTTCTTCAGGAAGATGTTCATTGTTGGCTAATTTCATGGCTGCTTGGCGAACAATATAGGAATTAGGTGAACGAACAATTAAATCAGATATCCATTGTAGCATATACTCGTCGTTAAAAATTGCATGGAGTACATCAGCCAATTCTACTTTTACAAAATCTGATTTTTCTTCCTTGAATATTTTTAATAATTCAGATTTATTCAAATCAACTGCAGATTGATTTCTTAAACCTGTTGCCGCCCAGTAGCGCAACACACTGTCTTCATCGGTGAGCAGTTTTATCTGCTGCGGTACAAACTGTTTTCCCATACCCACCATTTCTGCTGCATTCAGATACTTTTCGATATGATAGTTTTTCTTTTTCCAGTTGAGCAAGGTATCCTTTAAATCTATATCTGCCAGCACGGTTTCTGGCAAAAAACCCATATCCTGATATTGAATTTGTCTGGTACGGAGCAACTGACGCATCTTTGTTAAAATAGCCACATATTTCTTATCTTTAATAAGATTAATAGTCTCCCACCTGTCAGTTTTTTTATTGAATAAATATTCTGCACTTCGTGGCATAAAGATGGATGCCTGTAAACTGTCGAGCATTTTACTTTTAAAGTCAGAACGCATTTGCATCAGCATATCACTACGGTTGTAATAAGCCTGTTGCTGCAGTACAGGTAAATGCGGATAATAAATTCTTGTATAAACATAATCGTCTAAAATAACGGTGCGTCCCATATCAATCACTTCATCTGTATTATCCCGGCTGCACCAAAAAATATTGTCTGTTTTTTCTTTTTGCTTGCCCATAAATATTCTTCCCATCATATAAGCGGGCTTGTCCTCATAGGTGAGCAGACTAATCATAGTAGGCGCCAAATCTTCAAAAGTCACTAATTCATCAAACGTATTTCCCGGCTTTATATTGAAGAGTTGTTTATACTTATCAGGAATACGTACAATCATTGGCACCTGAGAACCAAGACGTGAAGAATTTGTTTTAAAGCGGGGCATCCCCTGTCCGTGGTCGCTAAAGAAAAACACAATAGTATTTTCCCACTCTCCTGCATCTTTAATGAGTTTTATAATACTTCCCACTTTTTTATCAGTTACCTGCAAGGCATTGTATAATCTTGCCATGTTGCGGCGGTTGTTCCCATTGTCTTTATAAAAGGGCGGCACTTCCAATCCATCTGGCTGAATAATTTCATTGGCAGCAAGCTGATTAAGAATATTTTTTTCGTACCAATCTTTGCTATTGCCCACTGTGCGGCTCTGGTGAGATTCATTAAAATTAAAAACAGAAAAAAACGGTTGTAATTTATTTTCTCTTTTTGTAAAATCCGCTTTACCACCCTGTATCGTCCAGTTTTGAGCTATAAATGCTTTTGCATTATCAATATTATAATCAGTCTTTTGATTATTGCTCGTAAAATATCCAGCCTGCTTCAAATAAGAAACAAAGCCTTTTACATAAGCAGGAATTTTAAATGTACTACGGTGGTTACCGCATCCATCCTCTACGGTTCTAATACCCGTAATAATTGTATGACGGGACGGGGAGCAAACAGTATTGGTGCTGAATGCATTTGTAAAACGAATACCTACTGCCGCCAGTGCATCAATGTTAGGAGTTTTTACCTGAGAATTTCCATAGCAGCCAATAAATTCGGGCGATGTATCTTCAATAGTAATCCATACAATATTGGGCTTTTGACAAAAAGCAGCAAATGGCAGTATCATATAAAATGAAACCGCCATTTTATAAATAATTGATTTATACGCATGTTTTAGTACACTCATTCTTTTCCTACTTTACTGTGTTGATTAATTACCTTTTTCATATAATCGGATTTTTGCTTCTGCTCAGGTGTGAGCAATGCCTCAATAGCATTCATTCTTTTCTTACGGAGCTCTTTCATTTTATCTCTCCGCTTATCTTTAGTCATTGTTCCATCTTTTTCCACTTTTTTAATTTCAGCGTCCTTTGTTTTTTTTAACATCATTGATTTTTGTCTGCACATCGGTACTGATGTTGAGTGAATCCATCGTGGCCTTATTCCATTGAAACTGTTGTTTTTTTTTAACAGTTTCTTGTGCACATAAGACTGATCCTGCAGAAAAAATAATTACAATAAATAATAGCAATTTTTCATACTTTTCTTTATTTGATTGACAAATTTGTTTTTTTTCTCTTTTGCACATTATTGTTACACTCTAAATTTAAGATCCTTCAGCATTATTAACAGGATTTTATTTACTCTTTTTTGCATCTGCTTCTTTCAATGTTTTTAAAGGCCAAAGATAATGCGGAGACCTTGCCTTGATAAACAGTGTTTCGAATTTTTTAATCAACGTAGGGTTCTCTGATGCTACATTTATGCTTTCTTTTAAATCAGTTTCGAGGTTATACAATTCCATGGGTGTATCGGGTGCCTGTCGCACTGATTTCCAGTTACCCATAAGAATTGCCTGGCTGCTAGTTCTGTTTTCATGAAATTCCCAATATAAAAAGGCATGTTTTTTCTGGCGTTTTATATCTCCAATAAGAGCCGGATAAAAAGAAATACCTTCCGTTAAAGTTCTCCTTGAAAGCGGTTTTCCCGTAACATCTGCCAGCGTTATCATTACATCCTGGAAACCACTGATATGATTTGATACAATTCCAGGTTTTATTTTGCTATCCCAAACAGCTATCATCGGCTCCCTGATTCCTCCTTCATAAACGTCTCTTTTATTTCCACGCAAACCACCGCTGCTGTTAAAAAAATCAGGGTTTGCGCCTCCTTCTTTTGCAGGACCGTTATCACTACTGAAGATAATAAGTGTATTTTTGTATAAATCATTTACTTTAAGATAGGTGATTAATTTACCTATGCAAGCATCAAGATGTGTTATAGATGCTGCATAAGCAGCATTAGGATAATCCTGTGAGGCATAAGCCCCGAAATTATCGCTATCCTTACTACTGCCCTGGTGACTTTTTCTATATGGCTTTTCTGCAAACTTTCCTTTGTAACTGATGAAGATGCTGTCATCCGGCACCAATAGTTCTGCATGCGGTGTAGTAAAAGTGAGAAATAAAAAGAAGGGGTTACTTTTATTGTTACCTACAAAATCAATGGCTTCATCGGTAAACAAATTATTACTATAGAATTTACGACCATCATTTCTGTTCTCTTCTATTTCAAACCGTTTTCCATTCCTGAACAAGTAATCAGGAAACTGGTAATGTGCATGCCCCTGGTTTAAGAAACCGTAACTGTAATCGAATCCTTTTTTATTTGGCTCACCGGTTGTTCCTGACACACCCAATCCCCATTTACCGATAATAGCAGTTTTATAACCTCTTTCCTTCAACATTTCACCTACAGTAAAATCTTCCTTCCGTAATTCAAGTCCAGCACCAAATCCATTGGGCCCACTCTCATAGTTACCTCTTACCCTTGCATGACCGGCATCTCTTCCTGTCATTAAAACAGCCCTTGAAGGAGCACACACAGGTGCCCCCGAATAATGTTGTGTAAATTTTATGCCGTTTATTGCCATTGTATCTAAATAAGGCGTACGGATTATTTTCTGACCGTAACAACCGACATCACCATAACCTAAATCATCCGCAAGAATGTAAATTATATTGGGTTGCTTTTGTTGTGCAATAGCATAATAAGAAATGATCCATAATGTCAATTGAATACCTATATTCATCAATACAAGTCGAAATTTGTTATTCATTCTCTGAAATATTAATTTAAACTATCAGAAGGGTGTGCAAAAACGAGTAGATTCAACAAAAATAATATCATGCAAATGGCAGACTTCAATTTTACAAAACTTTGCAAACAAGCCGGTATATTTGACCCAGATTGTTTCATTTTAATCATTGATTACAAGTAAAACCAACTTAAGTTATTTACCAACCTGGGTTTCCTGTTGCTTTTAATGCAGGGTTGTTATCCAATTCCTGTTGCGGGTAAGGCCATTGTACAAATTGTAAATCTGGAGTACCAACAGGAATACTCGTATTAATTGCCTGTAAACGTTGCTTAGTATAAGCAGCACCCCATCTTCTAAAGTCAAAGAAACGAACATGCTCAAAACCGAACTCCCATCTTCTTTCATCCCGGATTGCGATACGTTTATTATCAGTTGAAAGAGCGGCCCATGCCGTTGATGTAAACATTGCAATACCCGCTCTGTTACGTATCATTTGAAGATTTATAAAAATGTCTGGATCAGAAGGGTCTACTTCTAATTCTGCTTCAGCAAGCATCAACAAAACATCAGCATAGCGAATGAGATAAAAATTTTGTGGGTTGCCGTTGGTATAAACAATGGGCGAAATAAAGAAGTATTTTTTCACAGCTACACTACCTGAATTCACTGTACCCGGAAAAATAGTGGCACTTGCCGGAGTAAAATTCCAATATCGTTTTCTGCTTGCGGTTGTATCAAGATTATTAAAAAATGTTGCACGGAAACGAGGGTCACGATTGATTGCTTGGCTGGTGTTATTGATTAACGGTGATGTTGCACCATAGACTGAGCTAGTTGTACGTGGCCTTCCATCTGTATATAGATAAGAATCTCTGAACTGATTTACTACCTGGTAAGCATTTCTTGGTGCGCCAAAAGGAGTTACAGCAGGATTTGTTGTTGTATCAATCCTGAATGAAAATGCCTCCCCACCATCTAACTGACTAGCAGTAAAATTTATCTGGAAAATGGCTTCGTTATTAAACTCATCCTCGGGAGTAAAAAGTCGGGCAAAGTTTGGATATAAAGAATAACTGTAAGGCGGTTGCTTTAACAATCTTAAGGTTGCTTTTGCATTTACAAAGTCCTGTTTAGCCATGTATAATTTTCCCAATAAAGCAATGGCTGCACCTCTTGTGGCCCTACCCTTACCATTGACATCAGTTAAAGGGATATTCGGAATAACATTTTTAATTAAATCGTTAATAAGTGAATCTGCTACTACACTTCCTTTAATAGGAGCAATACCTTCACTCAAAGCTTGATTAGGTTTTGTATAAAAAGGCACACCCTGGTAAATCATAATCAGGTCATGATAAGCATAAGCCCTTAAAAATTTTGCTTCGGCAAGTATCATTGTCCGACTTGCATCTGATATGGAAGCGGCTGGCATTGCAGCTACTTTTTCAATTACAAGATTGGCACGGTTAACCACTGTAAATAACCAGCGCCAAAAACCAGTTACCCGACTACTTAAACCGGTGCCTGCAAAATTGCGAAGGTCAAGCCAGCTATCAGAATTGGTATTGGTACTTAAATTATCTGTCATTACATCTAAACGAAAATACTGGTTTCCTGCTACATTATCATTTTGAAATGCATCATAAACACCAAGTACCCCTTGCAATGCATCTGTTTCTGATTTCCAGAAATTTGATGCCTGAACATCATTTGGATTAACTAATTCTAATTTTGACTTACTGCAGGATGTAATTACAAATGTAACTGCGAGAAAGAGAATATATTTTAAATTTTTCATTGCTAAACTTTAAAACTTGAGTAATTGTTAAAAACCTGCGTTTAACCCAACAGTTATACTTTTTATCTGAGGGTAATTTGTGTTGGTAGTTAGCGTTGCCGAACGCTCAGGGTCAATTTGTTTAATGAGTTTACTGATTGTAAACAGGTTGTTTCCCTGAACATAAAACCGGAGGGTTCGCATTCTTATTTTCTTTAGCATACTGGTTGGAAGAGCATAACCCAATTCTATATTTTTAATACGCACATAAGAAGCATTAAGCAAGAAGAAGGTACTGGCAGCACCCCCCACTTCTGGAGATTGTCTTTTTAACACAGGCCATGTTCCATTGGGATTTGATACAGGATCATACCTATTATCCCACCATTCTTTCCAGAAGTTGGTATTACCTGCATTGCCCGGCCTGTTGGCATTATCATTGGTATAAATCCATTTACCCGAAACACCCTGCACTTGTAAGTTTATGTCAAAACCCTTGTATGAAACACCTACATTACCCCCAAATACATAAGGTGTATTAGCAGAATGAAGCGGCACCCTGTCATCCAAGTTTAAGACACCATCTTTATTAGTATTAATAAATTTTAATGACCCAATCCTTCTTGAGTTCGCATTGTTGTTAAATACAGGATGTGTCAGAAATTGTGATGAATCGGTATAAATGCCATCAGCAATCAATACGAAATAAGAATTAATTGGATAACCTTCCCTTAAAATAAATTGGTTGTTTACGGCATCCCGCCCATCTATTTCCAATACCTTATTTTTTACATAGGCTACGTTGGCTGATAAATTGATAAAAACTTTATTGGCAACTGCCTGTCGGTATTCAACATTCAGTTCCCAACCTTTGTTTGAGACCTTTGCAATGTTAAGGTTGGCAGGGTTTACATTTCCAAAAGAACTGGGTAAAGTACGTTGATAGAGGATATCACTGGTTATTTTTGAAAACACGTCAAAATTAACAATCAACTTATTATTCATAAAACCCGCATCCACACCAAAATTGGTAGTGGCTGTTTGTTCCCACCTGAGATTACTGTTTACAAAATTGTTTTGTGAGATACCAACATTTAATATTTCGCCAAGTGGGTAATATGACCGGGTACTATAAACCTGCTGATAAGGATAATTACCGATTCGATCGTTACCAACCAAACCCCAGCCGCCCCGGAGTTTAAGCAGGCTGATTGTCTTATTTAACTTGTCAAAAAAATGCTCCTGTGATACAATCCAACCCGCAGAAAACGATGGAAAGTATCCATATTTTGAAGCAGAAGGGAAGCGTGAAGACCCATCAATCCGCATATTTCCTTCTAGTAAATAATTTTTATTGAAAACATAATTTACACGGCCAAAGAAAGACTGTGTACGCCATGCATTTTTATCGCCGCCTGTGATAACATTTAAGGTAGCATTTCCTAAAACCTGCTGGTCGTTATTAGGCAAACCTTGTCCTGTTGCAAAAAAATCTTTATCGTTATAATTAATATACTCAAACCCACCTAAAAGATTAAATGAATGTTTTTCCTTAAGCACTTTATTATAATTAGCAGTAACCTGCACTTGGTATTGCCGTGTATCGCTGCTTGTATTTTGTAAAGTATTTACCTGGTTTTGCATCCCAGTTTGTGCAGATAAAAGTCCCCTGTAATCATAAGTAGGATTAAATGCTTCACCTAAAACAGTTTCAAAAGAATAGTTAAAGGATGTACGCAGCAATAAATCCTTGATAGGACGATAAGCATAAAACGTATTAATATTATTGGATGTTGTGTTCCTATCTCTTTGGCCAATCATGGTAGTGAGGAGTGGGTTTTGAACAATTGTTGCCGCCTGACCTGCACCTGGAACACCAGGAAAATTAACGCCAAAATCACCATTTGAATATCTCACTGGTGTGATGGGTAATGCCTGGTTAATCCTATTTACAACTGTTCCTGCATCTGCCCACGGGCCAAGAGCATTCTGGAAATATCCAAAGAAGTTTACACCAAGGTCAGACTTATTACTCGTTTTAACTCTTATATTACCACGGTAATTATAACGTGTACTGCTAAACCCACGCATCACTCCTTCCTGGTCAATTGCGCCAAAACTTCCCTGAAAAGATGCATTCTGAGAGCCACCGTTTACTGATACCGTAGCATTCCGCTGCATACCTGTTTGATAAACAGCATCTACATAATTTGCATTGGCAAATGTGTCTGAGAGAATACCGTTCTTTACATTTTCAATTGCATACAATGGATAATTGATATTGCCTGTTGCCTCATTATGCAATTGCATAAACTGCCACGAATTTACAAATTTGGGAAGGTAGGTAGCTCTTTGAAAAGTGTTTTGTATATTAACATTTGCATTCAGAGTTGATTTAGAAGGTTCTTTGGTTGTTACTAATATAACTCCATTACCGCCCCTTGCTCCATAGATGGCAGCAGAAGCAGCATCTTTCAATACGGTAATATTGGCAATTTCTATTGGGTTTATATTGTTTAATGTAGAAAGATCGGATACTATGCCATCAATCACTACTAAAGGTTGTGAGTTATTTAGTGTTCCTACACCTCTTATAACTATTTCGCCTTGGTCGTTACCGGGTTCTCCACCAGGTTGAACTACTGATAAACCTGCTACTCTTCCAGATAGCATATTAATAGTACTTGACTGTGGGAGATTTTGCAATTCTTTTCCGCTTACAGTTGAAACTGCGCCAGTGAGGTTTACTTTCTTTTGGGTGCCATATCCTACCACCACGACTTCACTCAAATTACCACTTTTGCTCTCAACTTCTATGACAACACCTGCCTGAGTTGCGATGATATCAATTTCTTTAGTAACCATATTTACAGAACTAATATTCAATGTTTGTTTTCCATTGGGTAAAGAAATAATAAAATTACCACCGGCATTGGTTACTACTTTTTTTCCAGTTGATTTTACTTCAATGGTTGCATTTGATACCGGCACACCGATTTCGTCTTTAACGGTTCCTGACAGCGCTCTTTCACCGCCTTTTACCCTGGGTTTATCCTCCTCATCATCTGGATTATCAGGGTCTTCATCCCGGCCGCTGAAGGGCAGCATTCTAACTATAAAACTTGTTTTACTGGTCACAATTAAGTTTTGGCGTGCCATCCCTTTAAATGATACTACAATATTATTTTCACTTTCGGGTACATTAAGTGAAAAACTACCCTTACTGTCAGAGGTTGTTTTAATGTTTGTCCGTGGCACAGTTATTGTGGCACCAGCAATAGCTTTACCATCCTGATCAAGTACTACACCTGAAACAATTTTACCAGATTGAGCTGTGGCAGTCTGAAAAAAGCAGGTCAACATAAAAAATAGGAAAAGAATTGAGCCAACTATACAATGTTTTCGGCGGAAACAAGAGTAATTCTTCTTCATATTGCAGTTTTAAAGTTTGAGGATGGCCTTAGTGAAAATATCGTGTATACACAAAACACGAATTCATGAAATAAAAATAAACCGGTCCCATGCACTTGGCATCTCAAATAAGGATAAAAACGTATCAATTTCAACGTTTTTGAAGGCGGCTTTGCAATTAATAACCAAAAATGTAAGCTTTTGGAGATATTTGTTCCGGCTTGTGAGATGAAACTGACCTTCTGCCTTCAAAAAAGACAGCTTAAAGCCTAAAAATCCCAGAAAGTTAAAATAATCTAAAAAGAGAATTTACACATGAAAAAGTCAAAATATAGCAAGTAGCAAATTACTTTTTTGCTCAAATAACCTGAAATCGGCTAATCAGTAGCAGGAATAAGCAGAAAGTTGGGTATTTTAGATGTCACTTTTTACAATATGTAAAAAATACGGGATCCTGGGCATAACCGAGATACTAGGATTAAAAACAGATTGAATATGAGATGTGAGGATCAACTATTTAGTACAGATTGTTGAGGACCATAAAGTACATAACCCTATCCAGTTAAACAATAGATTATCAATTAATTTTTCATTCCGGGTAAATAGTTAATAAACTGTGCCGGGCTAGCACCAAATTCTTTTTGAAAACATTTTGAAAAATATTTGGGATTGCTGAAACCTGTCTTATACGATACCTCGTTCACTGTGCAATTTCCACTTTGCAAAAAAAGTGCTGCCTTCTTTAACCTGTATTTGCGAATAAAGACTGAAGGAGACTCCCCCACCATTTGTTCCATCCGGCGGTAAAAAGTAGCCCTACTGGTGTACATATTTTCTGCCAGGTAATCCACACCTAAGTAATCCTTATCTAAATTTTTTTCAATTAGATTTACTATATCCTGTATAAATTTATCTTCCTCTGATTCCCTTATTTCTTGTTTTGGCTCCACCACCATCACTGTTTTCAACTTTACCTTGGCAACAATGTTCCTTAAATAGCTTTTGACCTTCCATTTCAACAGTTCGGCACTGAATGGTTTTTCAATAAAATCATCTACCTGGTTTTGAAAACAAACTAATTTCTGTTCGTCAGAATTACGGCCGGTAAGAATTAAAAAAGGAAGATTCCTGTATTTTTCTAAAGCTCTTACATTGCAACAAAGAGTAAGCCCATCCATTACCGGCATATCAAGGTCGCTAATGATGAGATGAACCTCTTCTTGTTGTAAAATCTCCAATGCTTCTTTTCCATTTTCTGCCTGGTATACGCAAAATTCATCCTTGAGTGAATCTTCAAGCAGTTTGAATATTTCTTCGTTATCATCCACTACTAATATATTCCAGTCGTTCCGCTTGAATTCATTTAAAGGAATACCGGCATCTGGTAAAATTACTAGCTTTTCATTAATATGCTCGTGTAATTCTGCAGGTAAAATGATGGGTGCATGAACAATGTCAGGCTTTAACTCAGTTATTGAATAAGCAGCTTTATCAACTGGCAGATAAAAGTTCACTGTAGTAAACTCATTCAATTCACTGTGAACATCAAGGCTGCCATGATGTTTATGAATAAGCCTAGCCACTAAATCCAATCCAATACCAGTGCCAGGAGTATCTTTTTTATTATACCGTGTATTTATTGCACGGTAGTATGGTTCAAGAATCTTACTGATTTCATTTTTTGCAATACCAATACCTGTATCAGTAACAGTACAACTCAAGTAATTGCCTTCTTTTGATAAACCAGCGGGCAAATCATTTTCGCCTAAGTACTCGCTGTCAATTTTTATTTCAACAGTGCCGCTGGGTTTACAATATTTAATGGCGTTATTGACCATATTCATGATAATAATCTCAAGCAGCTCTTCATCGCACCAACCTTTTATAGATTCTTTTTTACTGTTAAATAACAAAGTAATATTTTTTACCACCGCTAACGGCGCTGCTTCATTTACAATTTGCTGAATGGCTGTTTTAATATTTTCCTCTGCTACATTTAACATAAACCCGCCACTTTCACTTTTGCGGATGTCCATTATCTGGTCAGTGAGTTTTTTTAAACGCAACCCTTGCTCGTATAAGTTGTTTAAAATTTGAGGGTTTACTTTTTTGCCTGTTAATGCCTGCTCCAAAGGTCCAAGCAATAACGATAACCTGTTTTTTATTTCATGTGACAAATCAGTATAAAAGACCATTTGCCTGTTATGCACTTTACTGCTTTCAATTTCCTTTTCTAACTGACGGTTTAGTTTGTACCAGCGGCGACGCAAAAAAAACATGGCAAGTAATACTATAACAGCAAAAAATGTATACAAAACATATGCATAAGTGGTTACCCAAAATGATGGCATAATACTGAAACTGAGTGTTTGCGCCTGTGATGCCCAGGCGCCCTCGTTGTTATATGCCTTTACTTCAAAGGTGTAAGAGCCGGGCGGCAAATCAATATATTGCACCTGCTGTTTTACTCCCTGCACTAATTTCCATTCATCATCTTTACCTGTAAGGCGATAAACATACCTGTTTTTTTCGGGTGTGGTAAAATCAAGCGAAGTAAACCCAATGGCAATGCTGTTTTGATTGTGTTTAAAATGAAGCTGACTGTTTTTGCTAATCTCCGTTATATAGTCATAAGAATCGTTTTCACCAGCTGTAAATTCATTATTTTCCAGTCTTCGGCTTGTATTAAGTAACTTCAAATGAGTAAACACAACCGGCATGTGTATGGCCACTGCTGGAACAGGTTTTTGTAACCGGTAAAAACCATTGCCACTACCAAAATATATTTTCCCGTCGATACCTTTTTCCGAAACATTAAATGTAAACTCTGCATTGCTGATTCCGTCCTCATGAGTGAATGACTGAAAAGGAATAAACTGATTTTCTTGAAATACCGCCACACCATTTAAAGTAGAAACCCAAAGCTCTCCTTTACTGTCTTCTTCAATAGCTGAGATTGTATTGGATGGAAGTCCGTTCTTTTCATCATATACCCTAAAATTATCCGTTGAAGGCTGATATAATTGCAATCCGTCTCCACGTGTGCCTACCCATATTCTTCCTTTACTGTCTTCACGTAAACAAAGTATCCTATCTGATGATTTATTGAATTTATTATACCGTGAAACGACACCGTTTTTAAGATTTAATTTTACAATACCTTCACCACGGGTGCCCATCCATACATTGTCATTTACATCTTTAAGTATTGCAAACAGGTGACTTTTATCAGTAAACTCTGCTTTAAACTTTGTATAAAAATCGTTCAAATTACTTTCTTCTTTAACTGACTTAAGTAAGCCGCCATTCCATGAGCTAATCCACCACTCTCCGGGAATTACCTCTACCATATCATTGACCTGTGTCCACCGCGGTCCTTTGGCTACTTGAACGAATGATGGATTAACAGAATTAATTTGTGACGCATCTATTTCAATAAGCATATCATCAGCCGCCAAAAAAATATTGCCATTACTTCCTTTTTTTGCAAACCGACAGTTTAAAATATTCAGCCGCAACTTCTCCTGTACTCCCGAAATTGCATTATACTTGTAAATACCATCAGCCGAAGTAAGCAGCCAGTAAATTCCCGGCTGCACCAAAAAAATATCAGTCAGAAAATTGTTCTGTTTGTATTCTTTAACTTCAACAGATATATAAGTTGCATCTAAATAACGGCGCCTCATTTTGTATAACCCCTTTTTACTACCAATCCATATATTACCTGTTTTATCTGTAAGCAAATCCGTAATAGATGCTTCATTAAATGAAATACTGCCGGTAACTATTTCTGTTTTCAGCATTTCATTTTCTTTACTCAGTTTCATTACCTGCAATGGAGTAGCAATTGCAAACTGATTATTTCTTAATTTTTTAATAGCCGTTATATAATTACCGGGTACAGCTTGCTTGTTAACACCGGTATGATTTATTACAGATACATTTTTTTCATCCGTACCCGACAGTCGCAGTTCAAACAATCCCTCTGCAGCAGTACCGACGAAGATTGAATGAATGCCTTCTGCATATAACGCTGTAATGTTTTTACTGAAATTAAGTTGTGTAAGTTTACCGTTAGATGTTTGAAGAAGGAAAAGGCCTTGTGCAGTTCCAATTAAAAGTTTTCCTTCCTCTACTTCGAACACGGCTGAAGGTAAAAGAGGCCGTCCGTTAAATTCACCATTGAAAACTGATTTATAAGCAGGATCGCTACTATTTTCTTTTTGAAGCAATAGTCTGAAAATTTTTCTATTGCCAGTTACAAACCAGCTTACTCCTTTTTGTCCTTTGATAATGTCGGTTACTGTCTCATCGCTTTGCGTTACTACTTTTACATCACCATTGGATGGGTTCAAAATGCCAAGACCACTTTCTGTACCCACCAATATGTTGCCCACATTATCTTCATTAATACAATGAATAGTATTATTTAAAAGCCTATTGCTTGCTTTTTTTGTAAGATTATAATTTACTACTGTGTTGAGGTTATATTTAAACAAGCCTGCATTGGTACCAGCCCAAATATTACCATTTGCATCCTGAAATAATGCCCTCACAGACTGGTGCGGTAGCCAGGTTTCTTCTATGGCAGGCAGAAAACCAGTGTTTTTTTGCGCATCCCCATATATACTAATACAGCAAAGAAATGATATGAAAAATGTTTTGAAAAAAAACATATGGCTGTATTAGACCTGACGTAACTATTTGTTTATTAAATCAAATATATACAAACCTATTTATTTCTTAGAATAATGGATGTGCAAGCTCTCCCAAAAAAAATTCCTAACACACTTATGACCCAAAAGACTTTGCATTCCGGTTCCTAACTGTTAATAGCCGCCCAAAAACAGTTCAATTCTGCTTTATCTTCAATATAGCATTGATGAGACACCGCGTTATTAGTCCTTTTTTTCTTTTGTATATACATCAAAATTCCGAAACACATTAAGTGAAGTTTGTTCATACTTCATTTTTCTAAAAATCCATTTACCTCTGGATTGACATTCTCTTACCAGATTTTTTAGGTCAAATGTTTTTTGCCAAAAGGAATAGTAAAGTATTACTTTCCTATACAAAACTTACTAAAAATAAAATCCAATTGATCCTCATTGGAAATCTGCCCTGTGATCTCCCCTAAATGATAAAGGCATTGCCGGATGTCGATAGACAAAAGATCGCCGGGAACATCGTTTTGCATGCCTGTTCTGATGGCCATTAATGTTTCCGAAAGTTTCTGCAGGGATTGGTAATGGCGGGCGTTGGTAACAATGGTATTCTCGGTATTCACTCCACCACTGATCACTTTTTCGGTCAGTGCAGTTTTCAAAACTTCCAAGCCAAGGTCCTGCTTTGCAGAAATATATACCGTATCTTTCAAACCGTAAGCTGCAGCGCGCGCTGGAACAGCATCAAGGCTATCCACTTTGTTTCCAATCATGATCCAGGAACGGGCCACGAGCTGAAGCTCTTCCTGCATGGCATAAACCTCTTCTTTTGAATCTGCAACTGCATCAAAGAGATAAAGCACAATATCTGCTGATTTCATTTTCTCCCTGCTCTTCTCCACCCCAATTGCTTCAATTTCGTCAGCACCTTCACGAATACCGGCGGTATCAATCAACCGAAAAAGAATCCCATCAATGTTCAATACTTCCTCGATGGTATCCCTGGTAGTACCGGCAATCGCGCTCACAATGGCCCGGTTTTCCTTGAGCAGTGCATTCAGCAGTGTAGACTTGCCTGCATTGGGTTTACCGATGATGGCAACGTTGACACCATTCTTGATAACATTCCCCAATTTGAAGGAAGCCAGTAAATCATTGACACCTGTTTCAATCTGATCGAGCAATGAACGAAGACCTGCCCTGTCTGCAAACTCAACATCTTCCTGGGAAAAATCAAGCTCCAATTCTATCAGGGCTGAAAACTTGATCAACTCTTCTCTCAAATAAGAAAGCACTGTAGAAAATCCACCCCTTATCTGGTTCAATGCCGTCTCCTGTGAAGCCTTGGTACCAGAGGCAATCAGGTCAGCGACTGCTTCTGCCTGCACAAGGTCCATTTTCCCATGGAGAAAGGCGCGCAGTGTAAACTCACCAGGTGTGGCCAACCTGGCTCCATTGCGGATGCAGGCTTCCAAAACCTGTTGTTGAATATAGGGAGAACCATGGCATGAGATCTCAATAATATCTTCTCCTGTATATGATTTTGGTGCCCGGAAAAGGGACAATACAACCTCATCCAAGGACTTGTCATTATCTTTCAGCAAGCCTACATGCAGGGTATTTCCCATCTGTTTCAGCAAATCCTTGGAAGGGAACATGGCATTGACCAATTCGATGGCACCATGGCCACTCAACCGGATAACCCCGATAGCACCGATGCCCGGAGGTGTTGCCAGTGCTACAATCACTTCGTTCCAATTGGTTTTCTGCTGCATGAT
>Ga0315905_10001487_pt1 | contig 25208 bp, 24 predicted proteins | sample LakEriMetagenome_5_FD_203522 | JGI IMG/M metagenome (GOLD analysis project Ga0315905, IMG submission 203522) | Freshwater fungal communities from buoy surface, Lake Erie, Ohio, United States - Buoy 4 MA121 | ecosystem: Environmental > Aquatic > Freshwater > Lake | place: USA: Lake Erie, Ohio...
ATTCAACTTCACAGGAATACATCATGTCTGGAAAATTCTGTATCAATCTCACCTGCAGTACCGACAATACTGATCGTGCGACCGTAGCCTTCGTGGTCGCTAATGCTGCTGTAGCCTCCGATAAAGATACGCTGGTGTTTCTTTCCATTGAGGCTGTTCGCTTGTCGCAAAAGGGTGTTGCGGAAACTATTCATGAAGAAGGTTTCGCGCCGCTTAAAGACCTGATGAACAGCTTTATCGAAGCGGGTGGAAAGATTTTTGTCTGTTCGCCCTGCTTCAAGAAGCGCAAGCTCGATGAAGACAATCTGGTCGACGGTGCGCTGATCGTAGGTGGTGCCAAGCTAGTTGAATTCATGGCCGATGGCTGCCCCAGCTTGAGTTATTGATTTACCTAGCCTGTCTCGTCAGGATGCCGATCGCAACGCTGCGCTTTGCCACGGGCCTGACGATACAGGCGCTTAGTTTTTGAAGTCCTGCGCATGCAAGCAATACAAACCCATCTTCACCAGCCCGACGTCAGTTTTGACGGCGGTGATCTCGATTGTGGCAACGGCCTGTTGCTGCTGATTCGCAAACACATTGATCCTTTGCCCAGAGGCGGTTTGCTGGAGATACGATCTTCCGAGATTTCAGTCGATGAAGATCTGCCCGCCTGGTGCCGCCTCACCGGTAATGAACTGCTGTCATGGACCAAGCAGGGTCGTCAACGAAGTTTTCTGGTCGCCAAAGGTAAATTCTCTGAACGTGTAAGCGTGCCGGTCGCGACATCCGCCCTGACTGCGGCAGATGTCACGCTGATCAATGCGCCGGTAAAAGTAATCATCCCCACGCAATTGCCTACCCCAATCGCTGCACCGGCGATTGCGCCTTTGTCAGTGATGGGCATAGGTAGTTGGCCTCGGCCGCGCTGGATGCTGCAAGCCATGCACGACCATATGGAAGGTCGTCTGGAGGCTGCGGCTTTTCAGGCGACGGCCGATGATGCCGTCAGGCTGTCCGTCGCAGCGCAGTTGCGTGCGGGTGTGGATGTGGTGACGGATGGCGAGCAGCGTCGCGATAGCTATGCCAGTTTTGTCGGCGGCATTCTCGATAACTGTCAGCTGATTCCGCTGACCGATCTGCTGCCCTTGGTCGATGATCCCGAAGAATTCGCGCGCGAACTGCGGGCGTTGGATGTGCCAGCGTCTGAGGTCCGACATCCTGCAGTCTTTGGTCCTCTGGGTCGCAGCAAGTCCTTGGCAGTGCATGAAATGGACTTCGTCAAAACCCTGACCGACAAACCGGTCAAGATCGCATTGCCCGGGCCGTATCTGCTGACACGGACGATGTGGATGGAGTGTATTTCTGACCGCGCCTATCAAGACCGCGAAGCGCTGGCCACCGATGTGGTTCGTGTGCTGCGTGAAGAGCTCGCCTATCTTTTGGCTGCGGGTGTGGCGCTGGTTCAGTTCGATGAACCGGTGCTCTCTGAGGTCGTGTTCTCCGGCTCGGTATCCAAGCGTAGTTTCATGTGCGGTGCGCTGTCGGAAAAAAATGAGACGCCGGCTGAACTGAGTTTTGCACAAGAATTGATTAATGCCGTGGTGGCCGGTTTTCCGAGAGAGCGCATTGCGCTCCACATGTGCCGCGGCAACTGGACGCCCGATGAAGGTGCTGCGTTGTCAGGTGACTACGCGCCACTGATACAAACACTCTCCGGTCTGAAGGTCGGCAGCTTGCTGTTGGAGTTGTGTACGCCTCGCGCAGGCGAGATGGAAATTTTGCGTGCGATTCCTGATGATGTACGTATCGGTGTAGGTATCTGCAACCAGAAGCACGCGCACATCGAAAGTCTGGACGAGATATTGAGCAAGGGCGAACGCGCAATTCAACTCTTTGGTAAAGAGCGAGTGCTGTTTACCCCTGACTGCGGGTTTGCGACCTTTGCTGATAATCCACTCGCTTCAGAACAGATCGCAGAAAAAAAACTCAACATCATCGCTGCTGCCAGCACGATTTTGCGGCAGCGGCACGGATTGTTAGGCTAGGAGCCTATCTCGTTACGAATTTTCTGCTACACCTTTGTCAATGACCTAAGGCAATAGGCGCCAAGAAATTACTCGGCGCCTATACGGTTTTTACAAATTTGCATTGCTGGTCAGAGGTACGCCCACCACGTATTTGATCTCTTTGGAGGGCTCCTTACCGAGGTAGGTCATGCGCTGGGCTTCTTCGGCTGTATAGACTTTACCTTTGATTACGGGTTTGCCATCCAGCCGCAGATCTTTCAAAGCCGGGGCCTCGGAAGCGAATTTGAATGTCTTCACTTGTCCCTGAAGCTGAAAACCGACCTGCCCTAGCTTAAATTTCAGTAGCTCTGGTTGCACGCGCATTTTGCCATTCACATCGGCTGGCCCTGAATCAATCCAATCGGGACCGATATTCATAAACGCCAGCACGGCAAGAGACTTATCGGCCGCTGCCTCTTCCAAAGATATTTTTTTTCCTTTGATTTCGAATTCCTTAAATCTTTCCTCAGGTACGCCTGCGAAACCTTTCATTTGTTTAAATACCGTCGGCAAAAGAGGTGCATGCGTGGTGGTCATGCCGAACATGCGCGCCAGGGTTTTATGAGTGACGTTAAAGCAGGTTTCTTTGTGCATGTTTTTGGGTAGGGTGGATTTTTCTGCGGGTATCCAGTCTTCAGTAGCGCCGTAGCTGACTTCATGGTCTTTGAAAAGCTGGGTAAAAGGTGCCAGCACTTCGGGGAAGGGCACGGGGAATACATTGACTGATGGCGGACCAAACAGTTTCATGCCTTCGACCACTGGGGCGATTTTTGTGGGGTAGATTTTTGCCGTATCAAACGTATCGACAATGCGTCCGGTATATACATGACCACTTTGCGCGGTGGGTGCCACGCTTTCCTGATGAGATACATCCATGCGTAGTTGTCCCGTCTCATTACGCCACAGTGATCCCACGGCGATATGACCGACCTCGCCATACGTTCCAGGAAAACGGAAGACCAGTGCCATACCCTTGTCAGTCGGTGCCATGGTGGCCGCTTTTTGATTGACGACCTGCATGAGTTCCTCAATGAATCGATTAACTTCAGGTTTCCCGGCAAACAGCGCGAAGCCGGGCTCTCTGAAAATCGCCTGCGCCAGTTCTTGTTTTCCGGTTGCTCCGAGAGGGCGGCTGGCGACGGGGTGGATACTCGTATCGGCAGGAATTTTATTTTGTATATCCTGTCGGCTTTGCTCTTCATCCGGTGAAATGAAGTTTTCATCAAACGCCATGCGAGCTGCGTTTCTAGTCCCGGGGTCGGAGGACTTGGCTTGAAACAAGGCCTTGTAGTGATTCACTGCCTTTTCAGCTTCAGGCGAAAGAATACCCAGCTGATTTTGATACATTTTATTTTTTTCACTATCCAGCGCAGCGCGAGCTTTTTCTTCAGCGCGTGCAAGCCGCTGTGACAACTGCTTCTGACTAAAAGGTTTTTTTTTGGCAGGCTGAATGACGGTCTCTTCGCCGGATGACTTTTCGCTGCTGACTGTCGCTTGCGTAGTGCCGGGCAGGTGAGCGGGTGAAAAAGGCTTTTCTGCGCTCGGCGTCACTGATGAAGTACTTTTTTTTATCTCTGCATCATTTGTTTTTTCTTTATCTGAATTAATCACATTATTTCTTGATGTGCTATCGATATGCATGATGGTCTCCTTTTTTTTACTGCATTAATGAGTTCTCCAAACGGGTTTTTACGACATGAATAAGCTGCTTTATTTCTTCGATAAGTTTCGTGCCATTACTTTCATCCGAAAGTAATTTTTTACTTCGATATACAACGCTGCCGGTCTCAGGATGCAGGCCAAAGCAGCCATGGTCTTCACTGCTGACCGGAGTGTTTTCTTCCAGTAATTTTCTATAGAGATCAGGTCGCTCCCAGTGACCTAAATCGATATAGATATGAAGCAGTTCTGGCGTCTCAGAGGTGTTATGGATCAATCCAACCAACGTTTCGCCGATGGAAATATGCATGTCCTCATGTGCCGCCCAGGCCTGCATGCCTGTTGCAGCGCACCACTCGTGAATGACTCTTGAATAATTCTCGCTACTCACTCATTACCTCCTTGCCTTGTACGTGCCGCTGTGGCTAGGCATTGAGTAACGAAAAAGTTGAATAAATTCAATTCATTGGAATTTTTTTTCGAACATCGGACTAGCGAGTTGGATGGCTAGACGAAAAGCGGAGGGACAGATTACCCAACTGAGGGGTAAGTCAGGACTGGTAGGGCTGAGAAGGTGATGCGGATTTACATAGTGTCCAGGCCTGTACGCCGGCCATGGAACATTGGCTAAGTACGAATCGAACTAGTCGCGTTTTACCGTGTTCTTTCCGGGTGGAAGCCCTCGTACCGATCCAAAGCGTCGATTCTGCAAAGATAGGTCTCCATGCGAGTGAAGTGCAGCCTCTGAGATCGTTGCGTGTACGGTGACCTTGCCGGTGCAGTCCTTCATGCAATCAGTATTGGCCACATCGGGTGAACCCTTGACCGTTGTCAAGCCGTGATCCCGGGTCATGCCATTTCGGTTCGGCATGCGCTCCTGGATAGTCTTGATGTTCTCGTCCGACAAGCTAAAGTCTTCCGGCACGATCTCGGCCAGATTCAGGATATACGCCGTCACCGCATAGGTCTCATTGACCGACAATGATTTGGGTGCATTCCAGGGCATGGCTCGGTACAGGTAATCCCAAAGCGTACTTAGGGTCGGTACTTTCATGATGGCCGAACGGAGTACCGTATTCGGATTGGACAGGGCAGCGACTCTGCCGGTGCGACTGTCTTCAGCTGTGGTGCCACCGACAATGGGTCCCGACATCTGGGTCAGTTCGCCGAAGGTGCCGTGACAAGACGCGCACTTCGCATCCCAGACTTGCTGGCCCTGAAGCACGGTGCCTGTGCCTTTGGGCAGACCTTTGAAGTCGGGCCGAACGTCGATATTCCACGCTTGAATTTCTCTGGCGGTGGCGCTGCGACCGACGCCGGGGTAGTTCGGGTCTGCCTGCGCAGGGTTCATGCATGCATAGGACAGCAAGAACAGTAGTCCGATGCTAATAAGCCTGCACATTCAGTACCTCACCGGAAGCATTGATTTGCCAGGATTGAATCGCATTGTTGTGATACGTGGATCGGTTTCCTCGGACTTTGCGCAGCTGGTCAATGCTGGGCTGCACATAGCCCGTCTCGTCAACGGCGCGTGATTGCAGAATCACTTCGCTGCCATCCCAAACCCAGTCGATATTGAAACGGGTGAGGGCTTTGTTTTGTATCGGCCCTTCCAGTCGCGCGCTGCGCCAATGGCGTCCGCCATCGACAGACACATCCACTTTTTTTATCTTACCCCGGCCCGACCAAGCCAGACCGGTGATGTTGAACATGCCCTTGTTCAGTAATTGCTGACCACCAGACGGCGAGGTGATCACGGATTTGCATTCCTGAATCGAGGTGTATTGCCGATGGCTCCCGTCGGGCATCAGGTCGATGTATTGAATCGACTCATCCTTGGTGCCCCAGGGCTGATCGCCGACTTCGATGCGTCTCAGCCATTTCACCCACGAGACACCTTGCATGCCAGGTGCGACCAATCGCAGCGGGTAACCATTTTCCGGGCGCAGCATTTCGCCATTCATACCCCAGGCAACCAGCACATCATCGAGCGCATGCTCGATAGGAATCGTGCGCGTCAAGCTGGAACCATCGGCACCTTCAGCCAGAACGAAACGCGATCGCTGTTTGTCATAGCCGCAGTAATCCAGCAGCACGGACAGCGGCACGCCTGTGAATTCGCAGCAGGACAGCATGCCATGCGTGTACTGCACCGTTGGTACTGAGGGATGTCCCCATTCCATCGCCGTGTTGGCGCCGCACTCCAGAAAGTGAATGCGCGAGACCGAGGGGAGTCGCATCAGGTCATCCAACGTGAAGATCATCGCTGTCTTGACCAGACCATGAATCATCAGTCGGTGTGTTTCAGGTGGGATGTCATGCCAGCCTTGATGATGTCGCTCAAAATGCAAGCCATTTGGTGTGATGATGCCAAACAGCGCCTGCAAGGGTGTAAACGAGGCAGACGCTTCTTGCGTTCTTGTTAGGCCGGGCGACGCACGTTTGAGAATGGTGTTTTCATGTCGTGAGGGTTGTCCGTAGCCGGCTTGAGCCACCGGCTTGCCCAGCGTTGTCGAATGTGACGGCAGTACGAGAATATTCGGATCGCCCGCTGCTGAGTTTTCACCACCTTCAGTGCTCACCTCGTTGGCAAAGCTTATGGAGGCTGCAGATACCGCAGAGGCAGCCGAAGCCATCAAAAAACTTTGTCGTAAAAAACGGCGTCGCTTGTCATCGAGTCCTTGTTCATGGATCTCGCGCAGGAGTTGCGGATCCAGAAAATTTTCTGGCGCTTTCCTGATTTGCCCGGGACGCTTTATCTCTGCCGCCATACGATCATCTACTTGCTGTTTTTTTCTGTTTGCGGATAGGACAACAGCCTAAGGCTTCACAAAGCGCAGCGTCATTCGGTCCGACTCGCCAATGGAGTGATACTTGGGTTTGTCGCTCTCGGGGACACCGCGCAGATTAGGTGGCAAGTTCCACACACCGCCGGGATGGTCTTTCGTATCAAGTGCGTTGCTATTGATTTCCGAGCTGCGGTCCAGTCTGAAGCCGGCGGCAGTAGCTACATCGATGACGAATTGCTCAGTCATGTAACCCGATTCGATTTGTTTGGACAGCGGTGTGTCAGGTTTTGCCCTGTGTTCAACGACGCCGAGCACGCCGCCTGGCTTTAAGGCCTGAAAAAATCCTTTGAACATCGACTGTGTATGTCCGGCTTTGGCCCAGTTGTGCACATTGCGAAAAGTCACCACCAGATCAGCCGTGCCTGCCGGAGCAAATACAGGTGCGGCAGAGTCATAGGTCGTGATCGTTGGCTCGCCGTAAAGCTCCGGCGCCGCTTTTAGCATTTGACGGTAGGCGCTATCTCGACGCTTCATCGCTTCAGGCATAACGTCGGTGAGTATCGGCACGGCGGGATAGTACCGACCCTGTTTTTTTAGCAGTGGTCCAATGATTTCGGTATACCAGCCGTTCGCAGGCGAGATTTCAACCAACGTTATGTCAGGGCGTAGGCCAAAGAACAGCAGTGTCTCTTTCGGATGGCGGTATTGATCGCGTGCGCGGTTGGCGTCGGAGCGGTGAGGTGCCTGAATGGCCGTATCCAATAATCCCTGAACATCATGCGCATGGGCGGTGTTGGCAGAGAAGGGCGAGAACCCGGCGGCGATGAGTAGAGTGAACGTAAGGCAGGCCGTCGCAAAGCTTGTTTTTTTGTTCATACTCAGATCCCCGTAAAAGATGCAGTTCGCTAGATTATGCATTCCCTTATCTCGAATTGATACGAAACTGGATACGCGAGGTGGGTTATTTCCGCGTCAAGGTTCAGCATTGCGTGGTGTGCCGAATGCCGGCGGGCTGAGATCATGCCCAAAAATGCGGCTGTCGCCACCTTCTGCGACAATAAGATAACTCTTATCTCGCTGAGCCTGCCCACCATGAAAAAATGGTTTTATTTCTTCGCCTATTTGATCGCAACGCCAGCTTTCGCAGAAAACTGGGTGCAATATGCGGAAATCAATGAGGTTATCCGTTACTACGATAAACTTCGCATGGTGAATATGAGCGGTAACGCTTTCATCTGGGATTTACATGACCTGCGAACGCCAGTGATTGATGCATCGGGCAAGGCCTACCAGTCGGTACTCTACCCAACCGAATTCAGCTGCCGAAAACATCAGCGGCGGATCTTGAGTACCCATAAAATGTCAGACGCCATGGGCGCGGGAACACTGATCACGGAACAGAACATGGTGAGTGGCTGGGTTGATGTCGTGCCGCAAACGCCGGACGATCATTTAATGCGAGCCGTATGCGAAAGCCAGTAAACTCAGTGCATTGTTCCGAAAATTTTAATTTATTCCCATGAATACTTATCCGCTAACCTCCCTCATTACGCTGCTCACTGTTTTGCTGATGTTCATTACGACAGTTATCGTTGGCAAAGCACGCGTCAAATACGCCATCATGGCGCCAGCAACGTCGGGTCATGAGATGTTCGATCGTGCATACCGCGTGCAGATGAATACGATGGAAGCTGCACTAATGATGCTGCCCGCGCTGTGGATCTATGCGGCCTTCAACGGCGAGATCGGTGCCTTTGCGATGGGCGTGATCTGGCTCCTCGGTCGCGCATGGTACGCGCAGGCTTATCTAACGAATCCTGCAAGACGAGGTCCGGGTTTTGGTATTGCCTTAGTCACGCTCGCCGGTTTGTGGTTTGGTGCGCTGATGGGGCTGGCTCTGCGAGGCGTGCTGCTGTTCTGACTATCCGCGCCCCACATAGGGCATGGTTGTCGCCATGATCGTCATAAACAGGATATTGCTCTCCAACGGTAGATCGGCAATGTTTACTATCGCCTGCCCAACGTGGTCGACATCCATCGTCGGCTCTGCCTTTAGTGACCCATCCGCCTGAATCACACCTTTGCTGATCACCTGTGTCATTTCAGTGGCCGCATTGCCGATATCAATTTGGCTGCAGGCGATGCGGTCCGCGCGACCATCGAGTGCGATCGACTTAGTGAGTCCAGTAATTGCATGTTTGGTGGCAGTGTAGGGCGCAGAGAAAGGCCGTGGCGTATTGGCTGAGATTGATCCGTTGTTAATGATGCGTCCCCCTTTGGGTGACTGTGCTTTCATCATGCGCATCGCTTCTTGCGCGCACAAAAAAGAACCCGTCAGGTTGGCATTCACGACATTCATCCACTGCGCGTAGCTCAGATCTTCCATTGGCATCAGTGGAGAAGCGGTGCCCGCGTTATTAAACAGCACATCGATGCGGCCAAATTTTTCTTTCAGACTGGCAAAAAGTTGTTTCACACTGTAGGGATCGCCAACATCACTCGCGACCGCCAGCGCATTGGCGTCAGTGCCTCCTATGTCCTTGAGCGCTGCCTGGAGCTTGTCGAGATTGCGGCCGGCGATCACGACCTGATAGCCCGCTTGCAGTAAAGCTTTTGCAGCAGCCTTGCCGATGCCGGTGCCTCCCCCAGTAACCAGTGCGACGCGATGAGAATTCATGAGCTTGTCTCGTTTTATTGTGATTGCCAATGCAGAGCGCGTGTAGCGATAGTGAACGTGCTTTGCTATCGTCGCCTGTGAGCGTCTTGCAGACGTCTTGCTAACCTTCAGACAGTTTGATCTTACCACTCGCGCAAGTGGCTTCCGGTATCGGAACAGATATCTGATACCTTCCACTGCAAACGTCGTGTTCTACTGTTAAAAACTAAACAATAAAATCATGTCCACTCTCGTTAACCGTCAGGTGATTCTCTCCAGCCGTCCCGAGGGCATTCCGCAAGCTGAGCATTTTCGTATTGTGGAGACCGCCGTGCCGCAACTGCAGTCGGGGCAGGTGTTGATACGCAATCACTTTCTTGCCGTCGAGCCAGCCATGCGTGGTTGGGTGAATGCGGTGGCTAATTACTCGCAACCCGTTGGTATCGGTGAAGTGATGCGTTCCTTTGCTGCAGGCGAAATCATCGCCTCCAAGGACTCGCAATGGCCGGTGGGTACGCGTGTGACCGGCATGTTCGGCTGGCAGGATTACGCAGCGGTCGATGTGAGCACGATTGACTATCGCGTTGATCAGGCAGATCTGCCTTTGTCGACCTCGCTGGGTGTACTTGGCATTAATGGCATTACGGCGCACTACGGGCTAATGCGCATTGGTGAGCCCAAATCAGGCGAGACCGTGCTGGTGTCGACAGGCGCAGGGGCGGTGGGTTCTTGCGTGGGGCAGATTGCACGTCTTCGTGGTTGCCACACCGTCGCGATTATGGGTGGTGAGGCTAAGCGTCAGTTGTGCGTCGATCGCTTTCAATATGACCGTGCTGTTGATTACAAGCGCGAGGATTTTGTCGAACAATTGGCGGCAGCGTGTCCGAATGGCGTGGACATTTATTTTGACAATACATCGGGCAGCATCAGCGATGCAGTGATGCCGCATCTGAACGTGGGCGCACGCGTGATCATTTGTGGCACTGCTTCCATCGCCAACTGGAATCCCATGCCACTCGGTCCTCGCGTGGAACGCCAGCTGCTGGTCAAGCGGGCCCGTATGCAGGGCTTCGTGATTCTTGATCATAGGGATCACTATGCTGCCGCGCGCGTTGATCTGGCTGAGTGGGTGCGACGAGGTCTGATCCGTTATGAAGAGGACGTACTCGATGGTATCGGTCATGCCCCGGATGCGATCGCCGGGCTTTATCGGGGTGAAAATCTGGGTCGGCGGCTAATTCGCGTTATCGACTAAATAATGTCAATCAGGCAAGGCAGCGGGGCCCTTGCAGATCGGGTGGCGAAATCTTTATTTGCCTTGCTCCCGCGGGGTATGACTCAGTCCCCCGAACTTGAACGCTGGGTTTTTGTCCCCGCACGATCTCACCACTCCGGAAACGTAGTATTCATGCCGCTTTTCGTCGTAATGAGCATTCGATCGGGCCAATCGCGGTCGGTTCATGGATCGCCGCAGGGAATTGTTAAGAAAATCTGAACTTATAGTAAAGAAATATTTATTTTTCCTTAAATGAACTCATCAGTACAGTTAGCGCCTGAATAGTATTGGCGACCCGTCAAAGCGTCCTTGCACCTTTGCGAACGGCGCTTTCGCCCGCACCAGACCCCAATAGGAGAATCAATATGCTCACTCGAGTCAGTCCCGCCACCTGCGCGTTTCCGGATCACCTGGATTTATCGCAGAGCGACCCCGCGCTTTGGGCCGCTATACAGCAAGAGGCGACTCGCCAGGAAGATCATATTGAATTGATCGCATCCGAAAATTACACCAGCCCGGCAGTCATGCAGGCTCAGGGTTCGGTGCTTACCAATAAATACGCCGAGGGTTATCCCGGCAAGCGCTACTACGGTGGCTGCGAGTATGTCGATATTGTTGAGCAGCTTTGTATTGATCGATTGAAAGAACTCTACGGCGCGAATTTCGCCAACGTGCAGGCGAACTCAGGTTCGCAAGCCAATCAGGCAGTGTTTCTTGCCTTGCTCAATCCTGGCGACACCATCATGGGCATGTCGCTGGCCGAAGGTGGTCACCTCACGCACGGCATGCATCTGAACATGAGCGGCAAATGGTTCAACGTGGTTAGCTACGGCTTAAACGACAAAGAAGAGATCGACTACGACGCCATGGAGCGCACCGCTCATGAGCACAAACCTAAACTGATCATTGCCGGTGCATCAGCGTATGCACTGAAAATTGACTGGGCACGCTTTGCCAAAGTCGCCAAAGATATTGGCGCGTACTTTTTGGTGGACATGGCGCACTACTCGGGTCTGATTGCCGGTGGTGTCTATCCGAATCCAGTGCCGCATGCACATGTGGTGACCTCGACCACGCACAAGAGCCTGCGCGGACCACGCGGCGGCATCATTCTGATGAATGACGAAAACATGGCAAAGAAAATCAACAGCGCGATTTTCCCTGGCTTGCAGGGTGGCCCGCTGATGCATGTCATCGCTGGCAAGGCAGCTGCATTTCAAGAAGCGCTGCAACCGGCCTTCAAAACTTATCAACAGCAAGTGATTAAAAACGCTTCTGCACTCGCAGAGACATTGGTGGAGCGCGGTCTGCGTATCGTCAGTGGTCGTACCGAGTCGCACGTGATGCTGGTTGATTTGCGTGCCAAAGGCATTACGGGCAAAGCGGCCGAGGCAGCGTTAGGTCTCGCACACATTACGTGCAACAAGAACGGCATTCCCAACGATCCGGAAAAAGCGATGATCACGAGTGGTATTCGTCTGGGGTCACCCGCGATGACCACGCGCGGTTTTCGTGAAGAGGAAGTGCGTGCGACAGCACATTTGATTGCTGATGTGCTCGAAGCGCCCAACGATGCGGCTCGCATTGCGCAGGTGCGTGAAAAAGTCACCGCGCTGGTGCGTCCACTTCCGGTCTACGGCGCGCGTACTTAACTAATTTCAAGTATGGAAAAGGGCGGCAAAGATCGCCCTCTAAAATCCAATTCTAATAAATACAAGGAGCTCAACATGGCTGGTCGTAATTTTCTGTTTGTACCCGGTCCCACCAACGTACCTGATCGCGTTCTGCGCGCAATGATGGTCTCGATGGAAGATCATCGATCGCCGACATTTCCGGTGCTCACCCGCACCATCCTTCCGGGTCTGAAAAAAGTCTTTCGTACCGAGCACGGTACACCTTTCGTTTTTCCATCATCCGGTACGGGTTGCTGGGAAGCCGCGATAGCGAACACGCTCTCGCCCGGTGACAAAGTACTTGCCGCGCGTTTTGGTCAGTTCAGTCATTTGTGGATCGCGATGTGCAACAAGTTCGGACTCGACGTACAGATCGTCGACGCCGACTGGGGTACCGGTATGCCGCTGGAGCAGTACGCAGACATCCTGCGCAAGGATACTCAGCATCAGATCAAGGCTGTGCTTGCCTGCCACAATGAAACCGCCACCGGCGTGACTTCAGATATCGGCGCAGTGCGCAAGGTACTCAATGATGCAAAGCACCCGGCGCTGTTGTTCGTGGATGCGGTCTCATCGCTGGGTTCGATTGATTTCCGCTTCGATGACTGGGGCGTTGATATGGCTGTGTCCGGTTCGCAGAAAGGCCTGATGTTGCCAGCCGGTCTGGGCATCATGTGCGCGAGCCAGAAAGCGCTTGACATGCATGCACAAGCCAAACTGCCGCGCGCCTACTTTGATCTGCAAGACATGATGGCGTCGAATCAGACCGGCTATTTCCCTTACACACCGGCGCTGTCGCTGATGTATGGCTTGGTCGAGTCGCTGAAGATGATCGAAGAAGAAGGCCTCGATAACATCATCGCGCGTCATCATTATCTGGCTGAAGGTGCACGTGCTGCGATCACCCAGGGTTGGGGCATGAAGTTGTGCGCAATTGACCCAAAGTGGTATTCCAATACCGTTTCTGCCGTCATGGTCCCCGAGGGTATCAATGGTTCCGACGTGATTGCGCGCGCTTACAAGCGCTACAACGTGTCACTGGGTGCAGGTTTGTCGAAAGTCGCCGGCAAGCTTTTCCGCATCGGTCATGTCGGTGATTTGAACGAAGTGCATCTCATGTCGGGTATCGCCGGTGCTGAGATGGCGATGCTTGATTGCGGTATCAAAGTACAGCCGGGCAGTGGTGTGGGTGCTGCTAGTGAGTACTGGCGCAAGCATCGTGCGCCCTCCGGACTGGATCAACATGCGCAGGATCAGGTGGTATTGCAAAAAGCTGCTTGATCAGTTTGTAGTTCTACCATTTTTTATTGAGGTTTCGGATATCACTGGATGCCGAAACCTCAATACTGTCTCAGGGTCAGCACCTAGTGCGGCGGTCGATTAAGGCAACAGTCGCCCATCTCAATTTACGCCGATTGCGGGACACACCTCCGCATCTGCTGTTTTCCTCACGATGATTGCGCAGTTCACTTTCGCTGTTCTAAAAGTGCTTACCTGTCGAAGCTTCAAATAGCGTTTTATCTTGCGTTGCATCGGCTTTATTTAGCCTATTTGTTGTCGCGAATCTCTTCCCTTTTTTAAGTTATCAATTTCTCAATTAAACATTTTCAGTACACACGGCATTACAGAAATTTTTCATTTCCCCAAAAGATAAAGTGACTTTGTTACTTGAATTTGTCTTGGTTTCCTGTACATTTGCAGTAGTTTCATTTGATGGCAAATGCAAGTAACCCTGTTTTGCTATCCCATGTTTCTCATAGGCTGTAACTCAGCATATGGATGTTCAATTTTGGGAAACGCCGGCGGCGAAGAAACGCGCAATGCAAGGCTGCCCCATAACTCAATCAGGAGATGAAATGAAAAAAGCCGTCGTATCTTATTTTCCAACTGCGTTGGCCGTCGCAGCTTTGCTTGCGGCAGGTTCAGCTTCTGCAGTGAAGGTCCAAGCGGACAATTTCCAACAGGCGGAATCACCCTGGGACATGGCCTTCCTCATGGATGGCACGATGTTCTTCACTGAGAAGTGCAAAGGTCTGTCAGTCAGAATGCCATCCGGCGACGTGAAAAAGCTGCTCGGCGTTGGTGGATCCAGCGGATATTCCCAGACTAAAGACGATCTGTTCTGCGATGGTCAGGCAGGCGTTCAGGGTGTTGCTATCGACCCTGAGTTCGCTTCGAATCGTTACGTCTATGTATACTCCAGCTCGCGCGGCGCGAACCGCACTTACGGTGGTTACAACAACATCGTGATGCGCATGAAAGTGGATTCTTCGATGTCCGACGTCTCCGACATTACGGAAATCATCAATGATCTCGGCTACAAGCCAAAGAAGTCGAACCACCCATTCGGTGGCCCCGGCGCGCACAACGGCGGTCGTATTCGTTTCAGCCCAGCTGACGGCTACCTGTACGTCGCCATTGGTGATAACCACAATGGTGCCGGCCCACAAAGCCCAACCGAACTGCGTGGCAAGATCCTGCGTGTTGACCGCGATGGCAAAGCTGCACCTGGCAACAAGGCACCAGCAGGTTTCGATGCACGAATCTTCACCTACGGCCACCGTAATCCTCAGGGCATCTCCTTCCGTCCAGGCACCAATGAGCCGTATACATCGGAAAACGGTCCATGGCACAGCGACGAAGTCACCAAGTTGGAAAACGGTGGTAATGGCGGCTGGGACCCACGTGACAACGTAAACGGTCGTCCAGCATGTCCAGATGGCTATTGCGGCTACTCGCCTAATCAGATGGGCGCAGTGGCTCCAAAAGAGCGTGCAGCGTTCATGCCTATGACCGACCTGAAGGCGTATCCAAACGCAATGAAACCCGCATGGAACAACAATGGTTTGTCCCAGGGTATGTGCGGCAGCGTCTGGCTGACTGGCAAGCAGTGGAAGAATTGGGAAGGCCGTCTGGCAGTGGGTTACGCTGGTATCGGTATTCACGGCACGCCAACGGGTAACCGTATCGACATCCTCGACATCTCCAAGGATGGCAAGAAAGCCAAGCGCGAAGAACTGCTCTGGCCAACCTTTGCAGGCCGTTTCCGTCACCTCTCGCTCGACCACCAGGGCAACCTGTATGTGGCCGACGAAGCAAGCGGCATGATCTACAAAGTTACGCCTGCGAACTAAGCAGTAGTAGTCAAGAAACGCGCTGCCGAGAGGTAGCGCGTTTTTTATGGTCCGGGATGAACCTGAATTTTTAATGAGTACATACGGTTGGAGACATTTAATGAAACGCCTTAGCGCAATGCTTTTATTTTTTGGTCTGGTCTGCTCCGCGAAGGTCGTGCACGCCGATACCGAAAAACTCCAAATTTTACTTCAGCGTAATAACTGTACTGCCTGTCACATGATCGACAAGCGCAAATACGGTCCGCAGCTCAATGAAGTGGCGGAGAAATATGCCGATCAGCCTGGCGCTGCGAAAAAATTGGCCGCAAAGATCAGGGCAGGTGGCACCGGTGTTTGGGGTGAGGACATGATGCCGCCTCAGAAGCAAGTATCGAAAGCTGATGCACTCACGATAGCCGAGTACATATTGGCTCTGAAATAAGCACACTGCAGCCAGGACGGTGCTGAGCAAGCACCTGTCTCGTCAGGCCGCTTGAAGGAGTGGCGTTGGTATTCGTGTGCCGATAGTGCAAGCGGTACTGCCTGCAGTACCGCCGTATCGGAGCGACGTCACGACACAGCTTCTGCATACTTTTGTTGGGCCAGCGATTTTCGCGATGCGACGTTCGCGCAGACATGCCCGATTTGATTCAGTCAACGCTGACGAATAGCGTGAGTGTTATCAAGAAAGTTTTGATTGCCGAGGAAGCAATACCGTCAAATGTGGAACCAAAAAAAACGCCATCCGAGGATGGCGTTTTTCTTTCAGCGGCGTTTCGCGTTATTTTTTTGCGAAAAAAGCGCTGATTTCTTTTGCGTCCAAGGTGCCGTCTTTGTCTGTATCTAATTGATCAAAGGCTTTAGCAATGGCTTTATTTTTAACTTCTTTTTTATCGAGTGTACCGTCGCTGTCTTTGTCACCTTTCATCGCGAGGAAGGTGTTGATCTCGATTTGATCAACCGTGCCATCCTTATCCACGTCCATGGCATCAAAGTTTTTGGCGACGACAGGAATAGCTTTCGCTTCTGTCTTGTCGAGCGTGCCGTCATTATCTTTGTCGGCAGTCTTTACATTTTTTGCCCAAACACCGTTAGCTGCGAGCAGTGTGGCAGTGGCGAGCAAGGTCAACATCAGATTTTTTTTCATCATAGCCTCATTAAGAATGTGTCAAAACAATGTACCGCCTCCAGTTAACGACATTTTTCTTGTCTCGCCAGTATTTGGCCAGGATGCTTGCCTACCCGTGGAATATCAGTGCTACTTAGGATAAGTGTTGTGTTGCGGTGCAGAAATTATAGCAGTTGGGAAAGAGTTCTTCAGGCCCGCTTTCATGGGAGGCACCCAGTTAATTGCACCGCAATATTTACTCACCCACACTGGGCGAGGGTGCCTTGATGGTTCTAGCTTCAGCGCGGTCCGACGCGTCACGGTTGAAATACGCAGGACTTTGAATTCCACAATCCTTTTCTGGCTACATCAATTGAGAATAATTCTCATTTGATGTAGAATCTGGGCTATCTTTTTTGCCACTACTAGCCTGCTCATCATGAAATCATCCCCCCGTCTTTTGGGCGCATTGATGCTGTCTCTGGCAGCGTTTTCTGGTCACGCGCTGGCCGATACCGTCACGGTTTATTCCGCGCGCAACGAGCAATTGCTCAAGCCGCTGCTGGACCGCTACACCAAGGAAACCGGCACGGAAATAAAGTTGCTCACCGCCAACGAGGGTGCTTTGCTGGCGCGCCTCAATGCCGAAGGTCCAAGCACTCCCGCCGATGTGTTGATCACGGTCGATGCCGGTAATCTTTGGCTGGCCGCGCAGCAGGGGCAGTTACAGCCACTGAAATCTTCGATACTGAGTGCGAATATCCCAGCGCATCTTCGTGATCCCGGCAACCAGTGGTTTGGCCTGTCTGTGCGTGCGCGCACGATCGTCTACAACCCAGAGTCGGTTCGTCCCTCGGATTTATCAACTTATGAGGATCTTGGAAGCCCTAAATGGAAAGGCAAGCTCTGTCTGCGCACCAGCAAGAAGGTTTACAACCAGTCGCTGATTGCAATGATGATGAATGAATTGGGCGAAGCGAAAACAGAAGCCATCGTCAAAAGCTGGATCGCCAATCTGGCGACCGATGTCTTCCCCGATGACACAGCTTTACTGAAAGCGATTGCCGCAGGCCAGTGTCAGGTTGGTATCGTCAACACGTATTATCTCGGCCGCTTGCTGGTCAAAGATCCGCAATTCCCGGTGGCGCTTTTCTGGGCCAACCAGAACGGCAGTGGTGCTCATGTGAACGTCTCAGGTGCGGGTGTAACCCGTCATGCGAAGAATGTCGCGGGGGCGCAAAAGCTGATCGAGTATTTATCCATGGATGCTGCGCAAAATTTTTATGTGGATGAAGACCTCGAATTCCCCGCTAACCCCAAAGTGAAAGTCAATTCCATCATCAAGCAATGGGGGCCGTTCAAGCAAAATCTGTTGAACGTGTCCAAGGCGGGTGAGCTGCAGTCTGCGGCAACGCGACTGATGGATCGCGCTGGCTATAAATAAAACTTTCATGATTCAAAGCGCTTCAAGGCCGGCCTGGTCGGTGCTGGCGCTCTCGCTGCTGACGCTGGTGCCGCTGGCGGTAGTGATGGGTAGCTGGTTGCATCCACAGCCCGAGGTCTGGGGACACTTGCGCACCTTCGTCTTGCCTGCAGTGCTACAAAACACGCTGTGGATGGCGCTGGGTGTGGGCACGGTGGTCACCCTGCTGGGTGTGTCGCTTGCGTGGCTGACGGCGATGTGCGAATTTCCTCTACGTCGATTCTTTGCCTGGGCGCTAGTACTGCCCTTGGCCTTGCCCTCTTACGTGCTGGCTTCGGTCATGGTCGGGCTGCTGGACTATAGCGGCATCGTGCAAACGTTCTTGCGGCAGATTTTTGGTGCGTCATTGATGCTGCCGTCCATACGTTCGATCACAGGCGCGATCGTGGTGTTTGGTCTGGTGCTTTATCCCTATGTGTATCTGCTGGCACGCCAGGCCTTCATTACGCAGGGACGACGTGCGATGGAAGCCGCGCAAACGTTGGGCATGCCGCGCAAGACGGCCTTTTTTAAAGTGGCTTTGCCGATGGCGCGTCCCTGGTGGGCTGCCGGCATCACGCTGGCGCTGATGGAAATGCTGGCTGATTTCGGTACGGTCGCGATATTCAATGTCGACACCTTTACCACCGCTATTTACAAAGCCTGGCTGAATCTTTTCAATCTGCCTGCTGCATCGCAGCTGGCTTCATTACTGGCCGTGACCGTTCTCTTATTGGTGTGGCTGGAGCAGCGCGCCCGTGGGCAGCGGCTTTACACCGGCACCGGGGCGACTGCGCGTGCGTCGCAGCAAGAGCGCATTGTGCTGCGGGGCGCTGCGGCAGCGATGGCATTTATCGGGTGTGCGCTGGTTTTAGTATTCGCATTCATCGTTCCCGTTTTGCAGCTTTTGCAGTGGGCGCTTGCAGTCGCGTCCAGCGATTGGGATGCGCGCTATTGGGGCTTCATCGGACATTCGCTACTGCTGGCGGCGCTCGCCGCCTTGCTGGTGGTAGCGGCAGGATTGTGGATGGCGTACGCTCAGCGCCAGTCTCCGAATCGCCTCACCCAATGGGGCGTACGCTTGTCAACGCTGGGTTATGCATTGCCAGGCATGCTTTTATCTGTGGGTGTGTTCGTGCCTGTAGCCTGGCTGGACTTGCAGCTGATGCCACTCTGGCAGTCCTGGAATGTAATACCCGCGCCAGTCATCAAGGGAACGCTCGCAGTAATGCTGCTCGCACTTTCTGCGCGGTTCATGGCAGTGGGCTTTGAACCCATGCAGGCAGCAATGCAGCGCATTACAACGCATCAGGAACAAGCAGCGCGCAGTTTGGGATTGAATCGCTGGCAGACGCTGCGTCGTTTGCATTTGCCGATGCTGCGCTCTGGCTGGCTGGGTGCGAGCCTGCTGGTGTTTGTGGAAGTGATGAAAGAAATGCCGATCACGCTGATGACGCGCCCCTTCGGCTGGGACACGCTAGCGGTTCGTGTGTTTGAAATGAGTTCGGAGGGTATGTGGGAGCGAGCAGCACTGCCCAGCCTGTGCATCGTTGCAGCAGGTATTTTGCCGGTGATTTTGCTGGTGCGTGAAAGTGAAAAATGAATCGAGCTGATCAAGACGATAAAAAAATTCCAGCGCTGGTGCTGGAAGCGCTGACGCTGTCTTATCGCTCGCGTTCCGCGACTCAGCGTGTGGTGCAAGACTTATCAATTGACGTGAATAAAGGTGAGATCATCAGTCTGCTCGGCCCATCGGGTTGCGGCAAGACGACAGTGCTGCGCGCCATTGCCGGATTTCAGCCGGTGCAATCCGGACGTATCGTGCTGATGCAGCGTGAGGTTAGCAGTCCTACCGTTCATGTGCCTCCCGAGCGTCGCAAGATCGGTATGGTGTTTCAGGACTATGCGCTGTTTCCCCACCTGGATGTCGCGGGTAATGTTGGATTTGGTCTGCATGTGATGACTGCCGCAGAGCGTCAACATCGCGTCGTCGAGTTGCTGCAGCTGGTTGGCATGGCCGAGCTTGCGCATCGCTCGCCGCATGAGCTCTCAGGTGGACAACAGCAGCGTGTGGCTTTGGCGCGTGCGCTTGCGCCTCGACCGGAACTGTTGTTGATGGACGAGCCTTTTTCCAATCTGGATGTCGAGTTGCGGGAAAGGCTAGCTATCGAAGTACGCGACCTACTCAAAGAGACTGGTACGACCGCCATTATCGTCACCCACGATCAGCATGAAGCTTTTGCGGTGGCTGATCGTATTGCAGTGCTTGCAGAGGGAGGTTTGCAGCAGTGGGGCACAGCGATGGATTTATATCATCGACCTGTTAATCGCTTTGTGGCGGGTTTTATTGGGGAAGGTGTGATGCTTGCGGGTGTTGTTGATGCGGAGGGTTATCTGATCAACGCACTTGGAAAATTTCCTTGCGAGTTATCAGACGTACCTTTGAAAGCAGGTGATCGGGCCGAGATGCTGGTGCGACCTGATGACATTCAACATGATGATGATAGTCCGCTAAAGGCGCGTGTCGTTAGCAAAGCATTTCGCGGCGCGCAGTTTCTTTATACGATAGCATTGCCTACCGGTCAGCATCTGGTTTCTCTGGTGCCCAGCCATCACGATCATGCGATCGATGAGCTAATCGGAATCCGCATGGAAATTGATCACGTCATTTTTTTTCCAAGTGCGTAATCGATTCTTCTGCGATATTTCATTGTTTGGTTATTTTTTTTGTTTTTTAAGCAATAAACGGCTATCTCTCAATTTTAGAGATAGATATACGGTTTATTGAAAAGTAGAATACGGCGAAGCACAAAGTGCTGCTGATGCTGACTATCGACTCAGAACTGGCAAGACTGCTGGAGAACGACACTGGGTCAAGCGGGATTGGCTATAAATGCCGTCGCTTGCCCAGCAAATCTGACATCGACTGCACCAGTGCCAACACATGCGTTTGTTGCGAGGCAGGCAGTAAACGAAAATGCTTCCTCAGCATGTGCTCTTGCGCTGACAACGGTCTGTTTTTGGATACCGCCGCTTCTTCGCCAAATCTCAGCCAAGTCGCTGACACCCCAAGTACTGCTGCTAGCGCACGCAAGCGTGCTTGCGTGGGTATGGATTCGCCCATGATCCACTTGCGTGCTGCATGCACACTAATAGCAAGCTGGGGGTCTTGTCCATTAAACGCTCGCTGCAGCGCAGTGGCACTTGCCGGCATACCCCGTGCCACCAATGCTGCTGCCAAGCGTTCAGCGAACTGTGCTTGTTCCGGTTCTGCTAGCGTTTTCGACCGACTTTTCATTTGGCCCTACCGTCACGATTTCTACGGTTAATGCCGTATCATCTTCCTACCAGAACTCGATTCACATCACCAATCAGTTGTGGCTGCTGAATTCCATTTTGCATGCCAGCCTGCCTGCCACATTCTCTGCCAAGAAAGCGTGCTTCTCACCGGCAATAATCATACCACTGCGCTCAGTGTCACCATCACCCTTCACGCACCGCATCAAGTAATGGCTGAAATACATGGCCTCTTCAAACTTCACATACAAATTACCCCGCTAACTGCCCTTGCTAGGCTCATATTGTCCAGTACCTGTCAGCATCTAAAATCATTACATATTAGATGACGTGTACCTAAAGACCACACGCCCTTGACGGAAAAGAATCGAAATTCAGCATCTATTCAAGTCTGTGCTTTCATTATATTGTCCCGCACCCAATTTAAAGCGGATGCAATCAATTCATTTTGCAAGCCATCGACTTCATATCCCAAGCATACACAATGCATTATTGATGCAACAGAAAAACGAATTTGACTTTCTGATTGGTTTTTATTCTCAAGCTCAGCTCTTTTTATAACGGAGTAATGCGCCGCTTGATTTTGATTAAAAGCATGATCGACATGTGCCTGCGACATTCGCAACGTCTGAATGGCTACCGTTAGCTCCGATGCGATCCGAATTTTCGTCGCCGTTGTCAATAGCTCGAGACGCGATAGCTCGTACAACAATATTGCACTCAATGCATTCTTTTTTGTTTGATCAGTTCTCTGCATAAAATTTTATTTTTCACCAGTACAACTGCTGATCTGAATCAGTTGCAATTTTATTTTTTCATTTTATTATTTAAGCGTCGATTACCAACGATACATAGCCTTCGTGTATTGCCCGATTGAAGTCATCAACAGTAACTGCGCCTGAAAAAGATTTACCAAAAATTTCATAACTTTCTTCTACAAGCTTGGCGTGGTAAATTTCATGACGTATGACCGGAAAAATATTATGCTTGTCATACGACATAAATTTGTGTCTCAGCTGTGGTGTCTTTAGAAAAACAAACTTGAATTCAACAGCGATCATCCAAACCTCCCCAGCCAGCAAAGCTATATTTGCCTAATCGTGCCCAGCAATTCCCCGCCCTTTTCCACTTCCAGCTTGCCGTAGCTGATGTCGCCCGAGACAATGCCAGTGCTGCCAATGCTGAGTGTGTCAGTGGCTTGAATGGTATCATTGATTTTGCCTGCCGCGGCAATGGTTGCGGCTTGCGTGGTGCCTGAAACGACACCCTTTGCCTGCACTTCAATTTGTTTTGCGTCAATGGCACCATCGAACTGACCATTCAACACAGCTCGCCCAGGTACCAGAGCTATGCAAATGGCAATCACGCCCTCGCCCACATAAAGATCGCCGTTGGGATTTTCCATATCAGTCATGAGAGATTTTTTGTTTTTATATAAACAACTGATTGGCGTCAATAAACACACAGAAACCCACTGCTAACACGCGAAGTGACTTGCGTCAACCGATTGCCAGATGTTTATTTCTGATGCGAACGCCCCTGTTGATACCCGGTGGTGTTGCTCTTAATGAAGCTACTGAAATTGCATGCAGCACTTGAATGCGGCACAAAATAGCTGCTTGTCATGATTACTTTGCTGAATGCTTGAGCGAACTGCGTTCGCTTGCAGCGTCAAAAAGCTTCGCTTTTTCCCCTGCTGTTTTTTAATTTATTAATTGAAGAAGTGATAGCGTGAGATTCAAGCGATATGACTGGTTTTGGAACCTCGTACGAAATGACGAGGAGATTGGATCGTATTGCCAAGGCCTAATCGCCATTTTTCCTAACCATAGGTTCCGATTGTATTCAACAGTACTCCCTCAACTGAGGCAGACAGCGCGGCAACACCAAGATAAGTCTTAAACATTCTCGGAAAAAACTCAAAGTCCAAGCTTCGACTTTGCAATCTGCTCCCTAATTTATTTCGCAACACCGGATGAAACAATAACTTTATTAAAAGGAAGAAACGCTACCCGGATAAGCTTCCAATGGCCACCAATATTTGGAATTGCAATAATCGTCCAGAAGAAACATAGATTTAAAAACGAGGCGGAAAGATGCACCAGGGCCAATGCCCAACCAAACGTCAGAATCCATAAAATATTAAGAACACACTGACATTTTTAAAAGCTGCGTCTGTCATTGAGGGGTCTGCAATTGAGCCTTTCGAGTCGTGATACTGATCGAGTTGCGCCTTTCTCACCGCATCCCTTCAAAATGGCCAAACGGAAAAAGGTGCTAGTCGGAACAGGGGGATAAACACCGGTAAAAAAACGACGGCACTCAGGGCATACAACAGAAAAAGAAGCCAGCCAATTTTAGCGTGAGCTATGGCAGCAAAATAATGGAACTGGCAAAAGGCAAGAACGCCATCGAGCGGGCGTCGGGGGCTGACGTGATTGCGGTCTTACTAAAGTTGAAGGAAGCCGTATTGGCTGGTGAACTGGGCGCACAGATTGAAGCTACCAGCGGCGCACTGAGAGCAGGTTTTGTCAAGTTATTGGAGTTGGCGCTGGCACTTTTTGTCAGCTCCAATTTCTCTAAGTATAAAAATAATTTGAGGTATCAAAGAATTGGTGAATTCAAGGACGAAGTGCAACTTTGATTAACGGGTTGGATGGCTGAGGTGCATTAGTATCAAAGCCTTTTGACCGGCCAGTCGAAGAAGCCCATGACCTATACACACCTCAGCCAAACCGAACGTTATCAGATTCAAGCGCTTATGAAAGCAGGATAAACGCAAATTGAGATTGCCCGGATTCTGGGGCGCCATAAATCGACCATTAGTCGAGAGCTGGCGCGTGGCTCCGGCCGTCGAGGGTATCGCCCCCGCCAAGCCCAGAATCGATCTGAGGAGCGATCGAAAGGCAGTCGTAATGCCGCTCGCGTTTCGCCAGAAATCTGGTGCTCTGCTACAGCATTCCTTGGTTTGCAGTGGAGTCCGGAACAAATCGCCAGTCATCTGCCAATTAGCCATGAAACGATTTACCAGAAGGTTTATGCAGACAAGGCGATGGGCGGTCATTTATGGCGCTCCTTGCGTTGCCAGAAACAAAAGCGTAAGCGCTATGCCGGTGGCCATGATCGACGAGGGCAAATCCTTGATAGACGCTCGATTGCTGAGCGCCCCGAATCGATTGAGCGACGCGCTCATGTCGGTCACTGGGAAGGCGATACCGTCATTGGGGCGGCGCACCAACACGCCCTCGTCACTCTGGTTGAGAGAAAAAGCGGCTACGCAGTGGTGGCCAAAGTTCATCGAAAGACTTCCGAGCAAGTCAGTGCTGCCATTATCAAGCGACTTACACCGCTCGCTTCGCGGGCCAAGACGATCACTTTCGATAATGGTAAGGAGTTTGCGGGCCATAAGCTGATCGATCAATCCCTGGGTTCAACGACTTACTTTGCCGGTCCGTTTGCTAGCTGGCAGCGTGGGTCGAATGAAAACTACAACGGCTTACTGAGGCAATACATTCCTAAAAACCGCCACTTATCTACAGTCACTGATGAGGAGCTTAAAATGATCGAAGATCGATTGAACCACCGTCCGAGAAAAAGACTGGGATTTAAAACCCCACACCAGGTGTTTCATGAATCTTTAAACCGTGTTGCACTTCGTACTTCAAACCGCGCTTCAACAAATAACATCTTCCCGTGAGTATGTAAAGACACTGTGCCTCTTGCGCGGCGCGCCCTGCAAGCGGAATTCTTGTGCCGTTCGATGCACAACCCTAGGCCTTGAAAAAAACGCAAAGTTCCAAAGAGTCGCATCTGTATTCATCTAATGGAAAAATTCAGCCCGATTTTTTTGATGATGTTAAAGCACGGGAGTAACAACAGACCAATAAAGAAGCTACTCAGCCATGCTTGCACGCTCAATGGTGCGAAACGAAATGGCTGAGCTAGCACCGGAATGCAGGTGATAGCCGCCAGAGCCAGCAGCGTGATGCCCAGAACCCAAAGCGAGGTGGGCGTCAGTTGAAGCAAAAGCCGCTGCCATTCCGTTCGTGCTGAACGACTGGGCAGTATCAGCGCTGCATTCGCCGTGACCAGAATTACAAAGCTAGCCGTAGCTGCGGTGGCGG
>Ga0315905_10001488_pt1 | contig 25206 bp, 36 predicted proteins | sample LakEriMetagenome_5_FD_203522 | JGI IMG/M metagenome (GOLD analysis project Ga0315905, IMG submission 203522) | Freshwater fungal communities from buoy surface, Lake Erie, Ohio, United States - Buoy 4 MA121 | ecosystem: Environmental > Aquatic > Freshwater > Lake | place: USA: Lake Erie, Ohio...
GACTCTAAACGGGCGCAGAGACAGAGTAAGACTACCTCGGTAGCATCAGTCGGTGAAGCGTCAAGAATCACCTCGCCTTCAGGCAGGTGAGTATGTCAAGTAAGCAGTCGGGAATCTCAATATAAGCTGTCAATCAGGATTTCAAAGGATATAATGGGAAAGTTGTCTTAAAATAGAACTCTAGGAGATATTTATTATGTCCCGTCGTTGTGAACTAACTGGTAAAAAAGCCAATAATGCTTGTTCCGTCTCTCACTCTAACCGTCATACAAACCGCTTACAGCACGTTAATCTCCAAAGCAAGCGGATTTGGTGGGCAGGTGGTAATCGTTGGGTAAAATTGAAACTCTCTACTAAAGCTATTAAAACCTTAGAAACTAAAGGTTTGGAAGCAATGGCTAAAGAAGCTGGTATCAATCTCAACCATTACTAAATAGTAGGTAATAGGTAATAGGTAATAGGTAATAGAGATTTCTTTCTTGCCTTTTACCTGACTGGTGCGTTACGAAGACAGCTAACACACCCTACTATTTAAGGTTTAGTTTAGTTTAATTAAACCTTGATCAAAAACGCGATTATTAGTATCAATACCACTGATTTCTATTCTATCTGGGTAGATATTATAAGCAGCAAAACTCAAATTACTTGTACAATATTCTGTTAATTGAGAAGGACTTACAGGACGATTACCGGCACCAGCACCACAGATTAAATAGGTAGTTCCATTAATAGCGCGAGTCCGTTCATAGTTATGTTCATGGCCATTAATATAAAGTTGAACATTGTACTTTTTAAATAAAGGGGTGAAAGTGTTAATAAAATTTATATTATTACCATAATAACCAGAGGAATAAATGGGATGATGACCAAATACGATTTTCCAAGGTGCTTGACTGATACTTAATTGCTTTTCTAACCAAATTAATTGATTTTGCCAATCTGCATTACTATTAGTATCTAAAGCAAAAAACTGGACTTGATTTTGAGTAAATGTGTAATAACGTCCTTGCATATTAAAACCAGGATATTTCACTTGAGGAACACCATTATTAGTGCGAATATCATGATTACCTAAACAAGCATGAAACTTGACACCATTTTTTAGTAAAGGTTGATAAGGACGTTCAAAAACCTGATTAATTTTCTCAATTTCGCCATTATTATAAATATTATCACCAGCTAAAATTACTAAGTTATAAGGAGTTTGCTGATGATAATAATTCATAGAGTTTGCAACAGCATACTGACCTTTTGCACCAGTTCCCGTATCAGCAACGGAGACAAAACGCAATAATAAATCTTTTTTTAAATTTTTTTTAATGGGGTTAGCGGCTGTTGCTGATTCTATGAGAGAATTTGATAATAACTTCCTATTTAAAAATCCAGATGTGATGACACTAATTCCACTTAAAAACAAAAATTGACGGCGTTTAATATTCATAATTATCTATTCCTTGTTGTATATGTTTTTGATTCGCTAATTTGGGTAAAAGTTCCATGTCAGGAAAAAAGGCACCAAAATCAAGAAATGAACCCGTAACCACCCTATACCAAAAAAATCAACCAATTTGGAAGACAGCAATTATCCAAGTTTTGCGCGGAACAATCGGTGTTTTAGAAACTACTGTAGTCAAATTGGAGACAGAAACACCCAAGGATACTAGTGGGAAGAAAATTAATTTTTTATCGCGTTGGGATGGATTTTTAAGGACATTTCGCTTATTCTTACCATCAAGTATATCTAATAATGTGTCAGATTCGCTTTTGACTGGGATTTTTGCGGTAATTTTTCTGGTGACAATAGGAATTACTATATTTTTGTTTATTCCTAAATCTACTCAAGTCGCAATTGTTACTCCAGTTGAGGAAGTTACTAAACCAACTCCAGTTATAGAACCCGAAACTAAACCAACTCCAGTTATAGAACCCGAACCTAAACCAACTCCAGTTATAGAACCCGAACCTAAACCAACTCCAGTTATAGAACCCGAACCTAAACCGACTCCAGTTATAGAATTAACACCAGAAGAGAGTTTACTAGTAGCAATTGAAAATCAGTTTTCAGAAATTAGCGTTTCTGTAAAGAATACTAAAGATAAAAATAAAGATGAAAATATTGTTTCTCAACTTATAAAACCTCTAGTTGCTAATTTCCGTACTGGCGATTTAACTCTAAAAATTAGTGATATTTGGTACAATTTAGAAAAATCTCAACAGGGTAAACTAGCTGCGGATATCTTACAACGTTCCCAAGAGCTTAATTTCACACATTTAAAAATTGTTGATTCTCAAGAGAAAATCATCGCCCGTAGTCCGGTTGTTGGTAATGAAATGATAATTTTTAAAAGGTAAAATTCAGGAAATTGATAACTTGTAAATATTCTTAATAAGTAGGTTGGCGTGAAAAATTGTCGTTATGACAAGGGAACAGGGAACAGGGAACAGGGAACAGGGAACAGGAAAGAGGTTTTGACTTTTAGTTACTTATGTCGGTTTTTTTCCGTTCACCTATTTAATATCAAATACAAATAGTATTATTGGCTAGGGCGGGCTAGAAGCCCACCCCACAATTAATTAGCGTCTACCACGATAAGGAACAGCATTGAGGTAGTCAATATCAAAGGAAGATAACTTTTGTGCGTAGTTACCTTTACCAGATACAGAAGCCGCCATAGCTGCGAATTTGCGAGGATCTCCTTCGGCCATGCGCTTTTCTTTCGCTTTGGCGGTGTAGAAGTTCTCCAAGGTAAAGCGCCAGTCGGTTTTGACTGTACCTGCTGTTTCTTGGAAGTCAGCACCGTAACGGGGTGTTACCAAGTTAAAGGGACGGTCTACAAAACGCTTCCGTTGGTAAGGTACAGTATTTTCGCCAAAATTTTCGGTGTATTCCGCGCTGTCTAATAAAACATCAACAAAACCGCCAAAACCTTTGTTACAAATGACAATTGACCAAGCAATTTCTTCTTTTTTATTGTAAGCACAACGACCCAATAAACGTTTGAGGGTGATATCTACTAAACGGTAGTTGTTATTAACAGAAACGACTAAACGATAGAAAGCTTCAGATTTTGCTAAACCCCGAATAAAGTCACGCACTGACAAAGAACCGTTTTTAAGTTGAGATTCTAAAGTAACTTGACGGTTAAATTTGAGGATTTCATGTTCACTGAAAACTTGACGATAAGCAGCCCAAATAATGCTTGTTATGTCAGTGTAAGAACTCACATCTTCTAAGCGATAGATATAAGGTGTATCTTCATTTTGGTCAGCAGGTCCAAAACTGCTTACCCGGTGATTTTGACTACTTGGATTGTATTGAAGTAATGGCAATGCCATATTGTTTTTTTCCTTTTATGATTAAGTTAAACAAAGATAATGAATTAGGGAATAGGGAACAGGGTGTAAATTCCCCGTATTATTCCCTATTTCTTCTTAATCTTATTTTCCCCTGAAACGGTTAGTAAATAGAACTCATTCCTAACCAATTGAGAATAAATAAGAAGACGATACCTGCGGTCATGACTAGTAATACAGCAGATAGCGCCCCCCAATCAACATTTGGCCCAGAGTTTGGGTAGACAAACCCACGCCATTGATTATACCGACCTTTTTGGACAATACCTGCCCGGTCTCGATAATCAGCACCATAGCGGGGCATAAAGCTGATTGGTCGGTCTGTGGTCATGCGTTTGCGTTGATAGGGTACGGTAGAATCACCAAAAGCTTGTTCATACTCGCTACTATCAATTAAAACATCCACAAATTTTCCCCAACCTAGAGTAGCAATTTGAATTGACCAAGCAATTTTTTCTTGCTCATTGTAAGGAGAACGACCTAAGATCCTTTTCAGGAACATTTCTACCAAGCGATAGTTGTTATTTGGTGTCACGACTAGCTGATAAAATCGCTCTGATTTCACCAACCCGCGAATGAAGTCTTTAACCGTAATTGACCTATTTTTGAGTTGGGTTTCTAAGGTAATTTGGCGGTTAAATTTGAGAATTTCCTGTTCGTTGAAAATTTGGCGATAAGCAGCCCAAATTAGTTGTTGAATTTCGCCGGGAGAGTTAGCATCTTCAATGCGGTAGATATAAGGACTGTCTTCATTTGTATCTGCTGCGCCGAAACTACTAACTCTTTGGTTTTGAGTTGTAGGTTTGTATTCAAGTAAAGGAATTGCCATTTTAAAAAACCTGCCTTTTGGTAAAGTTGGCATCTCAAAATGTTGTTATACTTAGCAAAGTAACTAAAATTAAAATCCTTAAAAAAATGCAAACTTTTGAACTTTCTTGACCCAGATCACCCAGCTAGATAAAAAACTATTTAGCGCACGGGAAACCCAGCACTAGGACTAACGGAAACAGGAATACCAGTTGATGTTGTTTGTCTTGTGGTGTTAGGGATTTGGATATTAGCAGTGCTAACTGGTGTGTAAGTCACTGTTTTAATCTTAATGGAATTTGCCATATCCAAAAAGTTTTTAATGTCACCCCATTTATAACGAGCATCTTCGAGTTGGTCGCGCCAATAATCGCTGTATCGTGGTGTTACCAAATTAAAGGGTCTATCTTTATAACGTCGTCTTTGATAGGGAACAATATTTTCACCAAAGTTACTTTGATATTCTTCAGAATCTAGTAAAGTATCAACAAAGCCACCCCAGCCTTTAGTAGCAATGACAATTGACCAAGCAATTTCTTCTTCTTTGTTGTATGGTGCGCGACCTAATAACCGTTTTAGTCCAATTTCTACTAATCTGTAATTAGAATTAGTCTGAATTACCAAACTTTGGAAAGCTTCAGATTTAGCTAAACCCCGGATAAAATCACGGACGGTAATTGCTTTGTTTTTTACTTGGGATTCTAAATTAACTTGACGGTAAAATTTGAGGATAACGTGTTCACTGAAAAGTTGCCGATAAGCTGCCCAAATTAATTCTTCTACTTCTTCACCAAAGGAACAGTCTTCGATGCGGTAAATTGTTGGTGTATCTTCGTTAGGAACTTCATAACCAGAAACGCGCTGGTTTTGAGAACTGGGTTTGTATTCTAGTAAAGGTATTGTCATGTTTGTCAGTTGTCAGTTGTTAGTGGTCAGTTGTCCGTTGTCCGTTGTCCGTTGTCCGTTTGCGAATTACTAATTTTTGGCGTTAGCGGGGATATACCGGTAAGGTAAGGAAACTGCTACGGGTTTAATAGTGGGTTGTGGTGTACCGATTTCGCGGGAAGTATCGGGTATTTCCAAGCTACTGACGAAAGATTGGGCTGTGGCTAAACTACGTTGGTAATTGCGTTCGTTGGTAATAATTGACCCTGCCATAGCGAAGAAATTAGCCGGAATTGCCCGTCTGATATCCGCTGTAGTCAGTTGTCCTGATGTCCGGGCTGTGTAGAAGGAACGACCAGTTATACCGCGAAGGTTTTGAGTATCACGCCAATAAGCATTGTAACGGGGATTAACTAAATTAAAGGGGCGATCGCCAAAACGACGACGTTGAAAAGGTACAATGTCATCACCAAAGTTGTCTAAATACTCACTAGAATCCAATAAAGCATCTATAAACCCATGTAATCCTTTGGTAGCAATGACAATTGACCAAGCGATTTCTTCGTCTTTATTGTAAGCAGCCCGGCCTAAGAACCGTTTTAAAGTAATGTCAACTAAACGATAATTAGAGTTTGTATCTGCTACTTGAGTGCGGTAAACTTCTGATTTGCCTAAACCCCGGATAAAATCTCGCAGGGTAATAGCCCGATTTCGCAGTTGTGATTCTAAGAAGTTTTGCCGATAACTTTCTAAAATCAGGTGTTCGCTGAAAATTTGCCGATATGCTGCCCAAATGATGCTATCAATATCTTGGTCTGAAGTGGCATAATTTAAGCGATACATCGTTGGTGTATCTTCGTTGGGGACTTCGTAGCCTTCTACTCGCTGATTTTGCGATTTAGGGGGATATGCTAGTAGTGGTATTGACATTTTTACTTTTACCTTGTTATATGGTATGTAAATTACTTTACTGGCTATAGGCCAACTGAACGCGAGCGCGAACTGCTTTTTCAGTATCGTTAGTCAGCATTGATGCAAATTTAGCAAAAATAGGTGATCTAACTGTAGCTACTTTCGCTAAAGCTTGTAACCCAACAACAGCAGCATAACGAATTGACCAGTCTGTATCTTCACAAATGCACAAAAGTGTCTCTAATGCGCGATTTATAGCTATTTGACTGGCAACAATGTCTAGCTTATGCCATTGTAAGTTTCCTAGTCCCTTAGCGGCCGCACGGCGGACGCTAGGGGCAAAGTCAGTCAGTGTAGTAGCAATGAGAACATCCAATGCACGAGGATCAGCGATCGCAGCCAGAGTGCGAATTGAATAAGCCCGTGCGCCATAGTTATAATCATCAAGGTTTAGCAATTGTGGGACTGCTACCTCTCCCAACTCTGTTAATGCTGCTGCTGCCACTATCGCTGCTTCTGGATTGTTATAACCAAATACAGCGATTAAAGTGGGAATTGCTGATATATCTTTAATTGCCGCCAAATTTTTCACCGCTGTCACCAGTTGGTCAGGTGTTTCAGCTGCGGTAATAGCCCGAATTAGTTCATCCATTTTTTATCAGTGGTCAGTGGTCAATAGTCAGTAGTTTTGCAACTGATAATTGACAACTGACTACTGACTATAAGAGTGAGTCCATCAAATTCATAACTCGGGTAGCTGGTTCAGATATACCAAAAGTATCAGACTGTTCTGGCAGTTGATACTCTAATAATCCTTTCAAAGCAATCAATTTAAAGCTATTTTCCACTTGTGCTTGAGCAATAGCCTCTGCTGCTGCTAAATACCCAATTGCCCCCAGGTCTCCCAAAACAACGCGACGCATTTTCAAATCACCCGTCACCAAAGTTTTCACTAATAACTCACCATAGATGGGGTCTTGTGTCAGTTGGTACATGGCTCTGGCTGCGGAGCATTGTAATCGGGGAACTGGATGCTGAAGAAAAGGCTGGACAAGAGAAATAGCCTCAGTTGCACCCATAGCTCCCAAGGCCTCTAATATTGCCGTATAGGGTTGGGTAAGATGAGGTAAACCAGGTACTTGTACTGCTTGGTCAACACCCCCATCTAGTAGTTTTATCAATGCTGGTAATGCTGTTTTATCCTTGAGCATGGCCAAAGATTGGGCTGCGGCTTCGCGGACATAAAAATCAGCACATTCCAAGCACTTAATTAAACCTGGTACAGCTTTCAAGTTGCCTAATTTACCAAGCGCCCTAGCGGCATTGCGCCGTAAGGGATAACCTCCCAGTTCTGTTCTGTCGGCTTCATCCTCTAACGCGCTGATAAGTGCGTCTATGGCTTGTGGCTGACTGATTCGGAACTTACCCAACCACCAAGCAGCATAATAGCGGAGACTTAGATCTGATGATTGCAGGTTAGCAATAGCTATTTCCGGTGTGAGATTTGGTGCATTTTCCGCAGGATATGCTTCTCCACTAGGTTCTATCATTGCCAGGGCTTGATGCTTATTCCGCCACTGTCAAAGTTTCAATTTTGACGATTTTGCCACCTAGACGGTTAATCCGCTGCATTTCTTCATTCATGCGGCTGTAGGGTACGGTAATAAATACGCTACCACTGCGGCGAATGTCAAATTTGTTCTTGTCGCTTTCTTGGTTTTGCTTTAAGCCCACAACTTCGTAACGAAATACGCGGCTGGCAGATGAAGAAACGCTACTAGCACCAAGTGTAGTTTGACCGAACATTACTTCTATATCTCCTATGTGAGTTTTGTCCGTGAGCAGCGCTTAGGTTGATGTTATGCTGGCAATTTTGCCGCCAACTCTATGAATTTGCTGCATTTTCTCTAAAAGGCGCTCGTAAGGCACAATAAATACTGTACTGCTACGGCGGACTTTGGGGTATCCTGGATTGCGAATACCTGTAACTTCAATCCGGTAAGTGCGATTGGATTCCCCGACGGCATTACCTAGATTTTGCTTAGGAGCGTCATCTACAGATACGCGGAAACCCCAGTTATTGTTACTACCAGATGGTCCAACAACTGAGGAGGTTTTATTACTAGCTAATTCCCGCGCCAAACGGGATTTAGAACCTTCAACCTGAGCGGTATCGCTGTTAGCATAACCTCTGTATAAACGGAACATCCGCGTAAAACCGGCTGCATTTTGTCCCGTTTGAAAATCGAACCCGCGATAATAGGGAACAACATTTTCCCCAAAGCTATTTTGATACTCTTGGGAATCAATGTAGGAGTCAATTTCCGCGTCGTAACCTTGGTTAATATATAAGTCTAAGTGATAAGTCACTTCTGACTCATTGTATGGTGCGCGACCCAACAAATGTTTATAGTTGAGTTCAATTAACCGAGTTTGGAAACTGTTGTAGAAGAATTTAGATTTGTAGAGTTCTGATTTAGCGACGCTGCGGACAAACTCTTTCACGCTCAAATTGCCGTCACGTAGGAGTGATTCTGCACTAATTAAGCGATCTGATGCCAGTATATAGTCATTTCCTAAGACTTGACGATAAACGGCACGAATTACAGCTTCTACTTCTTCCCGGCTGGCGCTGGGGCGCAGTTCAACTTTGGGCGCGTCGCTGAAAGGCTCTGTTCCTAGTCTGGAGGCTGCTGTTGTAATTGCCATGTTTTTCCCCTTTATTGTGCCGAATTTTGGCGGAATAAAGCTTGGTCAGTGGTTAGTGGTCAGTGGTCAGTGGTCAGTAGGATTTACCTTTTACCTCTTGCCTCTTCCCTCTTGACCTATTTTATTTGTACATAAAACTATGCCCGGAGCTAGATCCAATTGCTAGGTGAACCAGGATGATCTTGGAGGTCTTAACGCCACTTAATTTACAGTTGGATATTTTCCAACTAACGCAGTGACTCCAGGAGCAATAACTGGCGAACCCCTTGAGGGGTAACTTCATCTAATAATTGTATCCCTCTCCGGGCATGACGCTATCTAGCTGAGAGCGTTGATGGCGTAGTCAATGTAGGTATTAGCTTCGTTAGCAGCTTGACCGCTCAAACCATGATTAGCTTTGATGGATTTTAAAGCTTCTACGTACCAGCTAGGAGACAAATCAAACGCGCCGTTGATTTCAGACAAACCAGCAATCAAAAACTCATCCAAAGGACCTGTACCACCAGCAACTAGGCTATAGGTGATGATGCGTAGGTAGTGGCCAACGTCACGAGCGCATTTAGCTTTACCACGAGCATCAGATGCGAATTGAGCGCCTGGGGTAGAGGTGGTATAAGGGAATTTGCTGTAAACAGCGCTGGTAGCACCATCAATCAATTTTTGAGCATTAGCGGTTAAACCACGAGCAGCTTCCATGCTGGCAGCAGCGCGGACGAAACGACCGTTAACAGCTTGTAATTCGGTGTTGCTTAAAAAGCGTCCTTGGGTATCAGCAGATGCGATTGCTTCGGTAATTGGTGTTTTCATTGGTGAAAATCTCCTAGATTGTTTCTTGCTTGTTTTGTATGGCTACGCCATGCAGGTTATGAAAAAAGCTCAATTTAGACGGGAGCTAATTTGTAATTTTTAGGCAACAGCAGCCGCAGCACGATCAAAGTAGCTTGCAACTTCAGAAACCAAAGAACTACAATCACCTTTGGTGATCCCGTTAGGATCGTTGATTTTAGCGATCGCTGCTTCTTTCATTTTACCAACACCAACTGCTACAGAAGCACCAGGAGTACCCAAAGCTTGGTAGGTTTCCCGTAAGCCATTTAAGCAACGGTCATCTAGAACACTAGCATCACCCGCTAATGCTGCATAGGTTACATAGCGCAAGATAATTTCCATGTCACGCAAACAAGCAGCCATCCGACGGTTGGTGTAAGCGTTTCCACCAGGAGCGATCAATTGAGGCTGTTCTTCAAACAAAGCACGAGCAGCATCGGTAACGATGTCTTTAGCGTTGCTGGTGATGCGGTTAACAGTGTCTAAACGCTTGCTACCAGCAGCTACTACTGCGGTCAAAGCATCTAGTTGTTCGGTGCTGAGGAATTCGCCACGAGCGTCAGCTTGGGAAACAACCTTGGAAAATACATCTAATGTCATGGACTCTAATCTCCTAAATTACTTAGTTGAGAGATCTCTAAATTAAAACTAATTCGGATTGGTTGGCAACGAAGTCAAATCAAAGCGGTTCTCAATTTGTCTTCTCTCCTTTCTAGTTTACAGTTTACAAACCAGAAATTATGAGAGTCAAGGGTAAATTTATGAGAAACTGGCAAATTCAGTGAATCACCTGCTTTATTTAACTTTCTTCTGTTGTTTAACCCCTACAGCTTATGTTTATACAATGCTATAGAACCTTTATTTATTACAAATTATGAATAAATAAGATGTTCCCCTAAGAAAAGCCTCAAATCCTTTACATACAAGGTATTCAACTAAGAATTTCTAGATATTTTTGTTGCATAACTTTACATTTTCTGCAAAAAATCGCAATATTAACCAGTTTAAGATTGTTTTAATATTCCTGAAAACCCTTGTAATTAAAAGAATACAAGGGTTTTATCCCATTTATGGATTTCCTGAATTTTGTTAAGGAGTGTTAAATTTACATTTCTAAATATTTTGAAAACTTTCTATTTTTTTCCCCCATGGGGGGATGTGAATGAAAAAAAAGTTATATTCACAAATTGTGAGTAAATCGTTATTTACTTATAAATTCTTAACAAACTCCACTACGGCGACGCAATACTTCTAGTAAAGTGGTAAAACTGCGGGGAAGGGGTGCTGTTACTTGAAGCAACTTTCCAGAAACGGGATGTTGTAACTGGAGTTTCCAAGCGTGTAGGGCTTGTCCTGGCAAATTTACGCCGATAGAATGAGCAGAACTATAAAGAGGGTCACCAACGATAGGATGACCAATTTTGGCACTGTGGACGCGAATTTGATGGGTACGTCCTGTTTCTAGTTGAAAGTGGATCAATGTGTAGTTAGCAAGACGCTCTTGTACTCGCCAGTGAGTTATTGCAGCCCGTCCACCATCCTCTATAGAAACAATGCCCATTTTTTTGCGGTCTTGGGGATTGCGACCAATGGGTAAGTCTATGCTTCCGGTTTCCGTTTTGGGAACACCGTAAACTAAACCTAAATATTCTCGTCTGGCGGTTTTTGCTTGTAATTGTGCTTGTAAATGCTGATAAGCTAAATCCGTTTTAGCAATAACAATCGCTCCAGTAGTATCTTTATCCAAGCGGTGAACTATTCCAGGACGTTGAATACCGCCAATACCGGGTAAATTAGGACAATGGGCCAATATAGCATTAACTAGAGTTCCGTCAGGATGACCGGGTGCGGGGTGAACAACCAAACCAGCGGGTTTATTGAGAATAATTAACTCCTCATCTTCATAGAGGATATCTAGAGCAATATCCGCTGCTAAGAGTTGTAAAGGTTCAATGGCGGGAATTTCTAGAGAAATGCGATCGCCTATTTTGAGATTAACCTTCTTAGATGTGCAAATTTGATCATTGACTTGGACATGACCCTGTTCTATGAGTTGCTGAATGCGAGAACGGGACAAATCTGATAAATTCTGGGATAAATAGCGGTCTAAGCGATCGCTATTTTCTGGAACTTGGATATTAATTGTAGACACGATTGGGTATTGAGTAATTTAAGCAACATTGAGATCAAAAATTAGAGTCGTGTCGGTAGAAAATCACCACTTCATTTTTTTATCTTCATCTTATGTTTAACATACTTTTTTATTTCTCTAAAAAATATGGAGTAATCTAAAGAGAAGAATTCAAGAATCAGGATTCGGAATGTTGATAAAATACAGTGAGTAACTGATAATGAAAAACAACTTTAATGAACCATCTCAGAAAATCAACGCTACCCCTATTAGTAGATATAGATTTTTCCAAAAACTGCAACCAATCAACATATTAAAGAAGATTACTAATAGTTCGTACACTGGTTGTTTGCAAGTATTTAGCGAATCTGGTGCTTGGTCAATATATATGGATCAGGGTAAACTAATTTACGCTGGTTATTCTGAAGAAATGTTTGAACCTCTTTACCGGAACTTACAGAGATTAAGTCAGCAAATCTCAACTCTTCCCAGGGGAATTAATGAACAAGTGCGGATGATTTTTGAAAAAGATATTGAGAAACATTCAATACCAAATCCAGATTACTTAGCTATTTGTTGGTTAGTTAATCAAAAATATATTAGTCATTTTCAAGCGGCTTTACTAATTGAGGAGTTAGCGCTAGAAGTTTTACAATCCTTGTTGAATTTAAAATATGGCAGTTATGAATTTGTTCCTAATACTTTTTTAGACAATCTGCCTAAATTTTGCCATTTAAATTTAAAAGCCTTAGTAGAACCATCTCAACCAGCAGCAAAAGTTGATGTTAAAGATGTTAAAGAAAATCTGAATTTTGAGTGTTATTCTCAGTTAGAAGTACCCAAAACATCCCAGGGGAAATTACCCAAAACTAATTCTGATCACTTGAATAATCAGAGAAATACAAATCAGTCAAATAACTCCTTTATCAGAGAGAAGCAGAAATGCAGCATTTTTTCCATAGATGATAATCAGAAAATTTTAAATACTGTGTCAGAATTTTTAGATGAACAAATATTCAATGTGATCAAATTTACGGATTCTTCCCAAGCTTTAATGGAAATTTTGCGAGTACGGCCAGATATCATTTTACTAAATATAGAAATGCCTAATTTAAATGGCTATGAAATCTGTTCTTTATTACGAAAACACACACATTATCAAGATACTCCTATAATTTTGATGACAGAAAGGATGGGATTAAGGGATAGAGCAAAAGCCAAATTTGTCAAAGCTAATGGTTATTTAGAAAAGCCTTTTTCTCAAGAGGATTTACTGAAAATCATTTTTGAACATATTGTGTGAAAATTCACGAATCAGGTTAATAAACCTCATCATAGCTGCCAATATCTATCAATAAAATAACCATTTCTTTTGATTCTAGATTTTCTTTTTGGTGTTTCTGGTGCTGGTTCACTGCTTGGGGATGTGGTATGATTCAGGGTATCCGTAGCTGGCCAGACTCTTACTTCCACATTTCTGGGGGGTAAATTCACGGTTTCGGTAATCAGCAAGTTACCAGATTCATCAATTTTTCCTTTGAGTTTGTATGCTTCCATGATTTTTTCATGAGACTCTGTTTTTATATTATCTCGAATTGGCAGCAATTACATCGTGTATTTATCCAGTGTAATCTTCATCTATCACTAAGTGACTGACTAAAGTAAAAAACCACATCTTCAACGAACTAATATGGGGTGATTCATAAAATATGTTATTACAATAGTATTACTCTGATGAAGAAGCTATTAACTTATGTACACCTTAAAAATTCGTATTAAAAATTCGTAAAGTTGGAAATTCCTTGGGCTTAACATTACCTCAAGAAGCCCTGGAAAAACTTAAAGTTCAAGAAGGAGACAGCGTATTTGTCACTGAAACCCCAGCAGGTGTTATGACAACTTCTTATAATCCTGATTTTGAAAAAGCAATGGAAGCCTACAGAAAAGTCAGCACAAAATACAGAAATGCACTTCATGAATTAGGGAAATGAATGGGATTTTCTGGTTAGATGAAATATATAATGTTTTGTTGAGCAAATTCATTTTAATAAACTTCATCATGGCTGCCAATGTCTATCAATAAAATAACCATTTCTAATAACTTATCATCTTCAGAGAAGTTAAAGATGATTCTACAGTCATAAGCAACAGAACAAGACCATAAACCTGCTAATTCACCTGCTAATTTATGAGACTTTAAAGACGGTGTAAAAGGATCATCAGCCAAAAGCCTTAATACGTTAATAATTTGATTTTTTAATTGTGGTTTTTTCTTTGTAATTTTATTAAAAGACCTTTTAAATCCACTACTCCAGACAACTTCCATCATCATCTCCTAGTAAATCAGCAATCAAATCATCAACAGTTCCTCTCTTTGCTGTACCATTTTTAAAAGCCTGTTTCAGTTCCTCCGCATTAGTTAAAATTTCCGTTCGTTTTTGATTAATTCGTTGTTTTTGCAGAAACTCAAATAAATACTCTCGATCTTCTGTCGGTAAATTTTCAATAGAATTAATAATTTCTTGTAAAGTCATCATAGAAACTCCTCATTAAGTAAATCATGCGTTTTTAATTCTATGTAAATCCATAATGTTGATATCAAGCAAGATTTTCACAGGTTATGTTTCTCATTTAAATATTCCCATTTAGCTTGATCTGGATCAAAATCTGCTGGAACAGGAGGGGCATTTTCAAACCAGTTTTGCAAAGCCTTGATTTTAGTTCGTCTTTTTGGTGTTTCTGGTGCTGGTTCACTGGTTGGGGCTGTGGTATGATCATGGGTATCTGTAGCTGGCCAAACTACAATTTTCACATTTCTGGGGGGTAAACTCACTGGTTCGGTAATCAGCAAGTTACCAGATTGATCAATTTTTCCTTTGAGTTTGTATGCTTGCATGATATTTTTTATGATAATCTGTTTTTATATGATATCACGTTGAGCAAAATTCAATCTCTAAATTTGGGTTTAAATTATGATAACTACACTCATTGAACGAGAAGCAGAACCAATTTTAATTAGTGACTTAACCTGGAGAGAATTTAAAGCTGTTGAACAGCTAATTGATCGCCCAGGGTTAAGGTTATCTTTTTTAGATGGAGTTTTGGAGATTAGAAAAATGCCAGGGAAAAAACACGAAACTATCAAAAAACGTATTGCTTCTTTAGTAGAAATTTATTTAGAATTTTTAGACTTAGATTTTACTCCTACTGGTTCTGTTACTTTAGAAAATGAATTTGAAAAAGTTAAAGAAGAAGGTGATGAATCTTATGAATTGGGAGCAAATAGAAAACATCCTGATTTAGTAATTGAGGTGGTTATTAGTAGTGGAGGAATTAATAAACTGGAAGCATACAAACGGTTACAAATTCCTGAAGTTTGGTTTTGGATGAATGATAAATTATTGTTTTATAGTTTAGGAAATGAGGGGTATGAAGCTGTTAGTAAATCGCAACTTTTACCGAGTTTAGATGTAGATTTATTGATGGGTTGTATTAATATAGAAAATCATGCTCAAGCGCTGCGGGAATTTCGAGCAGGGATAAAAATAACAGAATCTTCAGGGAATAGCGATAAAAGCAGCAGCAGATAATTTAGGTCATACTGTTGATGAACATACAAAGACTTATCAAAGATGATTTGGGATTGAAAATAGGAAAAAAGCCTTTGGTGAGGTAATTAGTCAAAAGTCATTAATTGAGTTGCAGAAGAATGAAATTTTGGCGTTAAGCATGGAGAATGAAAGGTTGAGATTTTTGGGAAGTAAAAATGTAGAGGATTGGGAACAGGTTTATTATCACGGTTAAGAAGGTGGGCATAAATTATCGTGTTTTTCATGTCCTTGTGCCAGAGTAATTTCTGATTGTAAAAACATCCTGACAATTCAGTCTAATCTCCTAATTAGTATTTTATTCTGTATAATAATGTAGTTGTGCTTAAACGTTTTTTAGTAGTCTAATTATTATGCAAACTTACAATTTGAACGATACCCAGAAAGAGCGTTTGAAATGGATTGTTTCCGAAGTACGTGCTGGGAAGCTCAATGAAGAAAACATTTGGGTTATCTGGACTGCTCAAGGAACAAGCCTTGTGGAATATCAGGGTCATGTTCCTGAGATAAAAAAGACAACTCTTGATGCGCTAGAGAACAATGGTTGCTTAATTTGTTCTCAAAAGGATAAAGAGTACAAGTGCGCTCTTACTAGTCTAGCTTTTGAAGCAATTGATTCTAACTTTGGTGCGCCTGACTTGTCTGCAATTCTTCATTTGACTCCCTTGACTGAAATAGATCATTTAGATACTGAATTGTGGGATAGATGTCGTCTCTCGTTAAGTGCCGGTGGGGCTGACCCTAAAGCGTGGGATAAAGCAGTTCGGACGGCAACGGTTGTTCTAGAAGAGCGTTTACGAAAACTTGGCAGAACGGAGGATGTTAACCCAGATGCAACAAGTGAAGGCATTGTCAATATTATTTTTGCTGGAAAGAATCCAGTGCTTAGTGGCAAACTTGAAGAGAAAAAGCTTAAAGCTTATCGAGATTTGTATGCAGGTATGATGTCTGTTTTTCGCAATTCATACGCACACCGTATCATAGATCCGAGTCCAGAGATAGGTGGAGCAATCATTGTATTTATCGATCTGCTCTTGAAAATGTTAGAAGATATAGACTGGGATACAGATGAGGGCGAGGCATAACAATCCCATTGCACACAGACACTATAAAGATAGTGCGATCGCCGATCCTGTAGGGTGCGTTACACTCCGTTAACGCACCTTATTTATGATTGTTTACTGATTTTCGGTGCGTTACGCTGTCGCTAACACACCCTACTGCTAATCGTCCCAATATCCTTGAGTGCGTAAGCGTTGCGCTCCGCAGGAATCGCTCAAAATCCATTTCCTTGTGCTTACTTAACTGGGATTAATTGCGATGCCTTTGGCGATTGCTAGGTTAAAATGAGAGAGCGATTCCTAGGTCGCGCTTCGCTATCCCATCCTTTCACCAACCCTCAGACGAGGAGATTCTCAAATGCCATTGGTTGAACTCATGTCACAAATCCAGACACTGCCCAAAATTGATAAGCTTCGACTGATGCAGTTTCTCGCCACAGAACTGGTAAAAGAAGAAGATGCAAACTTCTTTGTTGCAAATCAAGAGTATCCAGTCTGGTCGCCTTACAATTGCTCTGAGGCTGCCAACATTTTGATGAATCTTTTGGCTACAAAGGAACAAGAAAAGAATGGTTGATGCTCAAGTCGGTTCATTATATTGGTTCACCTATTGGCGCTGTTGTTGTTGGCTATACTGAAGATGATCGCCATCAAATTTGGTTGAGTGTTAAGCCCAGTGTGTTACAGAAAGCATTGGTACATCTCAAAATTCCCGCAACAAGCGATCGATCATCAGCAGCATAACGATCCAAATGTACACCAAGCACACTAAGATTCACTGTTATTGTTCAGGCAGCTTTTTGAGAATTTTGATAAGATGGTTCAGCCAGAATTGGTTCAACATCCTGGCTTTTGTCTCTTTGGATAAATTCATCTAGTAATTGAAAAAAGTAATCAAATGCAGCTTTTTCATCAATACAGGTCAGTAAAATAATTTTATCCCAAGCGTTAACAGTATGAATAGATAAGCGGTTTTGTAGCCAAGGTTGAAAGTTTTTATAAAAATCACTTTCAGTTTCAGTATTAGTAAGACCTAATTCAGAGCGAGAGATATCCCAAAATAAACATCCGTAAATTACTGATAGATGCTGTTCCCAAATATAAGCCTGGTTTGGTTTTAATTTTTTCGAGTAAATTAAATAATGTACTCATTGATTTTAACTCCATTAAAAATTTTCAAAATTCTTCTATTACTTCTATTTTAAACTCATTAGATAGAGAGGTAAAATCTTGAATCCAGTCATCTGGGTATAGTCCTTCTGGGGAAAGGTTGTCGAAAATTTTGCCAAAAACTTCAACACCATAATGAACGCCATTTTCCGTAATAGTTTCAAAGCAACCTTGTTTTTCTAAGCGATAACTCAAAATAAAGTCTTCATTGTCGTATATAGTCGAAAGTCGCCAAAGTTTACCAGAAATTTTACGTTGTTTTAGCCACTGTTTGAGTGTTTTGGCACATTCTTGGCAATGAAGTAATGGAAATCGAATGACAAGATTACCAATTGCTTGATGAATTTCAGCAATGTCTAAATCATCCGGTAAATTATTCAGAAACAGCACCTCCTAAAAAATGTTGATCTTATTTTACAATACATTCGCCTCGCTAATATTGGGTTAATGCAATCATGAGAGAGCAAGCAATGATAAATTTTCATCTAGCATCTATTTATGCAGATAACCTACTGCGTACTATGCGTACCATGCGCGATAAATTACCATTTGATCCCTATACATAAGTGGTAATGGCATTACATGATGCACTGGCATATTCTAACCGTTGGATTGACTATAATACCAGTCAATACCAGGGAGTTTGTGAATTACTTACATCTCTAGTAAATCAACAAACAATCAACAATTCATCAGTGGAAACAGCAATTTTAACTTTAGAAAACTTAGGCTTTAATACCCTACCATTTGGGCTAACAATTGATGAAAACCTGGATATAGATACAGGGGTTTCCGCTCTTATGAGGTACATCTTAAGCCCCCTCCTCGCTTGCGGGGAGGGGGTTGGGGGTGGGGTTCTTGTACCTCATAACATCGGGAAGTGCTGTAAAGATGAGCAATAATACTAAATGAATGATAAATTCTTGGTAAATTACTATCGCATTTATCAAAAATAATTTTGTAAATATTTTCAATATTTACTATTTCCTGTAACCATCAAATTAATCATAACATCAATAACACTGGCCACACAGGGAATAGCAATAGCATTACCCGTTAACTTCCTCATAGTTTGATAACTTCCCACTATTTGATAAGATTCAGGAAAACCTTGTAATCTCAACATTTCCCTTTCAGTTAACCTTCTTTCTCCGTTAACTAATAGATAATTATAGGATGCTCCTGCTCTTAATGCACAAGAATAAGGATATACACTAATATTACCAGATTTATTTTCATGCCATATTGTTGGTTGATCATCTTGTTGATTAGGTTTAACTTTTTGTAACCGATTTTGTCTAATCTTTTCCGAAGCATAATAAAAGTCAGAAACGGAATTTTCTAATATTGTTGATAATGGTTGCATGGGAATTTTTATCAATGGCCATTTAAAATTCTCATAATGATGTTGATTTTTAAAACCTATAATTAAAATTCTTTCTCGTTTTTGTGGTAGTCCAAAATTTAAAGCATTAACAATTTTATAATCTGTGTAATATCCTAAATCTTGTAAACTATCAATAATGATTTTTAATGTTTTTCCCTGTTGATGTCCTTGTAACTGTTTGACATTTTCTAATATAAAGGCTGTGGGTTGTTTAGCTTGAATAATTCTAGCAATATCAAAAAATAATGTACCTCTGGTATCTGCAAAACCTTTAAGTTCCCCACAAATACTAAAAGGTTGACAGGGAAAACCAGCCAATAATATATCATGTTCTGGAATATCATTTTCATTAATTTTAGTAATGTCTCCTGCTGGAGTTTCTCCAAAATTTGCTGTATATATTTTTTGGGAGTCTATATCAATATCACTAGAAAAAACACATTGAGAGGAAATATTATACTGATGACAAATCATTTCAACGGCTATTCTAAATCCCCCTGTACCACAAAACAAATCTATGAATTTCATCATTTTTATCCTCATTGTTAAATATTGATATACACATGATTTTAACCTGATATTATAATACTTATTGTTTCAATATACAGCAAATCCTGTAGGGTGCGTTAATCAAATAGAGTTCTTTATAAAAATCCGGGTTTAATACGCTAGAATTTGGGGTAACACTTGATGAAAGCCTGGATATCGCTAAAAACAACTTTTTAAAATGAAAACAGACAGCATATTTTACCGATTGTTTCAAGAAATACCTAGCATATTTTTTGAACTGATTGGTAACTCCCCCCAACTAGCCGAACTTTATCAATTTTCATCAGTTGAAGTCAAACAAACAGCTTTGAGAATAGATGGAGTTTTCTTACCTAACCAAAATACAGATAACCCCATCTACTTTTTAGAAGTACAATTTCAATCAGACAAGGATCTCTACCATAGACTTTTTAGCGAAATATTTCTTTACATTCGCCAAAACAACCCCAAAAATCACTGGAGTGCGGTAGTTATCTATCCAACCAGCAGCATAGATACAAGAGATATTCAGCATTATCAAGAATTTTTCACCAGTCAACGAGTCCGAGTTATTTATCTCGATGAATTAGCAGAAACAACATCTTTACCCATTGGGATTGCTACAATAAAACTAATCATCGCTAACCCAGATAATTCCATCACCCAAGCTAGAGAATTAATCACTAGAACTAAAGAAGAGATCAATTCTCAACTTCAACAGCAACAACTATTACAAATCATTGAGACAATTTTAATTTACAAGTTTCCAAGAATGAATAGGGAGGAAATAGAAGCTATGTTTGGATTAAGTGAGTTAAAACAAACCCGATTTTATCAAGAAGCAAAAGAAGAGGGAAAGGAAGAAGGAATAGAAGTAGGTGAACGCAAAGCCAAGTTAGACGCAGTTCCTGGTTTGATAGCATTGGGTTTAACTAGAGAACAAATCGCACAGGTTTTAAATTTAAGTTTGGCAGAAATTAGCGAGATTATTCAACAACAGAATATCAACACAAAGGACAAATAAAAAGGATTTAATCAGTGTAACCCTAACCAAACTTTTCCTCTATTTTTTCTCTTGTACAGAATCAGATAATATACTGTGCATTTTAACGACTGCACCAATTACGGCTATTGCTGGTGCGAGAAATCCTTTTTCTGTTACTTGTGCTACAATTGTCCCCAATTCACCAATTAATTCTTCCTGTTCTGGCCGAGTTCCCCAACGAATTAAGGCCATGGGTGTATCTAAACTCAATCCAGCTACAGTTAACTGCTCTACAATGTAAGGTAAATTGTGTATACCCATATAAATTACGATGGTTTCTGAACCATGGGCTATGGCTGGCCAATTTACCTGGGGTTTATACTTACCAGCAGATTCATGTCCAGTCACGAAAGTTACAGAAGAACTATAAAGACGATGGGTTAAAGGAATACCAGCATAGGCCGCTGCGGCTATTCCTGATGTAATCCCTGGTACAACTTCTACGGGAATCCCTGCGGCTACCAATTCTGCCATTTCTTCCCCACCACGACCGAAAATAAAGGGATCACCACCTTTGAGTCTGACGACGGTATCATGATTTGCCGCCTTCTCTATCAGTAATTCTGTGGTAGCTTCTTGTAATAAAGAATGTCTACCCATTCGTTTACCCGCGTTAATTTGTTCTGCCGCGGGATTAATCATATTTAATACTTCTGGACTTACCAAAGCATCATATATAACCACATCTGCACAAGCTAATAAATCTTTTCCCTTGATGGTCATGAGTCCAGGATCTCCAGGACCTGCACCAACTAAATAAACTTTACCCAAAAACTTTTTCCCCTTCTTTGATCAAATCCCCGATTAAATCAGCAAATTCTCGACTTGTTCCTAAAGGTTGTGCGAGTTGAAAAGTTACTGATGGAAACTCCAATTTTAGCGTTTCTACTGCCAAAGCGATCGCATCAGTTATGCCACCTGTAAATAAAAAGTAGGGAAAAATCGCAATTTGTTTATAACCAGCCGTAATCAATTCCTTGACTCTTAGTTCTAAACAGGGAGATACAGACCAATAAGCTGTAAATGCACCCACACTAGCTGCTATATTTTCTACAGGGGCATGAGAACCAGGACGACGACTACCATGAGCTAGGATAATTGATACATCAGCTTTTACTGTCATCATCATCCTAGAAACAAACTTTTCTAACCCAGGATAACTACCGACATGAGGACATAATTCTATTTTTATGCTTTCATTTATTACCTCTTGTGCCAGTGCTATTTCTGCGGGAATATCAGTCATGAGATGAAATCCCGGTAACAAAAATAGGGGGATAATTTGGACTATTTTACAGCCAAAAGCCGCAACTTGACCGGCGAAATCTTGAATTTGTTGATGTAAAGGTTGGATATTAGCCTCTAGAGTAGCAATACCTATCAAGTTTTCCCCTTGGGGTAACATCTCACTTAACAGCTTTGCTAATTGCTGCATGGCTAAATCTGGACGAGGATCACGACTTCCGTGAGATACTAAAAGATAAGCTGTGTTAGTCATTAGTTAATTGTCATTGGTAAAATTCCTACCTATTCCCTATTTTTGTTCAGCATTGTAAGTATAAAATTGATTCAATGCTCCCACAGTTTCAAATTTGTAACCTGGTATCCACGAATCAAGTTTAATTTCACTTCTATAAATACTAAAGATTATATAGTCTTGTCGTTTGGTTGTACTGGTAATAAGTTCTTGAATTTGTGGTTTAACAGATTGAAGCACTTGATTACAATCAACTTTAATTAATCTTTCCAGGAAATTGGGAGTCTTTTGACATACATCAGTTTCTAAGTATGTTGTCAGCTTGTGAACTGCATACTTTTCATACTCAATCTGATTGGGGTTGGTTTTGGCCATAATCACCCCTAATATAGTAACACTTACTGCCCCTACACTGATGAGAGTAGCTAAAAGTTTCATATTTCAACTTGAGGTGGGTAGTTGTTGGTCTTTAAAAGACTACCAAGAAAAATATCTAAATTTCCGACAAAAAAGCTTGATCATTTTTTTAGTTAGTGCTATTATTGAAAAATAAGTTAAATGGCGAGCGTAGCCAAGTGGTTAAGGCAGTGGTTTGTGGTACCACCATTCGTGGGTTCGAGTCCCATCGTTCGCCCTGGAAAATATACTATCTAGGAATAGGAAAAGAAACTTAAATTGGGTTATAATCAAGCCTGTTACCTGTGATTAAGTTTCAGGTTTCCTTATTCCTGTTCAAAAGTGCTGAATGTAAGATGCTGAGATATTCATATATACTCATAGGTTTTATATCAGTAAGTTTAATTATGCTGTATAAAAGAGAGAATCAACTGTGACCGTCAGAGTCCGTATAGCTCCAAGTCCCACCGGAAATTTACATATTGGTACAGCGAGAACGGCTGTATTTAATTATTTGTTTGCTCGTCACCATCATGGCAAGTTTATTTTAAGAATAGAAGATACAGATTTAGAGCGATCGCGTCCAGAATATACAGATAATATTCTCAATGGACTACGCTGGTTAGGATTGAATTGGGATGAAGGTCCATTTTTCCAATCTCAACGCTTAGAACTTTACAAGGAAGCAGTTGAAAAACTACTAGATCAAGGACTAGCTTATCGCTGTTATACCACATCTGAAGAGTTAGACGCTTTACGAGAAGCGCAAAAAGCTAAAGGTGAAGCACCTCGTTATGATAACCGTCATCGGTACTTAACTCCAGAACAAAGGGCTGAATTTGAAGCTCAAGGACGTTCTTCTGTAATTCGTTTCCAAATTGCCGATGATCGGGAAATTGTTTGGAATGACTTAGTACGGGGTAAAATGAGTTGGCGTGGTAGTGATTTGGGTGGTGATATGGTCATTGCTCGCGCTTCTAGTGATGGTAGTGGTCAACCATTGTACAATTTTGTGGTGGTTGTGGATGATATTGATATGGAAATTACTCATGTGATTCGGGGTGAAGACCATATCGCTAATACAGCTAAACAGATTTTACTATATGAAGCTTTGGGGGCAAAAATTCCCGAATTTGCCCATACACCCTTGATTTTAAACCAAGAAGGGCGAAAACTCTCGAAACGAGATGGAGTAACTTCTATTTGTGACTTTCAGGATCTGGGTTTTACGGCGGAAGCTTTAGTAAATTATATGACTTTACTAGGATGGTCGCCAGGGGATTCCACGCAGGAAATCTTTGATTTGGAATCAGCGGCTCAGGATTTTGGCTTTGAGCGAGTGAATAAGGCTGGTGCTAAATTTGACTGGGATAAATTGGACTGGTTGAATAGCCAATATCTCCATCATAAGCCAGTGGGAGAACTTACAGATTTACTTATGCCCTTCTGGGAAAAAGCTGGCTATCAATTTAACGGTGGTAGAGAACGTTCTTGGTTAGAATCACTAACGGGGTTAATTGCTGCTAGTTTGACTCGGTTGGTAGATGCTGTGGAAATGACCAAGGTATTTTTTACTGATGGGGTAGAATTAACTGAAGAAGGCAGTCAACAACTACAGCAGGAGGGTGTTAAAACTGTACTACAAGCAATTATTACAGCTTTAGAGAGTCAGCCAAATTTATCAGCAGATATAGCCCAAGGTATAATTAAGCAAGTTGTAAAATCGGAAAATGTGAAAAAAGGCTTAGTGATGCGATCGCTTAGAGCAGCTTTAACCGGGGACGTACATGGACCAGATTTAATTCAATCTTGGTTACTATTAAATCAGATTGGTTTAGATAAAGCTCGTTTAAATCAGGCAATTAGAAATAATTAATTACTGAGTATTGGGTAAGAATTTTCTGGAATTTTAAATTCTCCCAGCGGTACTCAAGTCTTTTCTCTAAAGGAACTTGAGACCGTAAATTTATGTCTTTAAAGGTATTTAGCAAATTTCTATAATTACAATGTCCAAAAAAGTATTGACTACAGGAATGATTATACTCTGGACTACAGGTGGATTTACTCAAGTGGCTAATGCTCAACCAGTTTCCCAGATTTTTGAAAATGTTACTATTCAATACCCATTTTCCCCAGATCCATTGACAGTCAGGGGAATGAGTGGTGGTTCAATAGCGGGAAGCCAAATAGCCGAAACAGAAACAACACCAACTGGACCTTGTAAGGGATTTATGGATAAAGATCCCGATCATACGCTGAAACTATTGAGTAAATTTGAATACCTAAAACTAGTAGTTAACAGTCCTGCGGACACGACCATGATTATCAAAGGACCTGGTGGAACTTGGTGTAATGATGACTTTGATGGTAAAAATCCTGGTGTTGTTGGTGAATGGCTACCGGGAACTTACCAAATTTGGATTGGTTCTTACAAGGAAGATGATTCCCTACCTTTACCTTATACCTTAAAAATTATGGGAGATAAGTAAATGATTAGACATCTTGTGAGAATGTGCGTGACTTGAAACCCTTGTAGAGAAGGTTGAACAGAGTGAAGAGGTTTTGGGCGATTTTACTTTTCTTTACACAGATTGGTTTTATTGTGTTCATCTACTTATTCGGCATTTAAGTTTTTAAGAATTTTCTGGGCTAAAAATTCCTTAATTTCTGTATGTCTTGGTACAGCCTCAATGACACCTGTTTGAGGATTAATCCATAAAGAATGAGAACCACCTTCTCGTTTTAAGTAACACCCTGCTTGTTTTAACTTTTTTTCTAATTCTTTACGTTTCATGGAATTAAAATGGTCTCTTCTATCGCATCTTCTGTGATTCCCCTGCGGATATCTGCCATACGATCTTCAATAATCAATTGAATAGCAAGTTTCAAGTTTTCTTTCGCTTCCTCA
>Ga0315905_10001490_pt1 | contig 25176 bp, 42 predicted proteins | sample LakEriMetagenome_5_FD_203522 | JGI IMG/M metagenome (GOLD analysis project Ga0315905, IMG submission 203522) | Freshwater fungal communities from buoy surface, Lake Erie, Ohio, United States - Buoy 4 MA121 | ecosystem: Environmental > Aquatic > Freshwater > Lake | place: USA: Lake Erie, Ohio...
GCACTTCAAATGGCTGGCGTTCTTGATTACGCTCCTGCGATGAACACATCGTCACTGAACATCGACGACACAGGCAACACATTTGCTGGTGTTATCAATGGTCGCATTAAGGTCTATATCGATCCTTATGCTGGCACGAACTTCCTGGTTGTAGGCTACAAGGGTTCGAATCCGTTCGACGCTGGTCTGTTCTACTGCCCATACGTTCCACTACAAATGGTTCGTGCGGTTGATCCAGGTTCGTTCCAACCGAAGATCGGCTTCAAGACACGTTACGGCATGGCACCGAATCCATTCGCTAAGGGCACAACTGCTGCTTCGACAACAGCTGTTCTTGAGCAAGATTCGAACAAGTACTACCGTCGCGTTCTTGTTAACAACCTTATGTAATAATAAGAGTTGGATACAACCAACCGGAAACTGGAAGGGGAGTCGAAAGGCTCCCCTTCTTTTTGGCATGTACAATATATAAATAGTGTGTATAATGATCTTATGGCCAAAGGAAAGATATGACTGCCGTAAACGATATTAACAAAAACTTTCTGTCACCTTTAGGCTACAAGTTTACTCTTGCGCGAGCACCTGCGCTCAGTTACAATGTCCAGAACATTCGTTTTCCTGGCGTGCAGATGAGTAACGGAGAAAGTCCGACTCCGTTCGTGCCGATTCCAGTCACTGGCAAACTTACTTATAGTCCTCTCGATATTACGTTTCGTCTGAACGAAGATATGACAGATTATCTCGAGATCTATAACTGGATGGTGGCTCTGGCATCGCCTGTTAGTTTTGATGCTTATAAAGCTGTACAGAATTCTCAGGCCGGAGGAACAGAAACACTCTACTCAGATCTGAACTTACAGATCATGAATAGCAGCATGAACTCGAATATTTTAATAACTTTCTATGACGCATTTCCAGTCAGTCTCGGAGATATTGAGTTTAATAGTACAGATACCAGTGTCAATTATATAGAATGTAGTGTAGAGTTTAAATATCTAAGGTACGATATTACTAAATTATAGGATTTGTTATGAAAATTGATGACATTTATGCAGAGTGGGAAAAGGATTCCCAGATCAATCGCTCTGAGCTCGGCGACGAAGCGCTCAATATTCCAAAGCTCCATCATAAGTATTTCAAGATCTTTACGCATGAGCGGCTGCTGCTTCGTAAGCAAGAGGCAGAGATGAAGCAACTGAAGCTCGAGAAGCTGGAGTTCTACACACTCGGACCGACAGAAGAGTCGCATGAAAAAGGTTGGCGCTTGCCACCGCAGGGCAAAATACTGAAATCTGAGGTGAATAACTATATAGAAGCAGACAAGGATATCGTCAATCTATCGCTCAAGCTAGGTATTCAGCACGAGAAGATCGATCTCCTTGAATCCATTATCAAGTCTCTCACTGCTCGTGGTTTCAATATCAAGGCTGCGATCGAGTGGGAGCGATTTAAAGTAGGTATTTAATGAGCTCAGTGCATCTTAAATTTATCAATAATGTCCACGTTAAAGTGGAGGCAGAACCGTCGACCATCATGGAACTGGGCGATCAGTTCACTTTCTTTGCTGAGAACTATAAGTTCAATCCAAAGTATCGAGCTCGTGTGTGGGATGGAAAGATTCGTCTCGTCAACAACCTCACTGGATATGTATACGCTGGATTGGCAAAGCATATCAAGAAATTTTGCGATGCTCGAGGATATTCTTTCTCGTTTGACGAAGAATTATATTATGATAACGTGTCAGAGCACGAACTTAGAGAGTTCATAAATACTCTAAGAATTCCTGAAAAGTATGCAGTCAGAGACTATCAGTTTGATTCCATCTTGAAGTGTATTCGATCCAATCGAAGAACATTGGTATCGCCGACTTCTTCTGGTAAATCTTTGATGATCTACATTCTGATGAGATGGTATCAGGCACATAAAGGTTTGGTCATCGTTCCTACCATCGGTCTTGTCAACCAGATGGAGAGTGACTTTCGAGATTACGGTTATGCTGGTAACATACACCTCTCGACACAAGGTTTGAGTAAGTCGAATAATATCGAATGTGACATGGTCATTACCACGTGGCAGTCACTCAACAACGGCAAGAACAAGATGCCAAAACCTTGGTATCAACAATTTGGAGTAGTATTCGGAGATGAAGCACATGGCGCAAAAGCTACCTCGCTTATACAAATTCTTAGTAGCCTTACTGATTGCAAATTTCGCTTTGGGACTACTGGAACCCTTGATGGCACAGCCCTCAACGAGACAACAATCGAAGGTCTCTTCGGTCCAAAATACAAAGCCGTCAGTACAAAAGAGCTCATGGACCAAGGATACGTATCCAAACTCAAGATCAAGTGCATTGTCCTTAAGTATGATGAACCAACTAGCCATGCAGTCAAAGGAAAAACATATCAAGAAGAGATCGATTTCCTCATTAATTGCGAGGCACGGAACAAGTTCATCCGCAACCTCGGACTCTCGCTAAAAGGTAATAAGCTTGTTTTCTTTCGAATTGTGGATCATGGCAAAACACTCCATGATCTCATCACAAGAAGTACAGATCATAATGTTTTTTACATTGATGGCTCTGTCAGCGGTGATACTCGAGAAGCTATACGTAAGGCGATCGAAGAAGAAGAAAACGCCATCCTCTTAGCATCGTTGGGTACTACTTCGACAGGAGTCAGTATCAATCGACTACATCATATGATCGCTGCTTCTCCATCGAAGTCAAAGATCAAAGTACTTCAGTCTATCGGTCGTATGCTTCGATTGCACGAAGAGAAACAAGAACACGGCGCTGTTTTGTACGACATCGTCGATGATCTGTCTTATAAATCCCATCAAAACTTTACGCTCAGACACTTCCTCGAAAGAACGAAGATCTATGATGCTGAACAGTTTGACTACGAAATTTACAACGTGAAGGTTTAGTTATGATTAAAGTAATACAACTCATAAGCTCTGATACGATTGTCGGAGATATTAGAAGTCGCGGTGACGAGTATGTGGTCACGTATCCGTTCCTCATGGAAATAGTTGATGATACTGAGCAGGGTTCTGGCATTCGAATGGATTATTTGTTAGCCTTTTCGAAAGATAACTGTGTACATATAAAGAAAAATGATGTAATGTATAACTATAGACCATCAGATATGATGGAACAATATTATAAGCGTCTCGTCGAATACACAGTCACCCACGAAACTGATAAGATTCTAAAGCAAACCATTGAGAATATGGAAGAGATGGACGCGAGATTGAAGAAACTCATCTCTCAGAGGTTTGTAGGAAAAGATACAGTAAATTGAGAAAGTCTAAATGATGAATAAAAAGAAACCGTCTTCCCACTATATCGATAATAAATTATTCTATACTGAGATGGTCAAGTTTTGGAACTCGTGTCAAGAAGCCAAGAAGAATGGCGATCCTCGACCACCGATTCCAGAATATGTGGGTAAGTGCATCATGCTGATCGCACAACGGTTGTCAACTCGACCTAACTTTATCGGATACTCATATCGAGAAGAGATGGTCGGAGATGGTATTGAAAACTGTCTGACGTACATTCACAATTTTAACCCAGAAAAATCTACTAATCCGTTTGCTTACTTCACACAGATTATCTACTATGCATTCTTACGTAGAATTCAGAAAGAAAAGAAGCACACATATATCAAGCACAAAGCTTTCGAGAATAGCATGATCATGAATACACTCGTGGACATGGCACCAGAAGATAGATCACACTTCAACTCTGCGTTTATCAATGTATCTGAAAAGCTCGGTGAATTAGTAGAAAAGTTTGAAGCAAAGAAACCGCCAAAGCCAGTCGAAAAGAAAGGCGTAGAGAAGTTTATCGAGGACGATGAAAATGAAGAATAACATTCCACCTCTCCTAGAACAGTACAGAGAAAACATGCTTGATCCGAAGAATTCGATGACAGCACGTTACAACTATATGATGAACCTGCAAAACATTCGTGACTTTTGCGACATGTGCTTGCGTGAATATGACAAGAAAGTCAAGAAATAAATGAAAATTGCTTTAATTACTGACACCCATTGGGGTGCTCGTGGAGATTCTGCGGCTTTTGCCGAGTATTTTAACAGGTTTTATTATGATTACTTTTTCCCATATCTTTCGGACAATGGTATTACTCGCATTTTCCATCTTGGTGATATTGTTGATCGACGCAAGTACATCAACTTTGTCACCGCCAGACATCTCAGAAAGTTCGTCGAGCACTGTGATACTGCAGGAATCCGACTAGACGTCATCATCGGTAACCACGATACCTCGTTCAAGAACACGAACGAGGTCAACTCTATGAGGGAGCTCTTCGAGCATTCAACTTATGATATCCACTATTATTCTGATCCTACTAATGTTAATATTGATGGCACCGACATCGCAGTCCTCCCGTGGATCTGCTCAGGCAACTACGAAGAGTCGATGGAGTTCATCAACAATACTAACGCGCAGATCCTTTTTGGGCATCTCGAACTCGCAGGGTTCGAAATGTATAAAGGAGCAGTAAATGATCATGGATTTAGCGCTAGCCTCTTTGATAAGTTTGATGTCGTGTGTAGTGGCCATTTCCATCATAAGTCCACGCGTGGTAATGTCAATTATCTCGGCGCACCCTATGAAATGTCTTGGTCTGATTACGATGATCCAAGGGGCTTTCATATATTTGACACAGACACCCGTGAGCTGACATTCGTAAAGAATCCATACACTATGTTCCAAAAGTGGTGGTATGATGATACCAAATGGCCTAACTTCGACTACATCAACGGCTTCGACTTCGGTGCAGTCAAGGGTAACTACGTCAAGGTCATCGTCAAGAACAAGAACAACCCGTTCTGGTTCGATACATATATCGATAGGTTAGAAAAGGCTGGTGCTCTTGATATTCAAGTGGTCGAAGACAATCTCAATCTTCAGTTGGAAGATGACAGTGATATTGTCAATGAAGCGGAAGACACGCTCACAATCCTTACCAAAGTAGTCGACCAATGGGATACTCCAGTGGATAAAAAAAGATTGTACAATTTCTTAACAACGTTGTATAGTGAAGCTTTAAGTGTGGAGTAATCATGATTTATTTTAGTAAACTCCGTTGGCAGAATCTCCTGTCGACTGGAAATCAGATGACTGAAATCCATTTGGATCGCAGTAAGTCTACACTCATTCTCGGTGAAAATGGCGCAGGCAAGTCTACGATCTTGGATGCGCTTTCTTATGTCTTGTATGGTAAAGCTTTCCGTAACATCAACAAGCCACAACTTGTCAATTCCATGACAAATAAGAACCTTTTAGTCGAATGTGAGTTCTTGGTAGGAAAAAACGCATTTCTTGTAAAAAGAGGTATGCGACCTAACCTGTTCGAGATCTATCAAAATGGTGTACTAATAAACCAAAATAGCTCTAACAAAGATTACCAAGATTACTTTGAGAAGCAGATATTGAAATTAAGTTTCAAATCTTTCAGCCAGATCGTAGTATTGGGCTCTGCAAACTATTTGCCCTTTATGCAGCTCCCAGCTCATGGACGAAGAGAAGTCATCGAAGATCTTCTGGACATTCAAATCTTTAGTACGATGAACACGTTGCTCAAAGAAAAGACTGTCGAGAATCGTGCAGAGCTAAATGATACTGATCACAAGATCAATCTCGTCGAGAACAAGATCGAGTTGGCAGAGAAGCACATCGTATCTCTTCGTACTAACAACGACGAGTTGATCAAAGCCAAGCAAGGTATGATCGACGAGCTCGAAGATCGTGTAGCAGAAACTGAAGCTGCCATTCAAACCGTGTCTGATAACATCTTGTCTTTGAGTGCACAGATCGAGGATCATGACAAGGTATCGAAGCGTAAGCTGAAGCTACGTCAGATGGAGACCGATCTCGAAACCAAGATTCGTAAGTTTAAGAAAGAGATCTCGTTCTTCCACGATCATGACAACTGCCCGACATGCCGCCAAGGTATCGATCACGGTTTCAAAGAAGAATGGATTAGTAATCGTACGAACAAGACGAGCGAGATCGAAGGTGCAATGGCCGAGATCGAGAAGCAGATGGAAAACATCGAGACTCGACTAAACGAGATTGCCGATATCAATACGCAGATCACTTCTTACAATACACAGATCACTGGTCATAATGCAGACATTCGTTCGTGGCAAAACTCGATCAAAACTCTGAATGCCGAGATCGACTCGATCAAGAACAATACTCTTGCTATTGATACGAGCACTGACGACGTCGATGCTTTCAAGAACGATCTCAAGAATATCAAAGTCCGTAAGGAAGAACTGACACACCATCGTGCGGTTCTTGAAGTGGCGAGTGTCCTTCTGAAAGATACTGGTATCAAGACGAAGATCATCAAACAGTATGTTCCAGTCATGAACAAACTGATTAATAAGTATCTCGCAGCCATGGACTTCTTTGTCCAGTTCGAATTGGACGAAAACTTTAATGAAACTATTAAGTCGCGTCACAGAGACGATTTCAGCTATGCCTCTTTCTCCGAAGGAGAAAAGATGCGCATTGATCTTAGCCTTATGTTTACCTGGAGGGCTATTGCTAAGCTCCGTAATTCTGCTTCGACCAACCTTCTCATCATGGATGAAGTCTTCGACTCGTCGCTCGACGTCGGAGGAACAGAAGAATTCATGAAGATTCTCGAAGGCCTCACTCAAGATACTAACACGTTTGTGATCAGCCACAAGGGTGATCAGCTCTATGACAAGTTCCATAGTGTGATCAAGTTCGAGAAGCACAAGAATTTTAGTAGGATCGCTGCATGAACCAATGGATTGAAGAGAAAGATGGAAAGCAGTACTGGTATCAGCAGTATTCGAAAGCTGAGATGGAACTACTAAAGAAGTATCACGTGGCAATTAGTAGAATGACAAAACTCAATTTTGATAGGATTATGAAATGAACAAGTTTATTTGGGTCAGAGACCGTGAAAAACGTGAACACTACATTAACATCGATCACATCGTCCGTGTGACGAAGGTCGAATCGAAACGGGTTGGATATGGTAACTACGCGTATCTCGTTATGAATGATATCAGGGAAGGTAGTAAGAGTATCGACCTTTCGAAGGACGAGTTCGATACCTATGAAGATGTCATCGCTAAAATTCAGCAGGCACTCGCATGATCAGAGAAATCTTACCATATACGGATCCTATCCTCAAGGAAGAGATGCCGAAGTTTGACTTCGATAATCCTATCGTTGATCCAGTCGAGTTGTACAAGGATCTTGCCGAAACGATGATCGATGCTGAAGGCATGGGACTCTCGGCCAATCAGATTGGTGTACGTACTCGTATGTTCGTGATGAGAGCAGAGAACGTGATTGGTGTTATCAATCCGAAGATCATCGACGTATCATCAGAGATGGTGACACTCGAAGAAGGATGCTTGTCGTATCCTAACCTCTTCGTCAAGATCAAGCGACCGAAGTTTATCAAGGTTCGCTTCACACATCCTGATGGCACGACCGAAACGAAGAAGTTTGATGGTATCACTGCTCGTGTATTCCAGCACGAGCTCGACCATTTGGATGGGATTCAGCATACGAAGCGAGCAAATACATATCATATGGAACAAGCTAAAAAGCTGGCAGCAAAAATAAACAGAAAAAACGGTTTACTTAAACCGAAAAATGAGTTATCCTTAGAAGTACAACAAATGATGGATTGGTTAAAAGCATGAGTGAAGATTGGGTAAGAGACATTAATGGTATGCATCGTTATTACGGTGTCAATGAGAAGGTTCAAGAGTTTGATGCTGAGAAGCTCAAGCAGTTCCTTCAGTTTCGTATGTCATTTCTGACTGAAGAATTGGACGAAACAAAGAAAGCTGTCCGTGAAAATGATGCCGAGGAAATCGTTGACGGTCTGATCGACCTTTGTGTCGTGGCCATTGGTACTCTCGATTCGATGGGTATCGATTCGTATGAGGCATGGAATAAGGTACTTCGTGCCAACCTTTCAAAGGAAGTTGGTATCAAGCCAGAACGGCCGAATCCTCTCGGTCTTCCAGATCTGATCAAGCCAGCTGGTTGGAAGGCGCCGAGCCATGCTAAAAACCATGGATTGCTGACAAAACTAAAAAAATAGTTTTGTTTCGAAAAAAAAGCATGTACAATTAATGAAATTCTTGATAAGGTGGACCTATAATCAAGAAGGAAATAATTTTATGACTGCTTTTACCAAACAAAATTTAGTTATCAGTGGCGATTATGTTTTTTACCAGCCTCACGCTGACAACTACTGGGAAGACCGCAAGTTTGTCGCTCGCTTCAAACACCGTGGGCCAGTTACCAAATCGAAGTTCATCAAGACTCTGATCAACCACTACTCGGTAGAAGCCTACTTCAACCGTCTGGCTGGCGCTTACAACGCTCAAGGTGAAGCACCGCTGCAGATCCTTATGAATGACAACATTCTGATCTTCGACAACGAAAATCGCAAGTTCATCCTCGACGGAAAGGTTCTGTAATGGATAAGGATAATATGAATGCGTATGAACGTGCTGCCGTCTTGATGATAACATCATATGACGGTTTAAAAGCAGCAGGTTTTGATACAGAAGAACAACTCACTTTTTCTGCAAAGCAATTTCGAAACGCGTTTTTTGATGTTCCTGCCATTGATACGGGACTCTGTTCAGCGAAGGCATATAATAACCATATAGCTGGTAAACCTGAACTGAATACTCATGATCATTTTAATTCGAGAACAAAAAGTTCAATTGAGTTCATGAATTTTTGGCGTGATGGTCGGTTTAGTATAGATAATCTCCAAGATGCCGTCGAATTTATGATGGAAAAAGCTCGTGTTAACACTATTACAAGAACTGAAAATACGAAATTGATTCCAATTCAAAATAACAAAGAAACTATGCATCTGCCTTATATGCAGCAATATAACCTGCTCGATATTGACAAATTGTACTTGAAACCAGATTTGCGGCAAAAATGGATTTACACTATTGACGGTGTAGTTTATGATAATACAGCTGATGCTGCAAGAGCCAAAGGATGTAGTATCGTAACCCTCAATAATCGATGCAAAAGTCAATCAAAAAAATTTTCAGGTTGGGTAAGAACTGAAAAGAAATTTGAACCAATCCCCACCCCGCCAGAAAAAAATTAGTGTACATATTATGAAAACTGTGGTAGATTTAAATTATGACTGAACTATTAGAAAAACTCAAAACCGTCTTTTCCGTAACCGAGCCTGGCTTGGTGATCGATAAAGATTTCCTGCAACTTCGTGAAGATATGAAGGCACGTCTAAATCAAGGATCTAGAAACGACTTCAAGTTCACCAAAGACGTTGACTGTTTGGTCCTCGAAGAGTGGCTCATCAAGAAAAACATCGTTCTTGGCCCTCTACCTGAGCACTGCGAAAAAAGCGGAGCATGCGTTTATGACGTTCGCGTCGACGATGCTTACATCGATTTCAAATGCATCGATGAGAACCTGTACTATAACGTTTCTGAGCAAAAGTTGAAGACACATCCATGGGTGCAAGAAGGCATCGATGCTGGAATCTTGACTCATTATTGTTTTTATCGGATGCATCGGCCTGAAGATCGGCCTCTCCAAGAAAATGATGTAGTGACATTCGAATTAATCAATGTACTTAATTCGCAATATGTAGTAGATTCATTAATGCCTTCCAAATTCGATGGCAAATTTTTAAAGGTGCCTAAATATGTCTAAAGAACGTGAATCAATTAAAGTCCTCCAAGAGTGTGCTGAAATTCAACTGAAGAAGTCGAAAGACTATCAGAACGAAGCATCACGCATTCGTCAAGCTGACTACTATCCTCGTGGTGTAGCTACTATTACCGATCTCATCTATGCCAAGACTCTGCGTATGCAGTCAGTCATCGAAGCAATGGAAAAAGATCCTACTTACACGCCTAACTTCGAATCCATCGTAGACTCTGCAATGGATCTGATCAACTATGCATCGTTCGTAGTGGCTTATTCTCGTGGTAAGATGGACGGTCAAGATCCTAATCGTGACTTCCTCAATCGCCCTATCAAGATTGATGGCTCTAAGGTTGGAGGTAATCTTGCTGAAGGTTGAAGACATTCGTCAGCACTTCATCGGCGAACTGATGGACAGCAACTTTGTCACTGACAAAACTGGTGTCAAGACCATCGAGATGATCGGTGCTACCTTCGAAGCTGATGAACCAACCATCTTCGGTGAAATCAACGAAGACTACATTCAGCGTGAGCTTGACTGGTATAAGTCGATGTCGCTGTACGTCGATGATATTCCCGGAGTTACTCCTGCTATCTGGCAACAAGTTGCGGATCGTGGTGGCAAGATCAATTCCAATTATGGTTGGGCTATCTATCACAAAGATAACCATCTGCAGTATGCTAATGTTCTAAACGAACTGACTTTCTCTCCGAACAGCCGTCGTGCAGTCATGATCTACACTCGGCCTTCGATGTGGAATGATTACAATCGTGATGGCATGTCCGACTTCATGTGCACCAATGCAGTGCAGTATATGATTCGTGATGGTCAACTCGTTGCAATCGTTCAGATGCGTTCGAACGATGTTGTCTTCGGTTATCGCAATGACTATGCATGGCAGAAGTATGTTGCTGATCGTATGACAGAAGATCTCAAGCTCTCACATCCTCCAAAGATCATTTGGCATGTTGGCAACCTTCATGTATATGAGAGACACTTTGATAAGGTAAAATAATGAAAGACGTTTTATATTATTCGACTTTGACAGGCCACGATATCAGTGATGATGTCGTGGTCGTTGGTCTGTGCCCTTCGAGCAATGATGTTCGTTCGAGATCTGATACGTATTGGCGTCTCAAGAACTGGATGAACATCGTAGGTCAATATGCATATGACTTCTACAACGTTATTCCTGATATCGTCGACGCAGAGCCAAAGATGGCTAACGTCAATCTTGAGGATATAAATACTAAGCTAAGCAAGTTTAGAGATAAGAAGGTGATTGCTCTCGGCAACTTTCCTTCGAAGGTGCTCGACAAGCTTGGCATAGATCACCTCAAGATCGGTCATCCCTCAATGCGTAACAGAAAGTGGAACGACTTTCGTAACGTAACGATGACTCTTGAAAATATGAAAGATTATCTGCGTGGAACTCACTGAATATTATGACGAGTATATCCGATATTTCCATCTAGCAAAGGATCAACAAGCCAAGTGTAATCTTGGTTCTGTTCCATACCTCGAATCAAATATGAACGACGACCTCTTAGAGAACGTAGAGCTCTATGACGTCGTCGAACGTAAGTTTGCGGGCTTCTCACAAATCGTTAATGACGTGTTCTATGGTTGGACTCCTGAACATCCCTACTGGGAGAAGATGGAGAAAGGTCATCACACTTACCAACGTAAGACGATTGCCACCGACTGGACAGGCAAGCACTCTGACTTCAAGCTTGCTGAATGGCTGTATGTGTTCCTTCTCCATCGTGTGACAGGTTCTGGTATCAACTACTCAGTAAAACCTTCGGGCTACTCGAACACAATTCTTCCGCATCTCTACAAGTATAAAACTATCGAAGAGATGACGAAGTTTCTCAACGTTTATCCATATCCATTCTACACGTCAGTAGGTTATCAGTTCCCTTCCTTTCCAAAGCCAAAGCCCGGTTACAAGAGAGGCGGAGACTATTACCTTTCTGAATATGCACCACGTCTTTGCCGAGAAATGGCAGAGTGGCTCGAAGGTAATAATCAAAAGAAAGATCTCCGTGAAATCGGAGAATGGATGTTTGATTGGAATACCAAGAATGGACTTCGTGTTTATCGATTCCAGTATGCGGCATTCGTAGCAGACATCGCCGATTGGTATCCACAGTATGTTAATCTCGAAAGTCCATTCTACTACGGTACGAATGCTGTCGAGTGTATCTCATATCTGGCAAACAACACAAACAAAATGAAACAAGAACTCTTCCTCGATAAAGTGATGGAGAAGATCTATGCAGACACTGGTGCCTATCCTTACAACGCAGAAGATGTATGTTGCGACTTTATCCGATGGGTCGAGAACTATGTAAAACCAGGTGGAGCTTATAACCATCTCGATTTCGACTCATTGTGGTCGTCATGCAAAATTAAAGATCATCCGTATGGTCGACAGAAGGCAATGCTGGATCTCGGCTTAATTCGCACCTTTAATGGAATGACAAACCATCCATCTGACGATACCATTATCAAGGCTGCTGGACTCACTGTTGAACAATATAAGGCTAAAGTCAATGAACTTGTTAACTGAATTGCTGGGTGAACATGAGTTTGATATTCAGTATCCCAATATTGCCGATGTCGAATATGACGACAAAGGTAAACCTAAACAATCGTGGATGAAGAACTGGACTCAGGAAGAACGGACTGAAAAGTTCTTCGAGTTCTGTCGCGAATATGACTTACGTCGTGACTCGCTTCTTCGTGACAACTACCAACAGTTTAGCCATCGCCTACACTGGCACGAGTGTCCGTTCGTAGACGAGATGAAACAAGTCGACGATCCTCGAACAGTACTCGAAGCTTGCCTTATCTTCTCGTTTAGCAACGAACATTGGAAAACTTTCAGAGCGTGGAGATCTGGTGGTTCTGAAGCCATGCGTACTCGATTTATGACTGAACGTCATGCTCGATCAGATCTTTTTCAAATCTATTATCCAAAGGATACGAGCGTAAAAGATTGGCTGTGTGATGTGCCAAATGATTTTGCTCACATCCATGCTGATCAAATCTTTGCTTCTCGTAATCGTCCTTATACGATGATGGAGTTTGCCAAGAAGTTGAACGAGATCTTTGTGAAGGAGTATGGATTCCGTAATGCCATGTATCCTTCGAAGAATGCAGCTCGACATGTGGCGATGAGCCATCCTGAATGGGTGGATCCTGACTCGTTTCTCCATGGCGGTACAGGTTACTTCGATGGCCTAAGTCAAGTATTCGACTGCCCTAACCTCATGAGCAAGAGCAAGTACGAGATCAACGAGTTCGGCGACTATGTTCCTCTGAACGATGCTGCGAAGATGCAAGTCGAGCATATGGATTATCTGAAGGCACATCCTTCCAATCCAATTCATACGCACAACTATCTGAACCTCGAAGACAAGTTGTGCATGCATTATAAGTATATGGCAGTCAAGTTTGGCGTGAAGTCACAGACGATGCAAATCCCGTATGATTGGGTATATCCCATTGAATGGTCGCTCAAGACCAATAATTATGATAGGTTAACGAATGGCGCATAACAAACATGTTCGCGACGGAGTCAACAAAGACGTAGGCATTTACGGTTGGGAAAAAGCCAGAGAATATTACCTCAATCTTGCCGAGGCATGGACTGATCCATATCCAGATCCAGTCGTAACAGTACACGATGGCATTCGATGTGTACGAGATGATTTGATTACGGGAACGAAGGTTCGCGGTGGCGATTGTCTCATCTCAAGAATCAATCAATCGACGATCGTGTATGTGCAACCTCGTACTGGTCTCGCTGGCGTTTCGATTCTCGATGTGGCCAAGCGACATAATAAGAAGGTGAAGTTGTTCATGCCTTCTTCACATACCATTTCCCATCATCAGGCATGTTGCATCGAGCAAGGAGCAGAAGCTTCGTTCCATCGTATCGCTGCTATGCCAAATCTCAACAAGATCGCCAAAGATTGGGCAGATTCTCAAGAAGATGCCTTCTTCGTTCCACTCGGTCTGAAGCACGAGTTGGTCACAGCCGGTATCGTCAAGGCAGCATCGAAGATCGAAGCACCTGACGAAGTGTATGTGGCCATCTCAACAGGTGTTCTTTCGCGAGCAATGCAGATCGCATGGCCAAATGCCAAGTTTCACTCGGTTGCAGTGTCTCGTAACCTGAAAGCTGGCGAACTTGGTCGAGCCGAAGTCATCTCTGAACCTCTACCATTTCAGCAGAGCGAGAAGGCAGAGAATCTTCCACCTTTCCCTTGCATAGATACTTACGATGGCAAGGTTTGGAAATACATTCCAAAAAATACTGGTAAGAACATCTTGTTCTGGAATGTCGGTAAAGAACCAGTACTCAATGATCCTACAATCTACGATCGCGTAAATAGTTACCGCGATTGGCCAAAAAATGATGTACAATATAGAACACTTGATATATAAGGGATAATATGAAAACTCTTATTACATCTCCATTCACACCCGTATCTTCTAACATCCATTCACATCGAGCTGCACAAGCTGCCATCTATGCAGAACAAATTTCTGTAGAGAATGGTGGGTTGGTTCATCTCGATCGAACTGGTGATATTCATCACGACATCAATTCTTTTGATAGCATCTATGTGTATCATGGAAACGATTGGTTCGGTTCTTTGAACCTCTTCGGTGGTATGAAAAATTACGGGAATATCGACAACCTAATTCGATTCTCTAAAATTGATAAAACCAAAAAAGTCTATTCCCTTTGGATAGATCATCCAAAGTACAGCGAGATGCTCGAGCCCCGTCTGAATGGTGAAATCCACCCCGACTGGCATAAGGTTGATTGGGAAAACTTAAAATATATCGAAAACAATGCCATCACGGTCCGAGAAATCGAGACTGTGAATCGTGCTGTGGCAGGTGACAGTCATGCCATTTGCATGTATCGTCCAGGTTGGTTCGTCAACTCGGTTCCTTTTAAGACTCTACACGGTGCACTCAAAGAAGGTCTACAAACTTTCATTGAACCTCATCATGAGATTGCAGAGTTTTATTTTGGTAACATCGATGTACGCCACCACCTCTGTCGTCAGCCTGATCCTGAAGCGGCTACTCGAGATTTGGCAAATAGATACTATACACAACTCAGCCAGCTCGATCTTGCCAAGGTCTATGCATACGAGTTGCTTCCTATCGAACACGAATCGCGAGTCCTTCCAAAGACTGGTTACTATAAAGGTACTCCGTTCTATGGTTCATGGGAAGATCGCAACAGATGTCGTCTGATCTTCAAGGATGAGATGAGAAAGCTGTGTGCTCGAGGCAGTGTCAACTTTATCGAGTGGGTTGATCCGCTTCTTAACGATAGAGGTGAATTAGACTTTGAATGTATGGAAAAGCCAAAGTCTGTGCATCTCTCCCGTAATTCATATCCGCATTGGCAAGGTCGCAAGTGGAGTGGCCTGTCTGAAAATAAACCCGCAACTCTTGAGGACTTTTTTACATAATGGCAAAAATTGAGTATAAATACAATGAAGGCGAATCACTCAAAGAAATTCAGTCTTATATCGATGCTACCTACGATCAGCATTATTCCCGAAATAAATTTCAAGCAACAGAATTCATCATTGATGCTGGTCATGGTACTGGTTTCAATATTGGGAATATGATGAAATACACGCAACGATACGGTCGCAAAGGCGATCCTGCCGAATGGCGGAAAGATCTTCTGAAGGTCATCCACTATGCAATTATGCAACTCCACGTCCATGACACTGAAAATAAGGATTAATTATGGGTATTGAAATTAATGTTCCAATGGAAGAGCTACGCAAGCGCAAGCTCTTTATTGCCGCACCAATGTATGGCGGCCAATGCGCAGGCATGTTTACACGTTCGATCGCAGATCTCTCGGCACTCTGCACACACTACGGAATCCAAGTCAGATTCTACTTCCTCTTCAACGAATCACTGATTACTCGAGCACGTAACTACTGCGCTGACGAGTTCATGCGTTCAGGTGACACTCACTTGATGTTTATCGACTCGGACATTGGATTCAATCCCAACGACGTGATCGCTCTGCTTGCACTGCAGAATCCAGATCATACGCAAGACAACTACGACATCATTGCTGGTCCATATCCAAAGAAGTGCATCAGCTGGGAAAAGATCAAGGTCGCCGTCGACAAGGGTATGGCTGACGAGAATCCTAACGAACTCGAAAAGTTTGTAGGCGACTACGTCTTCAATCCGACTGCCAACACGGGTGAGATTCCACTCGGCGAACCAGTCGAAGTTCTCGAATCTGGCACTGGATTTATGATGATCCGTCGTAACACCTTCGAGAAATTCCAAGAAGCATATCCTCAGCAGTTCTACAAGCCAGATCACGTTCGTACAGAACACTTTGATGGTAGTCGTGAGATCATGGCTTACTTCGATACTCCGATCGATCACAAGCGTACGAATCTCGACGCAGAACTCAAGGAATTCCTTGAAAAGAATCCGAAAGCAAAGGCTGACGAGATCTTGGCATTCGTCAAAGATCCGAACAATGGCTTACTAAAAGATTACTCGAAGCGCTATCTCTCTGAGGACTACATGTTCTGTCAGTGGGTTCGCAACGCTGGTATGCATGTATGGCTCTGCCCATGGATGGAACTGAAGCACGTTGGTTCGTATGTATTCGGTGGTTCTCTACCAGATATTGCACGTATCGGTGCTGCAGCAACTGCAGATCCTTCTGCACTTGGTAAAAAGAAATAAGTGTACAATTAATACTAACCTTGGTATATTGAATATTCCGAACATATGGAGATTTATTATGAAATTAGATAATGATACGTTGCAAGTACTCAAGAACTTTTCGGCTATTAACAAGAACATCATGTTCAAGCCTGGAAATGTGATCCGTACTATTTCGAGTACAAAATCTGTTCTTGCGAAAGCAACAATTAAACAAGAATTCGACAAGGGTTTTGCCGTATACGACCTCTCGCGGTTTATCGGTACTCTTTCCTTGTTTAATGATCCTGAGATTGAAATCAAGGATTCGTACGTCGAGCTCATCGAAGGCAACAACAAGTTTCAGTACGCTGTCACTGATCCTTCGCTGATCATCGTTCCACCTGATCGTGAGATTGAACTGCCTAATCCTGAAGTCAACTGCTTGATTTCAGAAGAAGCACTCAATCGAGTGATGAAGGCTCTGGCAGTTTCTCAGCTTCCTGAAATCGCCATCGTTGGTAAGAACGGTAAGATCTTGCTTCAAGCTGTCGATACTCGTGGCACTAGCAACGACTCGTTCAGCGTCGAAGTTGGTGAAACTGAAGCTCGCTTCCGCATGGTATTCCGTTCGGATTGTATGAAGCTGATTCCAGGTTCTTATGACGTTTCAATCTCTTCGAAGGGTCTCAGCCACTGGAAGGGTGCAACAGTAGAATATTGGATTGCTGTTGAATCCAACTCCTCGTTCGAGGCTTAATTGTGAATGCTGGTCACTAAGCCAGAGTCCGTGGATGCAAAGCTTCGCGACGGACATTTTTTTGTGACGGAGATATATTATGCTTGAAGATTTTTTGTGGGTAGAGAAGTATCGCCCAAAGACCGTGTCCGACACTATCCTGACTGACGAACTCAAGAAAACATTTCAACAGTTCGTAGATCAGAAGAACATTCCTAACCTCATTCTCTCTGGCACCGCAGGCGTTGGTAAGACGACTGTGGCCAAAGCCATGTGTGAAGAACTTGGATGTGACTACATCGTTATCAACGGCTCGATGAATGGTAACATCGACATGCTACGTAACGACATCTCGCAGTTTGCTAGCTCTGTGTCCCTGATGGGTGGCAGAAAGATGGTAATCCTCGATGAGGCCGACTATCTCAACCCTCAGTCCACTCAGCCAGCTCTACGTAACTTTATGGAGGAATTCAGTGCAAACTGTGGATTCATTCTTACTTGTAATTTTGTCGATCGGATTATTGAGCCGCTCCATTCTCGATGCTCGGTTATCAAATTTAAGATTCCTAAGTCGGAACTCCCATCTCTTGCCAAACAATTTATGCAAAGAGTATGTGGAATCCTCGAGACTGAATCGGTTTCTTATGAAAAAGCGGTCGTTGCTGAAGTCATCAAGACACACTTTCCAGATTGGCGACGTGTTATTAATGAGCTCCAACGTTATAGTGCTACTGGCGGGATTGACACTGGGATTCTTAGGAATTTCTCGGATTCTGCTCTTGCCAAGCTGATCGGTTACATGAAGGATAAGAACTTCACAGCCGTTCGTAAGTGGCTTGGAGAGTCTGACATTGAACCTACTGAATTCTTCCGTGCCTTCTTCGATAAGGCCGAAGATCATATTGCCAAGGGCAGTATGCCTCAGCTGGTACTGCATCTCGCAAAGTACCAGTATCAAAATGCCTTCGCTGCTGATCCTGAAATCAACCTCATGGCATGTCTGACCGAGATCATGGCTGACTGTGAGTTTCTGTGATCTGGAAAAAGAAAACCTGCCCAGTCTGTGAGAATAAGTATCCTAAGACTGCTCGATTTCATGAGCTTCGTTTAGAAACTTTAGACGGAACTCATGAACTTGAGATTTGTGAAAAATGTGCAGACTTCCTTGATGAGTCTGCCGACGTGATTATGAAAGGACGTAGCGATGAAGGCATTCGACTTCGTGACATCGATCAACTCGACCAAGAAGAACCTGATGAAAGGTACGGAGAATGATACACTCGCCGAGAAGACTTACAGTCCTTGGCTAACGAATCGTTCTCTATCCTACTTTGCGGATAGTATCCATGCCGCAAACATGATGAACTGCAACCACCACCTCGATAACAAACTCCAATATTCTTTTTTGATAAATATCATACGACCTAGCAAGCGCTTTGCGAAGTGGGTGAAAAAAGAAAAGGATGGAGATCTCGAAGCGGTTGCAGAGTATTACGGTTATAACCGCCGTGCTGCTAAAGCAGCTCTTGATATCCTCTCCTCTGAACATATAAAAATAATAAAGAAAAAGATTCAGAAGGGTGAAACATGAGTGTTTTAGAAAGTTTAATTGAAGTGAGGCTCGGCGAAGAGGATGATTTCCTAAAAGTTCGTGAAACTCTGACTCGTATCGGCGTGGCTTCTCGTAAGGACAAGACTCTTTATCAGTCTTGCCATATCCTGCACAAACAAGGCAAATATTATATCGTCCATTTTAAAGAGCTCTTTGCTCTTGACGGTAAACCTACAGATTTTTCAGACGAAGATAAAGGACGTAGAAATACTGTCGTCAAACTTCTATCTGACTGGGGACTCATTGCAGTAGTCGATCCAGTTAAAATCGAAGATCCTCAGACTCCGTTGAATCAGATTAAGATCCTTCCATTCAAAGAAAAAAATGAATGGAGCCTCGTGACAAAGTATAACATAGGAAGAAAGAAATGAGCAAGCAAGTGAAATTCGTAGAGTTCATCAATGAGACTGGTGGCAAGTATCTTGTTAACGTCGACCTTCTAATCGGTGTCGTCGAGCATCGTGGCAAAGTGATGATTCGTACTGTCGACGACCGTGGTTCTGATACCATCCTCGATACGATGGACGAAGTGCTCGAAAAGCTAGCAGCTTTTAACGACTAATAACTCCTAAAGTTTTTAAAAAAAATACGCTCAGATTAATTTCTGGGCGTATTTTAGCATGTACATTATTTCGAAAACAGGGTATCCTGGATATATGATGATGAAAGGAAATATTGACATGCTTACTCTCTCGGACATCAACGCTCTCACCAACTCCAAGGACGGTGACATCTACTCGGACCTTTACAAGGACGTGTACGGTAGCCGTCCTCGTTACGCGCAGTTTCGTGATCTTGAAGAATTTCATGATGACTATGACTTCCTCTGCAATAAGCTTGACGAACAGATCGAGCAGCAGCAAGTCGAGCAAGCTCGTAACTTTGATGAGTTTGTTGCTCGTGTCAAAGAGACGATGCAGATCGTCGAAGGTGCTACGCGCGAGCGTGCTATCGAAATCATCGCCGATGCCGAAGGTATCTCCGAAGGCGAGTTCGATTTCTACGGCCTCGAGATTCTCGAGTATCGCTTCGAACTCAAGTTTGGATCGATCTCACGGTGGCTGTCTGAATAATGGCCACTCTCGACGACTTCTTTGCACCCGTCGAGGATCCGATGGTCAATGAGATACAGACACTGTCTGAGAAGATCAGGCAGCGTCGTACTCAGATGCTGATACATTCCTATCTCTACTATGTGATGGATGAGAATGTTATCGACGACCATAAGTGGCAAGTATGGGCTGACGAGTTAGTCGAGTTGCAGAAGCAGAGGAAAGATATCGGCTTCTATGACGAGGCCTTTGGTGATTGGTCTGGTGCAACCGGTACACATTTACCGTTTGATAAGTGGGTTATTGATCGAGCCAAGTGGCTCTTACATTATAAGGAAACAAAATGAAAACTATCTATAAGTATCCGCTAATTATTGGTTGGAATGGTATCTCTCTTCCTTTGGAAGCAGAAGTTGTTCACATCGGCGAGCAGTACGGCCAGCTTCAAATGTGGGTCGAACAAGATCCTACTCGACCGATGACTCAACGTCAGTTCAACGTCTATGGTACTGGCCATCCAATCTATAACAACAACGAGCATCACCTCGCGACGGTTATCGTTAACGATTTTGTTTGGCATGTTTATGAAAATATTTTCATTTAAGGGTGTACAAATATCAGAAACCGGTGTAAGATGATATTATCAGTTGAAAGGAATATATTATGACTCTTACCGTTGAACAAATCGAATTGTCATTCGCTGCGCCTACCGAAGGCCTTGCCGATAGCTATTACCCCGTTCTGGCTTATTGGATTCCGATCGAATTGCTCGAAGACGTCCGTGCCGCCTATCGTGCCGCCGGTACTACTATCCGTGTTCGCTATCGTGGCCCTCGCACCGTTTCTGTCGGCCGCGAAATGTCTCGCCCAGATAAGACTACTTATACTCGCTCGTACCATCGTGCGATGCAAGATTGTCTGATTGCCGATGCGACTCATTTCACTGTTTATGACTACACCGCACGATAAATCGAATATATAGTATACTACGGAGGTGAATATGGAAGTTGAATTGTTTGCATTTCCTACGATGGAAAATCCGAAGGCAGTAGAAGTTACATTCTGCGAACTTCTGAATGCTCAGCGACGTGGTGAAACTCTTCCAACCGAAGCACTCGATTGGATGGATACTGCTAACAACTGGTTGATGGAGTCGAAGTAATGGTGAAAGAATCGAAAGGCGGTACGTTTGCTCCAGCAGACATGCCACTCATCAAGAACGCTTTGTTCTACTACAAGGACATGCTAATCAAGTCCGAAGAGTCGGAACGCGACGTTTCTGTAGAGCTATTCCAGGTTGCTGCACTCCTTCATAGGATCAACCGAATAGCTTAAAGTTAATGCGCCGTTAGCTCACCTGGATAGAGCGCGAGTCTTCTAAACTTGAGGTAGCAGGTTCGAGTCCTGCACGGCGCACCATGCTCCTATAGCTCAATGGTAGAGCTAGCCCCTCATAAGGGCCAGGTTGGAGGTTCGAATCCTTCTAGGAGTACCAGTTTTTTTATTATGGAGAATGTGATGTTTAAGAAAGTTCCTTACGGTGTAAAAGTACGTGTTCGTGGTAATGATAAGGATGGGTTTGTCGCAGAGTATGCAATCTGTACTTATCGTTTCTTGCCGTTCATGGATAATTGGAACATTATACAACACTATCCATCTGCAAATCGTGGGTATGCTTCGAATACGTTTCCAACCATGGAACTCGCTAAACAGGCTGCGATGATTAAGTATGGTAGTTGGATGAATTTCTATAAGAATGCGGAAGAAGAAACACGGATTTCCAAATCACAACGCAAGGTTGTTTGGAAGCATCCATAATTAATGTCACGGTGGCAGAGTGGTCCAATGCACAGGTCTGCAAAACCTGAAAGCCGCGGGTTCGAATCCCGCCCGTGACTCCATAATGAGTACGTAATATGATTGAAGAAGCAAAGCAGGCGATTCTAGATTCAAGTCCAAATTCATCAGTCTACATTGGCTGTGACTCGATTCGTTTTCGAAAGAATAAGCAGTGGTATGCCAAGTATTCTACTGTGATAATTATCCATATGGATTCGAAGAAGGGCGGCCGACTGTTCCACACCTCAGTCGACATGCCTGACTATGGTAATTTGAAGCAGCGTCTACTAATGGAAGTGCAGCTTGCTGTCTCAACCGCCACAGAAATTATTGATGTAATCGGCGATCGTCACTTCGAGATCCATTTGGACATCAATCCAAACCCAAATCACAAGTCAAATGTTGCTGTCAAAGAAGCGCTTGGTTGGGTAAGGGGTTCACTTGGTATGGATGCCAAGATCAAGCCTTCTGCATTCGCTGCTACTCATGCTGCTGATCACGCTGTACGTCATTTAAATTGAAAATAAACATGTACAATTAAGCGTGAATCGTGTAGAAGGGTATAAATAAGAGTTCATTGGTCTAGTAGCTCAGACGGTTAGAGCACTCGCCTGTCACGCGAGAGGTCGAGGGTTCGAGTCCCTTCTAGATCGCCAAATTATGTCGGTGTGATGTTAATGGTAGCATGACGGTCTCCAAAACCGTTCGTCTGGGTTCGAATCCTAGCACCGATGCCAGTTAGTTCTTTCTCATTGTTATTTGCGTCTATAGCTCAGTTGGTAGAGCACACCCCTGATAAGGGTGAGGTCGTAGGGTCGGAGCCTACTAGACGCACCAATGGAGGGTGCTGAGGTTGGCTCCTCACACAGTCTTGAAAACTGTAGTTACCGAAAGGTAAATGGTTCGATGCCATCACCCTCCTCCAATTTCAATGCGGAAGTAGCTCAGTGGTAGAGCTTCTCGTTGCCAACGAGATGGTCGGCGGTTCGAATCCGCTCTTCCGCTCCATGGCCCGGTCGTCTAGTGGCTAGGACACCGCCCTTTCAAGGCGGAGAAGCGGGATCGAAACCCGTTCGGGCTACCAAGTCTGGAGTATATTATGAATTTTGTGATACCAAAACATATGAACGGCGAGCAATCTAAATTGGCTGCCAAAATTGTGATGGCAGAAAGAGATATTCAATTAGCCAAAGCAAAACTCTTTGGCGCTAAAAATCGATGGAATATATTATATTCGGAACGTGGGCAGGACGGTAATGCAGCACCCTGCTAAGGTGTACAACCTTATGGGTTGACAGGGTTCGACTCCCTGACGTTCCGCCAAATTATGTGGTTTGTTTGCATAGAAAAGAGATGAGGCCGACCTCATGTAACCCCATCGAGCAAACAGTAATACAGAGCAGCGGGGACTGTTCCACACCAAGTTGAGGGTAATATTAGGGCAATGTCAGACGGTATGTGCGTATGCAGGTGTCGTGAGGTGCCGTGCAATCGGCGGGGTCTGATAACAGTTTATGGTGGTCGTGGTGTAACGGTAACATTTCTGGAGTGTGAATCCGGAGTCGCGAGTTCGAATCTCGTCGATCACCCCATGGGGGTATAGGCCAATTGGTTAGAGTCAGCGGACTTAAAATTCGCACAGTGTGGGTTCGAGTCCCACTACCCCTACCAAATTATTTTTCGTTCGATGCATTTTTTAGTGTACATTTTATCATATCTTTGGTAGTATGAATAATAAGCTAAGGAAATGATTATGATTCTCAGTCGCGAAGAAATGATTGCCGACATGGTTCGGTTGATGCGTAAAGCCTGCGAAGAAGCAGGTGCTGATTATGATGAATTTGTTGCAGCATTGGATAATGCATTTGATGCTCGATTTGAAATTATGGAGATGTGATATGGAAATATTTGTATTATTAGGTGAATGGGATTACGAAGGTTCGATCCTGCTGGGTGTGTACGCTTCTGAAGAAGAAGCACGTACTGCTTATGGTGTATACACGCGTGACGGTGATCAGTTCATCCAGCATTACTACATCGAGCGACGTGTAGTTGGCGCTCCTGTAGATTCTGATCGTCATCGGATCTACATCCATTAAATTTTAATGGACGATTAGCTCAGTAGGTAGAGCAACGGGCTTTTAACCTGTGTGTCCTGGGTTCGAACCCCAGATCGTCCACCAGTTTGAAAGAGTATATTATGAAATACGAAGATTGGATTTTACTCCCATTACCAAAGTCCCCTCTCGTGCCGAACAAAAAGTACAGAGGCAGTAAAGTGACTTGGTCTAGTGGTGCAGTAGCATACTATTGGGTAATGTATCAGTTTTAATTTTATGGACCATTAGCTCAGTTGGTAGAGCGCGGGACTCTTAATCCTTAGGTCGTAGGTTCGAATCCTACATGGTCTACCATTTTTGGGTCGGTAAAGCCGGTGGCTCTGGCAGTCAGACTGTAAATCTGATCCGTTCGCGGGGGAGGATCGATACCTCACTGGCCCACCATTTGTAATGCCCCTTGGTGTAATAGGCAACACATCTGACTTTGATTCAGAAGAGTTCAGGTTCGATCCCTGAAGGGGCATCCATTATAAAGGATATATTATGAACAAGCTTTTAGAAGATGCACCGTATTTTGATGAACTCGAACGCACTGAAGTTGGTGCCTTTCAGAACGCGCTGTTCGAAGCGGGTATGGATGAAGAGGCCAACATTGTCGAACAGATCATGTGGAAGTTGGTTGACAACAAAATAATTACGAGTGCATCGACTTAAGTTGTATATATAGATAGCATGTTTAAACGGGGATTAGCACAGTCTGGTAGCGCACCTGCTTTGGGAGCAGGGGGTCGTAGGTTCGAATCCTACATTCCCGACCATTTTTGCCCTTATAGCTCAGTTGGTAGAGCAGTTGATTTGTAATCATCAGGTCCGGCGTTCGAGTCGTCGTGGGGGCACCAGAATAACGGCACAGTAGCTCAGTGGTAGAGCAATGGTCTCATACGCCATCAGTCGATGGTTCGAATCCATCCTGTGTCACCAAGATAGAAATGTGAATATGAGAAGCGAATCTGCAGAGTGTGTAATGTTTATGCCCGATACGACCGAAAACCGAGCGGCATTTGAGGGCAAAGAATTATTGCTAGCAGAAATATATAAAGTTTCGAATATTAAGATCGTATTTAAAAAGATTGGGGGATTAGCTCAGCTGGGAGAGCGTCTGCCTTGCACGCAGAAGGTCAACGGTTCGATCCCGTTATCCTCCACCAATCTAGGCTTCCTTTGCTGAACCCCGTGGGTAACCACACAGAGAAAGTGATAGCGTTGCTGTTCGCGATGAGCAACTAACTATCTGGGAAGATACAGCGTCCGGACGTAATGTATCAAGGCACACTTAGGAAGCCACTCGCCTTTGTAGCTCAGTTGGTAGAGCAGTGGTTTGAAGTACCACGTGTCGGGGGTTCGA
>Ga0315905_10001493_pt1 | contig 25161 bp, 35 predicted proteins | sample LakEriMetagenome_5_FD_203522 | JGI IMG/M metagenome (GOLD analysis project Ga0315905, IMG submission 203522) | Freshwater fungal communities from buoy surface, Lake Erie, Ohio, United States - Buoy 4 MA121 | ecosystem: Environmental > Aquatic > Freshwater > Lake | place: USA: Lake Erie, Ohio...
GAGCGAGCGAGCGAGCGAGAGAGAGAGAGAGAGAGAGAGAGAGAGAGAGAGAGACGGACACAGACTTGATGTGTAAGCATATTATGTATGCATACACTATGCATATGTAAACATCTTTTGTATGCACAAAAATGTATCTAGTATGCTTATGTATACAGATATAGATGATAGACCTGGGCCGCCTTGTTGAAGAGGATGAGACGTGCTTCTTTGAGGCGTTTCGAGCCCATCAGGCGCTTTTGGTCGAGCGGCGTCGTCAAGAGGATCTTTGTGGCCTGCTTCAACCTGCGTGATCCGAGCAGCTTGCTCTGCGGACGAAGCAGAGGCGGCGGCGGAAACGGTAGGACACGCAAGTAGACCCATATTACACATCTCAGGCTTTGAAGCAAGGGCCCACCTCACGCGCACGCGCAAGCGCACGCACACGCACACGCACACGCACACGCACAAGCCCACACACACGGGCTCAGGGCGGCCTTGCCATGGGCGAGAGCGAGCGCACCTCCTCGTCGGGCACGCCCGCTTTGATCACATCCACGGCGGCAGCAAGGCGACGGGAGCTGAGCAGGCGCTTGTCATCCTGCACGTCCGTCGCCATTGCCAGCCGAGTCACCGCACGGCCGGCACGCAGCGCCGGGCCAGGAGCAAGCGCCAAATGTCTTCTGGGCGACAGCGCCGGTGCGGCCGTCTCGCCGGTGCGGAACGTCGCGCGCCGCGGCGCGAGGCCCGCGCCGGCGACGACAAATGCGGTGGTGTGGCCATGCTCGGCGGACGACGGAGCTACGAGAGCGAACAACGCTGCGAGCAGCGCCAATTGCATCCGCATCTCTGTGTGATGATTACTCTCTTGTCGAGGTCCCCTCAAAACCTCAAAAAAGCCTTATGTGAGCCCGTGTCGCCGTGTGGCCCGTGACTAACACGAAGCGCCGTGGAGGCCCGGGGAGCGGAGACGTTCATTTCGCGAAATGGTGTCAGCGCGGACAATCCTTGCAACGCTCGGCGTCGTCCAGCTTCTGGTGCGCTGCGTGTGTGTGTGTGTGTGCGGTCGAGTGCCTGTGCTTGAGGGGCGATGAAGGGATCACCAGGCACCATGCTTGCGAGTGCCGCGCCTCAATATCATAAATACTTATTTTTAACATTGATATAATCATAAATACATAAATGTTGCTGCGCAGGCTGTGTGCTTGAACCTTTTCTCGCCGTTGCTCTTCTACATGATTCCCGTGGCGCTTCTCGCCTCGCTAATATTATGGGTCAGCGTATACTACAATTGGAAACGAGGTGCGCCACCCTGCATTCTCAAAAGTACTCCATATAGTGATTTTGCATAGTGCATGCACTAGGGCACTCACGCGGGTCCGCCTGCATCGCGTGCAGGCGCGCCCCGCAGACAAGCTGCGTGCCCCGTCTGTGTTGACCATGATGACCATGATGTTGGTGTTTTTTTTTGTGTGTGTGCGATCCAAGGGTGGAGGGACCTGTTTCTTTTGCTGTGCACAGTCCTATTCATCATCATACACATCCACCCACCCACCCACCCACCCACACCAACCCCAACACACAAACATACACACACATGTACATACATACACATACATATACACACACACACATACAAATATTGTATGTATGTATGTATGTATAGATATATGCATGTATGTATGTACATACATGTTACGTCCTAACTAGTTTTCCTTATATGGTATGTATCCTCCTCCTCATATGGTATGTATCCTCCTCCTCCGTATGTACATACATGTTACGTCCTAACTAGTTTTCGATTCCGTCCTCACGCTGTAAACACCTTATATTTTTGCGTCCTGTTTAAATTTTACTTGATGAGAGAGGCCACCCAAGGGTATACATGTATCCTCCTCCTCATATGGTATGTATCCTCCTCCTCCTCATGTGACGTGAGAGAGGCTACCCAAAGGTCCCCCCTTGTAACGTCCTTAAAAATGTTTTTTTTCAATTTATGAAGCAAACCTCTTCGATTATTTTTTAAAAATATTTACTTGATAAATGGCTCAAAGACATGACGCTTATGTATAATATATAGATATTAAGACCAAACCACTTCGTATTTTATCATATCGTATAATATGAACTTTTTTGATCTTAATGATGATGTAAAATCAATCATCGCAATGCATTTAACAAGTAATTGTAAAATGAATAAAATTTTCATGACTAAACCTGATGATGGTTTACACAAAATATGGATTGGTCCAGTAAAAGAGATGAAAATAGATATTGAAGATACATGTGTTGATTTTAAAAAAAACAATAAAAATTTGACGATGATATTGAATTTTTTAAACAAAATTATGATCAAATACGTATGCATGCATGTATTTAAGTATGTACATATATGCATGGATACATGTGTGTGTGTGTGTGTGTGTGTGTGTGTGTGTGTATGTGTATGTATGTATGTGTGTGTGTGTATGCAGGGGTGGAGCTGTTTATCTTCCTGTGTGTGTGTGTGTGTGTGTGTGTGTGTGTGTGTATGTGTATGTGTATGTGTGTGTGTGTATGCAGGAGTGGAGCTGTTTATCTTCCTGTGCATAGTGTTATTCATCATGGCGTTGTGCCCGCTGGTTTCCATCATCATACACCGGAAGGTCTCTTTTTTTGAAAAAAAAGAGGCGTTATGCCCGCTGGTTTCCATCATCATATACCGGAAGGTCTCTTTTGACACTATAGTAGGTCTCTTTTGACACGATAGTAGGTCTCTTTTGACACTATAGTAGGTCTCAGTTCCATCATCATAGACCGCAAGGTCTCTTTTGACACTATAGCAGGTCTCTTTTGACACAATAGTAGGTCTCTTTTGACACTATAGTCTTATTCATCGTGACGATGTGCCCGTTAGTCCATCATCATACACCGCAACGGTTAGGGTTTAGGGGTTTAGTGTTTAGGGGTTTAGGGTTTAGGGGTCAGGGTTTGGGGGTTTGCCCGCTTGTCTCCATACACCGCATGGGGTTTTTATTTTATTTTCATTATAGGTTTGACGTATTATTTATTATTCATCATTTTCCCGATGTACGTATATATATATACATATGTAATATATATATATATGATATATATATATGATATAATATGTATATTCTCATACTCTCTGACATACATACATGCGTATGCGTAATCTATAACATGATATACATATATGATTTGTGTATACATAATATAATATGATCTGTATACATATATGATCTGTATATATATAATATAATATGTATACTCTCTGACATACATACACACATGGCACATGGTATCAGTCACACACACACACACACACACACACACACACACACACACACACACAGGCACATGCGATCACTGACATACATACCTACATGCCACACGGTACCAGGCGGCGCAAAAGTGGCACGACGTCACGTGGTACAGGTACAGTATTGAGATGTTCGTGGAACTTTATAATATGATATAAATATATGAAAAGTGGCACGACGTCACGTGGTACAGGTGCACGTATTGAGGTGTTCGTGGAACTTTATCATCACGTATTGAGATGTTCGCGGAACTTTATCATTTGATATAAATATATGATATAAACATATTGAATATAATATGTATATCTGGATACTCTCTGACACGTCATGTGGAACAGTATTGAGATGTTCGTGGAACTTCTGTCCATCGCTGCCAGCATCTGGGTCCTTTACCATACTGATTACTCCCCGGTGAGGTCTCTTTTGACACTATGGTAGGTCTCTTTTGTATTGAGATGTTCGTGGAACTTCTTTCCATCGCTGCCAGCATCTGGGTCCTTGACCATACTGATTACTCCCCGGTGAGGTCTCTTTTGACACCATGGTAGGTCTCTTTTGACCACACCGATTACTCCCCGGTTTGCGTGTACATATATATATTGTGTATTACGCCTCTTACTCACAGATACATATATACATTTTACATACTCCTTATACACATACATACATACATACATACATACTCCTTATACACATACATACATACATACATACATACATGGACTATCCCCCTTGCAAAATCACACGAGCAGCCGCCTTCAAAACTGATCAAAAAAAAAAACAGCCACCGGAAAACACAGGGCTCCTCGCGAAAGCGAAGAAATACGTCCGCGAAAGTTCGTCAGGGAGTGGGTATTTTACAACAACGCCCACACCGGTGCCTCTTTTTTTTTCATTCATTTTAACAAAAACGCCTTTACGTTTTTTTACCACAACGCCCACTCCGGTGCCTTCAACTCATTCACCCCCTCCTTTTTTACAGCGCCTAATTATTTTTACAACAACGCCTTCTTTTTTTACAACAACGCCCTCGCCAGTGCCTTCCAACGCCCTCGCCCATTACCTGTCACCCCTCGCTTCTCACCCCCCCCCAGTCCATCAATGTCAACCCCTCATCCTGAATGCAGTATATTTATTACTCTCCGGTGTGTGTGTACATATATACACAAAGGCACGGAATTCCGGGGCAGCGCAAAACGACGATATGTACGAGTTAAGTAATTAAAATAGTGTGTACATGTATACACACAGGCACGGAATTCTGGGGCAGCGCAAAATGACGCCAGATCACCGGGCTCGAGACACAATCTTCCAAGCTCTCCGTTGCGCTCATCGTCATACGTGTAGGGAGAGAGAGGGCCGCAGTAGATGGGTTGTCTTTTTTTGGGGAGCGGAGGGGACAGGAGAGAGAGATTTGGGGTCAGCGCGACAGAGTTTTCCCTGGGGGACAGAGAGAGAGAGATTCGATTACTTATTGATTTGTGGGGGGGGGGGTGATTCGACTTAATGATTTGTGTGGGGGGGGGTGATTCGACTTATTGATTTGTGGGGAGGGGGTGAATCGACTTTGCTTCTTGATGAAACTGCCAATAGCGCTCGAGTGATTGCTACGTTATGTCTGCGAGTGATTGGGACATTGTGGCAGAAGGGGGCTCGGGAGGAGACGTGAGGAGCTGGAGGAAAGGATGGGAGAGGCGAAAGTGAGAAAGGGTAGAGGGTGCGGTCGGAGATGCTGCACGGCTGGCCAAGTGGCGGCGTTTTGTAGTGAGATAGAAAGTGCACGGAAAGCCTGCACGCCGCGCGGGAGCAGGGGAAGGCAACGGTCCGCCTGCATGCGCTTGCATCCGATGCCGCTAATAGCCGCTTCCTGTTGACGTTGCCCTGCACCTCCGAAGCACATAAGGGAATGCACAACAAATAGGAATGGTGCAATCCGTGACAGGGGGACCGCAAGCGGGGGAATCCGTAATGATCCGCACTCGCATACAATACAAATGTAATGCGCTCAGATTACTGTAAGTGTAACGAGCGCAAGCTCGAGGCGCCATACATGCGAACAACGCAACGCGCCCGTTTGCCAGAGACGGATGCGCTCCATCTGTTTGCCAGACACGCATCCGCAGCCCCCAAGCAACTGGCATCCCGCTGCGGCCAAGACTCTCAGAACTCTCGCATCGTCTACAAACAACTAGGAAACTGCTGGTGAACGATGCCAGAGTAAGGGAAGATCGTCGCCGAAGATTTTGGCCAGCAAGTGTGCATGTGCATAGTGCATGTGCAGGTGCACACTTTAAAACCCCAGATGCAGCTTTTGCAGCGCTTTAGCGGCGCTCGGCCATAACCTCCGCATCGATCTTCATCTCGTCCTCGGCGGCCTTGGCGAGGTCGGCAAGGTTCTCGGGCACGGGGGCGTTTTCGTCAAAAGCCATGTCGGTGGCGTGCTTCATCAGCGCCGAGGCAACCTGGAGCAGCGGAGAGAGCGCAACATTTAAAAACATGATTCGGGATCCCAGACAGCCGTATCCACGAGGCATGCAATCCGCTCTCGGCCCAGCGCAAGCCGTACTACAGGCGCCCGCAACTAGGATCACTGCACGTTCGCCGCACTGCACACGCAGGATGCAGAACACGTCCGCTCACTGCACCAAGGGCTCGCGAGCCGCCATCAGAGGCCATGCGGTTGCTGTCTGCAGCACGAACAGGCTAGGGCGTCCAGCGAGCGAGAAATGCGCGCGCTCGGGGCCATCCTGAGGCCCCAGCGCCTGCCCCGAGCGCGGCGCGGCGCCAATCCGGGCCGCGCCGTGCGGCCCTCGGCCCAAACAGTCCACATAACGCGCCCCGGACTGCCCTCCTGCCCTGCCCCCTCTCCACACCTCTCCTTCGCTCACCATGTACTCGGTGCCGAGCTTGGTCATCTGGAAGGTCTCGACGGGCGCGAGCGCGTTGGTTGACTTGGCGTAGGTGACGATGCCCACGCAGGCCACGAGCGCAGCAGCGATCAGGGCGAATGCCAGCGCGAGGTTCGGGTGGCGCCGAGGCGCACCGGCCTCGGCAGCACCATACGTCACTCGCACCATGCGGTGATACTGATGCGAATGGTCGCGTTTAGTCTGGGATTAGTTCTTTTTGTTACAAACAATATTTGTTTTTGCGCCGGTCCATGTCAGCCAAAACACTGCCTCCTTTGTACATCCCGGCGTCGCGAGAGCCGGTGCACTCGCAACCGTCGTGGTCCAACGACGGCCGGACCAGCAGCGGGAACTTAGCTCCCAGTGGAACTCAAACGAGAGCAACTGGACACGCGGAGATTCGGACGACGACGACGAGCGCCCCAGACGTCGACCTCACCAAGGTGACGTACGAACTCGGCGCTGCATTCCGGTACTTCTGGCAGGCTGCCGTAGATATCCTCGAGATCGTGACGAGCGCGCCTGTCATGGCCGCAGACGGCCTGGACAAGGGCGTAAAGGGACTGCCCCTGCCGGGCCATGAAGGCGCTGCCGCGTGGGGCTCAGGGCCCCAGCGCGTGGGCCCCCAGCCCTCCTCACGTGGCTGGGACCCCCAGCCCTCCTCACGAGGCCGATCCGTGGTCGCGCCGATGTATAGGAGCGGCACCGGGAGGGTCCGTCTCGCGACCATGGCCACGGCCGGCGCTCCCACGGGCGGAGGGCTGCCAAAGCCGCCGTCGGGGCAGGCCAAGCCGCCGTCGGGGCGGGCAGGCCAAGCCGCCGTCGGGGCGGCGCACACCCCAACAGCGCCCGCTTCGACGGCGCCAATGGCGAGAATGCCGTCTCAGCCGAGTCAAAAACTCGCGGGCGGCACTCTGGGGCTACCGCGGGCTGGCTACGCCACCCCTCCCAGGAGCCCATCGCCAGCGGGTTCCACCCCTCCCAGGAGCCCATCTTCCGCCCGTCAGCCGCGGGGAAGCCGCACGCCATCTCGCTGAGCATCGTGTATTAACGAGTATTTGGGGCCAAACTCAGGGGGTTGGGGCCAGAGGGGTTCCGAAACCCAATTCCGCCTTCGGCAACCTGAGAGCGCGGCGCGCAGAGATCGTTGGCCTCAATCTTCCTGGAGCGCGTACCTGCCGCCCTTGGGGGTGATGGAGCTTCTGCCCGTCGTCCTGATGCTGCTAGGTTTGAGTTTGCCTGGGTTTGAGTTTGCCTGGGCGCCGGGCGCGTACACGGATGGAAAAATGTGCGCAGATGTGCCCGCAATAGCATTTGCGCCTCACTGCTGGCGCCTTTCGTAATACTATGGCGCGGACAAGGTGAGACACATGTCGACAGCATGAGGATGGCTGCAGCGTTTCAGCAGTGCTGCCGGTGGTTACAGTATTTTTGTCATGTTTGCAGACAGCTTTGATGTTGCGGGCTTATTTGCATTTGGTCTCCAATAGTGCACACATCCAAAACCAAAGTAGCATTGAGTCTGTCTTGCTAGCCGATGGTCTGCCCTCGTCATGGGGGCAAGACGGCGTTTCAGGTCTTTTGGATTTGGCCCTGAAATACAAAATAAAAAAACTAGAGTTTTTGTTCAGACGAGAATTCCGAACCACTCTGAGTAATCCCCCCCCTGAGGACTCCCCGAGAGTTCGTGAAGAGTAATCATGATTATCATCGCTAGGGTCCCCGGACCAGAACCGTTGCTCATACCTCCCCCTATCTTTTCCCCGGCGGCCGCCGTTAATTAGTTCAGTGAAATGGTCGATTATTAATTAACGCCCCCCGTTTATTATTGCAAAACAAATTAACGCCCCCCGTTTTTTTCGGTACATATATACTTCCAAGATGTATCGGTACATATATACTTCCAAGATGACCTGTACTTACATACAATCTTTTCGATTTTTAGACCGGTATCAAGATCGTGGTCTAAATTCAAGTTTGTACAAGGGCCTCAACCCGATGTAAAGGGGCATAGGCACCTTGGCCGCCGCGGCCTAATGCATTCTGAGACCCGAATCAACTCTCTCTCTCGCTCTCTTTTGTCCCACCCCCAGGATGATTGTGCCGGATATACCTTTATGCTAAACACGGCAGATTAAACCACAGCGCATCGAGTTTTTCCCAGTCCGTGGGTTGGAGCGCGCATGACCAAAAACGATACTCATGAACTCAACCAGGCCACAGGGCGTTGCCCGCTGGCTCAGCAGAAGGAACTTGCGCACTGCCGTGAGGTACGAGAGGCGCTCGAGGGAGATGAAGCTGTGTGTTTAACAGTACACAGATGTGTGTTTCACAGTACACAGATTTTCCTGACCAAAAACTTATGCTCTCACGCAATTCAACCCTCGGAAGTCAGGTAGCAGCAGGCGCATTTCCGTCGAAACACCTTGCAATTTGTGCTGCCCCCGTCATGCCTCCACGCCGGTCCTTGGTCTGATCCGAGCACACTATCGCTATCTTCGCCCTCGCCTGGTCTGCAGTGCTGCCCCGCTCTCTTTACCACTCCCGTCTCCGCCAGCCCGCGGTTCCCGGAGTGCAGGGCCGCGGCCGCCGCCACTGCTGCCGCAATCTTCATTCCCAGCGCCAGATGGCGGCGCAGCAGCAGCAGACGTGGAGGAGGACGATGCCACGGTCGCGGTGTCAGGCGAGGCACTCGACACCTTGAGGTAGTAAGAGAGTAAAGGGAGCAAAATAAATATAGCTTCAAAGCAAAGTAAGTGAATACAGTAGACATATGCAACAGAGAACAATAAAGTAAATGATAAAGTAAAAAATTAAAGTAAATTTACTTTATAAAGTAAAAAAATAAAGTAAATTTACGAAAGTAAAGTAAATTTACTTTATTTTTTTACTTTCTTTTAACTCACCAACTTGAGACGTATCGGCCCCTTGACATGAGCTAGGCTCTCTAGTGGGCACTCGATGCCCCTTTGCGTGATGCTAGCAAACAACAGGAGGGAGAGACTGACGCGTGAGTAGACGACGAGCGTGTTGGCACGCTCAACCTCTCTCTCTCTCTTTGTATCTCTCTCCAAGCGAATCCATGCCATCCGAAGACTGAGACATATTATTAAATATATTGTACATTTGATACAGTCATGCAACCGGGGCTGCGCTTGTATGCCTCCACACGCTCACTAAACTAAACCAAACACACTAAACTAAACAGCATACGAGCGAGTACATGTTTAGTTTAGTGTTTGGTCTAGTTTAGTTATCGTGTGAGGCATACGAGCATGTACCTGTTAGGTTTAGTGTGTTTGGTTTAAATCAGTTAGCATGTGGAGACATAAGAGCCTGTACCTGTTTAGTTTTGTGTGTTTGGTTTAGTTCAGTTAGTCTTTACACGAACGGGCGTACGAACAGGCCCTCGCGCGCGAACAGCCCCAGCCGCGCGCTCTCGCCAGATGATGCCCTTGTGCGCCAGTGCCCTCGCTAACTAAAACTAAACCAAACAAACTAGACTAAATAGCTCACCAGATGATGCCCTTGTGCGCCAGTGCCCTCGCTACAGCCCGTGTCTCCTGGTATGCACACACGCACAAACACGGGTGGCCCTCATTGTTTGCAACACAACCGAGGGCTCGCTGGAGTATAATAAAATCGCGCGCCCTCTCTCTCTCGCGCGCGCTCGCTCTCGCTCTCTCTCACTCGCTCTCGCATTTACGGCGCCTGCATACATATACACATACACATACACAAACCAGCACACATATCTCTTACCTCCATGAGGGATCTCCAGTTTGCGACCCCGGGAATGGAACGCGGGACTTCGCTGTTACAAGAGCAGCCAGAGGGGCGGAAGGTCGCGGGAGGGGAAAAGGGCGGCCGCCATCTGTCACACTCCAAGACAACCACAGAGCAATCGCCGCGGAGGAGCATACGCATTGTGCGTATATATCTGCATGCTCCACCGACGGCTTGGAAAAATGGGAGCCGTGGGCACCTGGGTCAGCAGCTCGCGCCAGGCTTTTTGCGCGTGCGCAGGATCTCGAGCATGCGGCGCTCGAGCTTGGCGCGCATGTCCTGCGACAGTGTGTGTTTGAGTGATGTTGAGTGTTTAACAAAAGAGTCCGGGCTTGTCAGCAAGGGTCAGGTGACATCATATTTCACAGCTTTTCGGATCCTGTTTTGGTATGACCGTTTCCGCTGGAAAGTCCATACCCTCCAGAAAATAATATTCCCGCTTTCTGTCGCCACCGGGTCGACACGTCCCATAGATTATTCGAAAAGAATTGATTTCGAAAGATTGTTATCGATTTTTGTAGTGTCCGTCCTCGGTTTGCCAGCCGAAACGATAACACAGTGATATCGGTTTCGGTGGGCCCGGGACCGAAATGACCGAACCGAAACGATATGAGATGAATGGGACAGTCAGACGGACGCCGGCGCCCTGGGGTCGCCAGGACAGTATCTTCAAAGGATGTAGTGGGAAAAGAGTACTAGTAATGCCTCCCTCTCGATGACCCCGGGCCCACCACCGATATCACTGTGTTATCGTTTCGGCTTGCCACCGATATCACTGTGTTATCGTTTCGGCTTGCCAGCCGAAACGATAACACAGTGATATCGGTGGTGGGCCTAGCCGATAACCCTCCACCAGAATTTACCGAGGACGGACACTAGATTTTTGGGCATAGATTATTCGGGAAAAGAATTAATTTCGAAAGATTGTTCCCGATTTTTGGGACGTGTCGACCCGGTGGCGACAGAAAGCGGGTATGACATTTCAGCGGAAACGGTCATACCAGGAGGAAGTTCAAAAATAAACAACCAACACACACACAGGTTTGAATTTTGAAAGGATGCGAAATATTCCCCAAAGCGTTCATTTTCGAAATCCACACGTTGCCTCGCTGCATTCACGGCCTGGGCAGCATTCGAGCGTGATGCTCGACGGGTGGCGGGTCAATGGCGGCGGCTCGGGGTTCATTGACGGGTCAACGCGCCGGCTGTCATCGTCACGGTCAAGGATCGTGCGCCCCAAAGAGCCAGACAGTCTGGAGAAAAACGAACGCCAGAAGTCTAAGAGTATAGGCCAGGCCTTTCGCGCCTCGGTACATTGTATGCGGGTTGCGGGGGGCGGTTGCGCATAGCTCACTATCACCAACGTGCGCGTCTCGTGCTGGGTTTCGCGTGGGCGAGGATTTTTATGTGCATGTTGCGTGCCTGTGCAGTTTGTCCAGGAAAATCCAGAGAACCATGACTACATAAGTCCCACTTCTCAGGTTCGCAAGACGGCCCCGATGCATAGTTGTTTGTTGCTGTTGGTTTATGTGTGTTTGGCACGGGCACATGTACTCTCGGCACATGTGTACCTCTCACTTGATCAAGGTTGCTCAGCAAAGAATTGCATCTTGTTGACGATATCTGTATGCATGTGTATGCAGACAGCGCATTTTGACCAGTGGAAGTTCATGCAGGTATCGGGCGAGAGAGAGACGATCAGAGAGCACGCGCGCGAGCACAGAGAGAGGACAGAAAGTGCGCGCGAGAACGTCCTGCACGTCTTCTGCAATAGAACACTGTGTGCATCTGTTCGGGCATTACCTGACAGAGCCCCCCCGAAAAAAAAAAGAATTTGCCGGATTCGCCGCTGTTCAATTTCTTGTTTGGGATTCACGCCGGCAAAGATCACACTGGCAAGCAAATATTGCCGCATCTGCAAACGCGGATGATTCATCCGCTCTCGCCCTTCATGATAATTGTGCAAATGGTCTCTGTTTTGCTCGATGTGTGGTGCTTCTTCGAAATGCCGGTCCTGATTGCGTACTATTGGAGTGCCCCGTCGTGCTTCAAGCCAAAGTCGCTGGAATGTGACATGGCGGTTGAAGTTTTCTTCATCCTTGAGATTCTTCTGGGGTTCTTTGTCGGCAGCTACGACATCAACGGGATCTACACTGTCACGTACACGCAGGTGGCTGCAAAATATCTTGGAAGCGGGCATTTTTTCTTCGACGCCATCACATCCGCGCCTATCACGTGGGTTGAGTGGATTTTAGTATTCAGGCCAGGGTGCGACAGCGACTCGCAGGAGTTCGCGCTCGTCAAGGCTCCGCTGCGGCTGGTGCGTCCCCTGCGCCTGCTTAAGGTGGCGAAAATGTTGAGGATTTTCAAGGTATTACAGTCACTTGAAGACAATGGTTTTAATCTTGAGCTGTGGCAGCAGAAAATACTGAAAATCGCAGCGCTTTTCTTTTGCATCATCCACATTTTCAACTGCACATTTTGGCTCATAAAAGAGACGTCGAGCTCTGAGGAAGATTTGGTCGATTTTCTTATCCAGCACAACATTTTGCCTGATAACTCAGTACCCGGTGATGAAGCGATGTGGTTCAGAACGAATGAGGCGAGGTTCACGTTTGAGCGGTACTTGCTGTCTGGCTACTTTATCAATACTGTGATGACGACCGTTGGCTTCGGTGATATTGCCGGCACCTCTGCACCTGAGCGGATGTTTCTGATAGTCGCTATGTGGGTGGGACTACTCCTCTTCTCCCTTGTCGTCGGCGAGGTGGAGGGCATGGTCTCCAGGAGCGACTTTCAAAATGCACGGCGCCGGCACGTTGGAGAGTTCAAGGCATTCCTCAAAAGAGAGCTGGTGCCGAAAGCGGTTCAGGAGAATATACTAGAGTGGGTTAACTTTTCCTACATGGTGGAGACGGAGCGCATGGAACAGAAGATGTTCATGAGCCAGCTTCCCGCCGACCTCCAGGAGACGCTTATCCTTCATATGACAAAAGCACTATTCGAGCCGCTCCCTATTGTTACGCGCGTCGCCCCTGAGCACCGTGACATCCTCGTTGCTCATCTCTCCCGCACGGCAACCTATACGCTGGTGCGGCGCGGCACCCTCATCGCCACACAGAGGGAAATTTGTCTGGGGCGGCTCTTCATTGTTGTCTCCGGGCGCGTGCGACTCACTGACCAGGCACAGACTCAGCACTTGATGCTGGGACGAGGCGACTTTTTCGGGTCCTTGCAGGCAGTGGATTTTGCGGCGCGGACAGACGAGGATGAGGACTCGGCCGTCTTCCTCGCGGACCGTAGCTCGGAGCTCGCAATGCTAACGCGGGATATGCTGGAAGAAATTATTCCAGTGCTGCCGGCCCAGGCGCAAGAATCCCTGCAGCGCGTTTCTCCGTCCGTGCCGCTCTTCTCGCACGAGGGGCGCGTGAGCCCCTCGAACGCTTACCTCAGCCTCGCACCCCGCGATCATGCGGGCCAGGAGGCCAAACCACCTCTTCAGGCCCATGCAACTATTGTCTATTCTTCAGAGGAGGGCGGGGGCGGGGGCGGGAATAGAGCGCCTGGGGGTGGACAAGTGGGGGGGGAAGCGGGGGTACAGCAGGTGCAGAGCAAGTGGCAGCGTGCACGTCCTGCTGGGGGCATTGTAACCGGCGGCGAGGCCTCCATCGCCGGAGATAGGTCAACCTTATCCACAACGTCCAAGTCCCCGCCCATCGCACAGTCACGTTCCTTCAGAGTGCTGGGGACGTACGGGGGGAGAGGAGGAGGGGGCTTTTTAGAGGTTGGAGGAGGAGGAGGAGGAGATCAAATATACAGCCCAGCCCTGGGATCAGCGTTCAGCTGGTCAGTACTGCAGTCGCCGGAACCAATACGCGTCCATGCTAGCGACGCGCAATCCAGTCGACGTGCAAACCGTCATGCTTCTCCTTACGGCAACACGAGAGGGGCATTTCTCGGGGCCCAATCAATATCAAGCAAATGGGTACATCTGGGGGACACGGCGGACACGCCTGGGGGACATGGCGTGGCCTCGCGGGTGGGCGAACATTCGTCTGAGGCCAAAGATCTTTTTCCGTTCGGGGGCTCGGGGTTGATAAATCCAAGAAATCATGTTACACGTGGCTGGCCTTCCAACACTTCTGAAGACGGCATGGAGGGATTGAAAAAGACCATTTACGACGTTGTCAGGCGATCGCAGGACGTGGTGCTGAGTAAGATCAAGGCATTGGATGACAAAGTCAGCCTTCTCTGCCACGATGTGAACTTGATCACATCGAAAGGGGAGGTCTCATCACCGCGCTACGTCGGCATACACACGCCCGCGACAAACTTAATCAGCCAGCACCATGCCGAGAACTTCACAACCCATCATCATGCATTCGCGCCAGCTCCTAATCGCATTTCATCAGCCGCGTCAGCAGAAGGGGGGGATGGTCGGGGAGAGAAGAACACATCCCCCTTAGTTGCACCCTCCCCTCCTCCCCCTGCCTTTCTCCGTATGGGCATCGACGTTTCGACGATGCGGAAGCCGCTTTCGGGCATTATTGAAGTGAACGGGCCCTCACTTGCCAGCCGCCTGGCACGCAAGGAGCAGCAAGTGGAGGAGCGATTAAGCCCAGTACGGTTCCGGGGGACGAGTTCAAGGTGATGCTTCAACAATACTACTCTGACGGGTTCAGTCTTTTGTGCGACCTCGTAGATGAGCGCAAGGGCAAGATTTTCTGCGGCTCGCCATCTTCCGTCGGACACTAGGGGTCACTAATGTGGCGGAGCATGGTGTTGTAGGGGCGCCGCGTGAAAGGACAGAGGGATAGGTGACGGCAAACACATTCCACAACCACGTACCATTTCCCCGCGCTTCGTCTGTAGTGCGGATCGTCCCTCTTCTTGGTTCCCGGCGAATTTGATCGGGGCGGAGGAGGAGGAGGATTGTCAGCGTATTGTTCCCTATAGGCGTTGAACTTACGCTGCGCAGCAACACGCATCGGGCCGTCAAGGTCCTGAGAGAGGGTGCGTCAGTTGGCCGTTCTGCTGCACGTGGCTGCTTGACCCAAACCTGTCGTGAGCGATGCTGAGGTCACAGACGAAGCTCCAGCTCCCGGTTTGACGCTAGGCCTGCTCATTTCTACCGGGCTGCAAGTGGTTTGGCGCGTTTTTGCACACATAAACGATCAATGTGATATACATGGACATCGTACTGCTAAACACAGCAAATTAAACGGATAATACTAAAGCTAACACAGCAAATTAAACAATTTAAAGCGCATCGATTTTTTTTCCTTGCCCGGGGGTTGGTGAAGAACGAGAGCGCGGCAACATACGTCACATTTCGGGAAGTGTGCTGTATCGTTCCCCTAAACTCCGTCTCTCTGTCACATTCATGGACCAAGCATGTCACACAATCTATTTCAGAATTCGTACCCAGAGCCTCATGACTAGTTTAGATGTCATACTATAGGCACAGATGTGTTCCTAATGTGTTCCTAATGTGTTCCTAGAGCCTCATGACTAGTTTATATGTCATTTTGAGGCTCTCCAGAGACCTCAAGGGATAGAGCCGAAGTGATTTATGTGACGTTGGCTGTGAAGGAGAAAATATTGCATGGAGGGCCCATGACGTCCGTGACCATTTATTTTGTTTTTCAACTAAATCCTCAACACACACCAATATTTCTAGGGATTCCAGAATAAATTGGCCTGGAAATTCGGTAATTGTACCTCGCATTGAACTAATCCTGTCTGGTGTAGTGTTCTCGTTTCGCTATGTCACATGTTGAGCGCGGCGACAGGAAAGAGAGCCTGCCGCTCTCGCTATTGACTGTCAACAGCGAGAAGGAGACAGCAAGTCGGGCATGCGCGGGGTACAGAATTCTGAAATAGATTGTGATACAGATAACCGGTACCCGTCCGAAAGAGCGGCGAATGAGTGTACGTAGGGGGGGGAAACAAAGAACCGATTGGCGAAGTGACTGCAGACACACTTTTAGAAAGTTTCCAAACACAGAGGAGGGCTTCTTGCAATCTCTTTCCTGCCCTATGCTAGCACCCAACTCGTGCCACCCATCACCAACCCCAGCGACAGAAGCTCCCGCCACCACTACACCAATTCAACCCCCCCCACCCCCCCAAGTATCACGAGCGCCCCCACCCCCCCAAGTATCACGAGCACCCAGAGCGCCGTTTCCCAAAATAGCTTGAATAGCCCCGGATCGCGCCTTCTTTAGAAATGGCAGTTGGGCCCCGAGCAATCTTCGTGGTCGTTGACCTTGAAAATCTGCTCCGGGGCAAGGCGCTGCATGGGAGACTTGGTGGCGCCCTTGGGGCTCGTCGTGTCGCCCAGCGAGAAGAAGAGCGACATGTCGTCGCCGTTGAGCACCGACGAGTCCCAAACCTGCGCGCGAGCGCCAGCACACACACACACACAAGGGGGGAAGTGGCAGAGGGCTATCCGTTAGCACTAATTGCTAAATATGGAAGTACACAAGCAAGGGCGCACCAGAAAAACACGCGCGAGCTGATCCAGAGAACAAACTCCACTAACAGACCCACACACAAGCATACAACGACGCTTAATTTGTTTTTGACTAACAAATCCACCCACACACACGCACACACGGCGCTTACGTTGTTGTTGGAACCCTTCCAGTCCCATCCCACGAAGTGAATAAAGCCGCACGAACACGGGAACCCACGCCCCTCAGCCGCGGGGCAATCAAGAACCTCAACCTTCATCGGTTGTCCGCCCTGAGTGTACGGGTCCTCGATCTGCGCTCATTTAGCGACACAAAAAGAAAAAGAAAAGTCAGATTCAATTTACGATATGCTATATCGGCATGTACACGTACACACACACGTGCATATTTGACCTTCTGAGACGTGTCACCTGGTCCACACGGTGCACACGACCTCTACTGAAGAGTACAGATGCATACAATGCATTGTGTGGAGGGAGGAAGGGAGGAAGGAAAGGAGGGAGGGAGGCACACATACGTACACACATACATACTTGTGCACTTGCGCATATGCGCACCACAGCCACGCAGACACACACAACACACACACATGCACACCTGGCAATAGCGGGTGATGAAGCACGGGGTGCCAGTGGGCACGCGCGGCCAGTTGTTGTAAACAATGATTGACGCGCCCGGGAGCGACAGCGTGTCGACCGACACCATGTCCTCTGTGGGTGCGATCTTGTCTGCCAAAAAAATCACAGAGAAGTCACACCCTAATATAGACCCAAGTACATCTACCTTACCGGCCACGTTGTACACAGTCCCTGCACACAGCCTTGTAAGAATCATTGCCTGGCAGACCGCCGTAGTAGGTGGCGCCGACGAGGCGCTCTTTGGCGTAGGCCGAGGGGATGGCGGAGGCGGTGGAGGGGTCGCCGAGCACCATGAGGGACTCGCGGCGCTTGAAACCCGAGATCACCGGCACCTGCTTGATGTCGTAGGCGAAGTAACGGTTCATGAACGCGATCGTGTAGCTGCTCAGAAGAGGGTGGGGAGAGGTGGGGGCAGATGGTGGGGTGGGGACAGGCGGAGCGGGCGTCAGCATGCTGCAGCAACATCAAGCTCGGCACAGCGCACTCCAGGACACTGCCTTCCCCAGACACCGCAACGCCAATGCACGGCTGCTTCTGCCGCACCACTCTTCCCCTGCCACACACCACCGTACTCCGTATCCACATTGCTGACTGATGCCAAGATGGCCCTGAAATGCGCGCATAGATCTAAGTCCTGACATGGTTCGAAAATGTGAAATTGTTTGTGGCAGGGTTGAAGCAGTGTTGCTGGCCCCAGCATTAAGGGTCCTTAAGCTTTCTCTGCGTTACGTGCCTCAGCTCGGCCTTCCTCGACAGACGGACGCAAATTCCATCTGCAGCACACGCATCGCCGTACATGTCTTGGCCTTACGGGCATCACCGCTCCTGGAAATTCTCGTGCGCCACTTGCCCTCGCGTTTTCGACGCACACCAGCGCTATTTGCCGCACCACCCCGCTATCTGCCTCCAGTGTCTTCCAATCCATACTTCCACAGTCTCCCATTCCATACCCCTTGGGCTCCCCCCTCCCGAGACGTCCCCTCTAGATATTCGATCCCGCCTCACTCAGACGCGACTCCAACTCGGAAGTCATGCATTATCCTTGTTCATGACCATTGACTGTCTCGACCTTGCCTCGCGCCATGCTCAACTTGCCCAACGTAAGAGTGCTCACATGTAAAGACCACCATCGCCTTCCCGCCCCTTCATCCGTGCGTAGCACACACCAGATCCACTGAATTCCGCGCTATACGAACAGCAGCCTGTTTCTCCGTGCATTCAAGGCGCCCAGCAAGTATTCCAAATGGAAATCTAAACAATGGAAATCTAAACAATCACACCACCACACAACATCTTTTCGGCGGTCCCGCACGTAATCTGCCTCTCAGCCGCGTCTTCCTTGGCTCCTGTTCTTAACGAATGTCCGCTCTCTCGCTCTCTTCTTGCATGCATCTCAGTCCATTTGAACCCCCGGTTTGGTTTTCCAATTCATTTTCCTGCCCAAGTTGCTCCACCAGATCCTTCCCACTCCACCACGCCCACGCGACTGAATTCCAGGACCCTGCAGGTATCCAAGCGCCGCGACGAGCAAGGGAGAACGCGATGCACGCGGAATACAGCCGACAGAGAGGAGTAGGAGGTGGGGATGGGCGACAGGCAGAGGCAAAAGGCAAAGGCACACCTATCGGCGCCGTTGAAGAGGAAAGAGTTGCGGTTTGCAACGAAGTTGCGAATCCTCTTGGCGAAAGGGCCATCGAGCTCAAAGTCCATGGGAAGCCGCACGCCGTGTCCGGGCGGGAAGAAGATAGTCCTGCAGCACGTGTCCGACATGATGGCGAACATGTCCGAGGTGAACATGGACCTGTAATCGATGGGCAGCCCCTTGGCCGACCCAGCAGGCACGATGCCCGAGGCACCGGGCTTCCATTTCGGCACCTTGGGCGTAAGATCGACTTTGCCCCACAGCTTCGTCTCCTGCCGCCGCCAGCGCGTCAGTAATGCGCTGCTGCCATTCCTCCTCACTCCCCAACCCCCCTCTCTCCCTCCCTCTCTCCCTAGATGCATGTGCAGGTGCTGCTCGCTGCGGGCCCGGCGCCCAAGGCCAAGGAAAAACATGCGGTGCACAAAAAAACAGCGGCGGCTACGGGCGCGAAGAACTTCTAGTGCCGCTCACCGCAAGGGCCACAGGCTCGTGCTTCTCCCCTGACATGGCGATGGCGACAACGCCGATGAGGGCGAGTCCTGCTGCAGCTGCTAGCCCCATGGCATACCGCCTGCACACCGAGCCGAGCGTAAACACGCAAGCCTGCCTCAGCTCCTTAGGAGCGCGGGCTCTTTCCCTCCCCTGCCTGGGCCAAGCACGGGAAGGCTGTGCCGCCGCACAGGGTAGCGCGGGCAAAGATATCCCAGACATTGGCTCCCGCTCTTACCTGTTGGCGGCGGCCCGGGGCACCGTGGCAGCCTCGACGGCGCCGTAGGCGACCACCATCGACTCTGCTTGGCTCTTGGCTTTTGGGAATTTAACCATCCGGCCACGGGTACACGTGACCATCCGGCCACGGGTACACGAACCATCTGGGCAACGTCACCTTTTGATGATGGACATCGGCGACACCAAAAGTGAGCATGGCCCTGTGGGTATGCGTGGTGAGATGTCACAGGGCGTAGAACGCAAGTAGGTAACGCGAGGGTGTTTGCGTGTGTGGACAGAGATCGGCATCGGGCTAACAGGAATGGGGCTGCTCTTTACGATGCTTGGGGTGCTACTCTTTTTTGATGGCGGCCTGTTGGCGGTCGGCAACGTGAGTCTTTCCCTCGCCCAACGCACCCTAGTCGCGTGTGCACCTCTGCACAGCCACTGCAATGCACGGTGTACAGGCCTAAACCCTTAACTATAAACACTAAACCCACTGCCCACGGTGTACAGCGCGGCGACACTTCCTCAGGGTTTGGTCGGGTTTGGGAGGGCCTAATCGCTAAGCCCTCAACTATACCCTACACCTAACATTCCTAATCCCACACATGCAGTTGCTGTTCTTGTCGGGCGTATCGCTAATCCTCGGGTTCGAACGGACGAAAAATCTCTTTTTCAAGCCCGAGAAGCTGCGAGGTTCAGGCTTGTTTTTTACGGGCATTCTCCTGGTCATTTTCCGGTGGCCCAAAGTTGGCTTCTTCATCGAGGTGTTTGTCTGTTGTCTTCCCCCCCCCCTGTATTTGTTTCATTTTTCCTCTATTTTTTCTTGCCTTTCCCCCCCGGGAGTTTTCCCATGCTTCCTCCCTTAGTCCCCCCCATGTATATTTTGCGCGCGCACACACGCACACCCACACACACCGCAGGTACATTCAGGGGCGAGGATGCCGAATGTGTTTAGTTAGGTTTAGTTAGCTTTATCTAGGTTTAGTTAGGTTTAGTCATACATACCTACACGAGGCTCAACCCTCAACCTAAATCCTAAACCCTCAACACATGCAGCATGGTTTAGGTTTTAGGTTTTAGTCAAGTTTAGTCATACATACCTACACGAGGATGCCGCATGTGTTTGCTTCAATGGGCTATGCAATATGTTGCTAATGTGTTGCTAATGTGCGGCTAATGTGTTGCTAGTGTGCAGCTAATAGCCTAGTAACCTCTCTCGCGCGCGCTCTCTCTTCTCTCACACTTTCTCTCGTTCTCTCTCGTTCTCTTTCTCTCCTTAAAATGTGTGCAGGCATTTGGGTTTCTGAATCTGTTTGGGAACTTCATCCCGCACGTCATCGTCGTAGCTCGCCATACACCTGGGTTGGGGAGGCTATTCGAACTCCCGGGGGTCAAGCAGGCAACCATCGCATACCATCATAATATATGGATATGTTGTAGCAATAGCATAGGCTAATGTGTTGCTAATGTGTTGCTAATGTGTTTCCATCGCATACCATCATAATATATGGATATGTTGTAGCAATAGCATAGGCTAATGTGTTGCTAATGTGTTGCTAATGTGTTTCCATCGCATACCATCATAATATATGGATATGTTGTAGCAATAGCTTCAATACATGGATATATTGTAGTAGAACTTTAACAGCATAGGCACCAGCGCATTCCATCATAGTATGTGGTATTCTAGTGTGTTGCTAATGTGTTGCTAATGTGTTTCTGATGTGTTGCTAGTGTGTTTCCATCATAGTATGTGGGTATTCTAGCATTAATAGCATAGGCTAATGTGTTGCTAATGTGTTGCTTATGTGTTGCTAATTCCATCATAGTATGTGGGTATTCTAGCATTAATAGCTTAGGCACCAGCGCATACGATGATGTTATATTGATATATTGTGCGCATGTGATCTTATATTGATATATTGTGCACATGCTCTCATAATATGTTGATATATTGTGAGCAGGTCGCGGATTTCTTGCAAAAAGGGGGCGCGCCATCAAAACAAGCAAACGCTGCTGTCTGATATTGGTCGCGGGAGGGGGGAGGGGGGGGGGTGAGATTGGCGGGATTGCTCGTGGTTTGACACCAGTTGTTGGGGTGTTGCTCGTGAGGGTATGTATATGTGTGGCTTGTGTTAGAGCTTGGTGCGTGTTGATGTATGTGCGGCAGCGGTTCGTAAGGATATGTGCGGCTCGGTGCGTGGAGGAGGAGGGGATTTATTCGTGTTGTGTTGATCATCATTCGTTATAGCGGTGTCAAGCTTATAGCTTGCTGCTAGCTCTGCTCTCCAACACATCATCTACCACTACCTACACATCGTCAGGCGGTTGACACGCCCTGGCTTAACCGCAGCCGTCCTCGCTCCTAGGAGCGGAGGCCCCTCAGTAGCATTATTGAATACAAATCAAACCGCTCTAAACTTTCCAAAACCTTCCTCCTCAGAGGATAGACGTGAAACTTGCAGAATATTTCAACCCCTGCGGAACAGTTTCACTTGCGGAACACCTCAAGTGTTCCGCCGAGGTTGAAATGTTCCGCCGAGGTTGAAATGTTCCGCCATTGAATACAAAACCTTCCTCTTCAGAGGATAGAAGTGAAACTTGCAGAACATTTTCACTTGCGGAACACCTCAAGTGTTCCACGGAACACTCGAGGTGTTCCGCAGGGGTTGATTGAGGTGTTCCGCAGGGGTTGAAATGTTCCGCAGGGGTATGACATTGAATTCAAAAGTTCATTGTTTACTACATATGGGCGGGAATCCGCGTTTGACCTTTGACGGATTCGCGGGAATGCAAACCAGGCAAGTACATTGGAACTCCCCTCTGAGTCTTAGGCTGACGCACTCTCCCCCTCCTCACGCTCACTGCCCTGGCATCTCAGCCCCCTATGCCCGGCCCTCTGACGGCCATGTGTACAGGAATACAGATACCAATGATGAACAGCCCGGCGGCGCGGCCTGTTAGGGTGTGCATCATTAAGTACAGATACAGAAAATAAAACTAGTATACTATGAAAGGCTGGTCTCCATCTGGTGGGTTTACCAGTGTTTCCCCCCGTTTGTTCCCAATTTGCGGGTATTCGATGCTCTCACACGCTCTGACTTGCACACCCCCGTCTTCTGCGGCTGCGCCATCATCATGCCGTGGCGGCACTATTATCTTGTCCTTGCTCAGAATCGACATCGAGCCATATCTGTTCTTGGACGGGAAATCAAAAAATAACTGCTTACAGGGCGACTTCCTCGAGAGCGCTCTCAGGCTTCAGCACGTGGTGGCGGAGCCAGTGGCCGCCGATCGGGGTCACAGCCTCAGCGTGGCAGGTAGCAGACTCCTTGAATTCACGCGCGACGTCGTCGGGCGAGGTGGCCTCACCGGTGATTGTCCTTTGGCCAAACTGCACCAGCGTCGTGGCCGCACCAAGCACCAGCGCGTGTCCGCACATGATAGCATGCCCCGGGGTCGGGCGGATGCCATGGGGCTGCTGATCGTTCTTGCCCTCCTCCGCCTTCTTTGCCCACACCTGCTCCCAGGCAGCCGTAAATCCCTTTTGCGGGCTGTGGATGGAGCACAGGCCCAGAGCCAAGCTGGGCGGCTTGGGCGGCGGGCCCATCTCGGGCGCCTCGCTGTCTTGCTCGCCCCCCCGCGTTTCGGCGGGCTTGGGCTGCGGCCCGAACACGACCCGCGGCTCCTTTGCGGCGAGCAGGGAAATAGGAGCAGCAGCGAGCGCCTGGGAGGGCGCCATGCCCTCGGCGCCGGACGGCGCGGTGGCATACCAGTGCTGGGGAGCCGGCACCGTCCAGGGGCTGCCGCTGAACGGCGGGTTCTGGCACCCTGTACTGCCGACGCAGTTGTGCGGCGCTTCCGTGTTGTTATAATCCGCGTCGGACAAGAGGCTCACGGTCGGCATCGTGCTGCCGTTTGCTCCCGAGAGCGCCTGCGCCGACTGCGAGGCGCCGTCAGCCACCAGGCTGGACATCGCCGCCGCCCCGGTACACGGGGGCGCGGCTGGGCAGATCGCCCCGACGTCAAAGACTACCGGCACAAACATTCCCCGCCCGCTTGTCTCTTCCTTCCCTGAATACTGCACGTAGTAAAGTGACCAGTTCGTGAGCCACCCGCGATGCGATGGCGTAGTTGCTGCGCATTCCTGGTCGTCCTGGGCTGCATCGTGGCGGCGCCGGCGGGCGCGCTGGTCTCTGTGGCGAGCGCACCTGCAGTGCGAGTGGCGGCGACGCAGTTGGGCGAGGCTCCGCGCTCAGCTGCGAGCAGGCCGCGCGCGCTGCCGGTCGGCATCGCGCGCGCGCGCGTGCGTGCCATGCGCCTCGCTGGCGGGGCCGGCGAGCCTACCCGGGAGCCCGCGAAGACGGTGCTTCGCGATCGCCTGGAACTTCTGGCCCTGATAGCGCTATGGTACGCGGCATCGGTGGTGTGCACCAACACGACCAAATCCATCGGCGCCCACTGGTCGGTGCTCACGTTTTCGCAGCTCGTCCTCTCCACGGTGTGCGGCGCCGTGGTGGTCTGTGGGCTCGGCTACCCTCAAAAGTTTCAGGCACAAATTCTGAACAGTCCGATTTATAGTGACTTCATATGGTAAATGTAATAGGGCCCTAATTCTACCCCAGCCTATCGCCAGCGCCGACCAGCTACAGAAAACAGCGCTTCTCGCGGCTGTCTTCACACTGGGCTTCGTCACGCTCAACTGGGCACTGGGTATCATGCATGTCAGCTTAGTCATGACTCTCCGCGCCACCGAGCCCATGTTCACCTTGCTGCTCGCGTCGGTGCTCCTCCGCGCCGAGCCAGTCACCTGGCATCACATTCTCAAAAGTCCCCTGTATAGTAATTTAGAAGTGTACTAGGGCAGTGATTTCCCAGAATTTTGTCAGGCGCATGGGCGCCGCCCTCCTGCCCGTCGTCGCGGGAGCCGCGTTGTCTTCGGCCGAGAGCGCCGACGTCTCGTTGGTCGGTCTCGCAGTGGTGTTCTTGTGCAACATCTTCTTTGCCCTCCGTAGCATCGTCACTAAACGCATCAAGGTACACACACACACACACACACACACACACACACACACACACACACTTCTTTGCCCTCCGTAGCATCGTCACTAAACGCTTCAAGGTATAGGTGTTTGTAATTATATACATGTAAACATGGGGTGTGTACATATATACACGTGTGTGTGTGTGTGTGTGTGTGTGTGTGTGTGTGTGTGTGTGTGTGTGAATATAAATGTGTATCTACGCGCATAGTCAAAAGTATGCATGTATATGTATATGTATATGTATATGTATATGTATATGTATATGTATTATACACATATTATGTATATATTCACACACACATACACACACACATGTATTATGTTACCACGAACTGCAATGTTACCACGAACTACAATGTTACCACGAACTACAATGTTACCACGAACTACAATGTTACCACGAACTACAATGTTACCACGAACTACAATGTTACCACGAACTGCAATGTTACTACATTATACGTTGCTCACTTTCGCGATTTTGCCTCTCAAGTCCGTGTACCCCGTGGACGAGTTCAACCTCTTCCTGCAGATTTCGGCCGTTGGAGCCGCCGGTCCAAAAACAAGCAAAAGTTTTCAAAACAAACCAAAGTTCTCAAAACAAACAAAAGTTCTCAAAACAAACAAAAGTTCTCAAAACAAACAAAAG
>Ga0315905_10001494_pt1 | contig 25150 bp, 18 predicted proteins | sample LakEriMetagenome_5_FD_203522 | JGI IMG/M metagenome (GOLD analysis project Ga0315905, IMG submission 203522) | Freshwater fungal communities from buoy surface, Lake Erie, Ohio, United States - Buoy 4 MA121 | ecosystem: Environmental > Aquatic > Freshwater > Lake | place: USA: Lake Erie, Ohio...
CTGCTCCGGCCTCGGTTTCGAGCAAAGGGTGGACCCCGAAATGGTCGTGCCCGATCCCAAGCTGACGCTGCGCAAGGGCGCCATCGCGCCATGGGCGAAATCATCTTCGCCCTATTACCTGCAGACGCTCGAGGCGCTGGGCAAGCATTACAAGTTCCGCCTCGACGCGCCATGGCAGGAGCTTTCCAAGACCGCCCGCAACGCCATCCTGTTCGGATCAGGCGATGAGGAGATCCGCTTCTCCTATGACGATGGCCTGCGCGCCTATCAGGTCAAAAAGCCGTTCGAAGGCGTGGTGCGCAATCTCGAACGCCGTTTCATCGAAACCGAGAGCGAATGGGCGCGCGAGGAGATCCAGCGCTTCATGGCCGATACGCCCTGCGGCGCATGCGGCGGCCATCGCCTGAAGCCCGAAGCGCTCGCCGTGAAGATCGACGGCAAGCATCTGGGCGAGATCGCGCAGCTCTCGGTGAAGGCTGCGGCGCAATGGGCGAGCGACCTGCCGAAGCGTCTCGACAAGAAGCGCAACGAGATCGCAGGCCGCATCCTGAAGGAGATCCGCGAACGCCTCGCATTCCTCGTGGACGTCGGCCTCGACTATCTCACGCTCGCGCGCTCCGCGGGCACGCTGTCGGGCGGCGAGAGCCAGCGCATCCGCCTCGCCTCGCAGATCGGATCGGGCCTCACGGGTGTTCTTTACGTGCTCGACGAGCCATCCATCGGCCTGCACCAGCGCGACAACGCGCGGCTGCTCGAAACGCTGTGCCGGCTGCGCGACCTTGGCAACACAGTGATCGTCGTCGAACATGACGAGGACGCCATTCTCACCGCCGATTACGTTGTGGACGTCGGCCCCGGCGCGGGCATCCATGGCGGGCGCATCGTCTCGCAAGGCGCGCCGCAGGAGGTCGTCGACGATCCGAAGTCGCTCACGGGCGATTACCTGTCCGGCCGCAAGCGCGTGGACGTGCCGCGCGAAAGGCGCAAGCCGCAAGCGGCGCGCAAGCTGAAAGTCGTCAATGCGCGCGGCAACAATCTGAAGAACGTGAACGCGGAGATTCCGCTCGGCCTGTTCACCTGCGTGACCGGCGTCTCGGGGGGCGGTAAATCCACGCTGGTCATCGACACGCTTTACAAGGCGGTGGCGCGCCGCATCGCCGGCGCCGCCGAACAGCCCGCGCCGCACGATGCGATCCAGGGCCTTGAACATATCGACAAGGTGATCGACATCGATCAATCGCCGATCGGCCGCACGCCGCGTTCAAACCCCGCGACCTACACGGGCGCCTTCACGCCCATCCGCGAATGGTTCGCGCAATTGCCCGAAGCCAAGGCGCGCGGTTATCAGCCGGGCCGCTTCTCCTTCAACGTGAAGGGCGGACGCTGCGAGGCCTGCCAGGGCGACGGCGTCATCAAGATCGAGATGCACTTCCTGCCCGACGTCTATGTCACCTGCGACGTGTGCAAGGGCAAGCGCTACGACCGCGAAACGCTGGAAGTAAAATATCGCGACAAGTCCATCGCCGACGTGCTCGACATGACGGTGGAGGAAGCGCGCGACCTGTTCAAGGCGGTGCCCGTGATCCGCGAGAAGATGGACACGCTGAAGCGCGTTGGTCTGGATTACGTGAAGGTCGGCCAGCAGGCGACGACGCTCTCAGGCGGCGAGGCGCAGCGCGTCAAACTGTCGAAGGAATTGTCGCGCCGCTCCACCGGCCGCACGCTCTACATTCTCGACGAGCCCACCACCGGGCTGCATTTCCATGACGTGAAGAAGCTGCTCGAAGTGCTCCACGAACTCGTGGATCAGGGCAACAGCGTCGTGGTGATCGAGCACAATCTGGAAGTCATCAAGACTGCGGACTGGGTGATCGACATGGGGCCGGAGGGCGGCGACGGCGGCGGAACCATCGTCGCGCAGGGCACGCCCGAGGAGATCGCCGCCAATCCCAAATCGCATACGGGCCGCTTCCTGAAGGAAGTGCTCGCCCGCCGGCCGATGGCGCGCCCAGAAAAGGGACGCGCTGCAGCGGAGTAAGCTGGTCAGGCGGGCCGCGCGCCCGCCTGCGGCGCCCTCCCCTTGCGCGCGCCCTCGGGCTTCGCTACGCAAGCCCTTGAGGAGCCGCGCAACATGAGCCTGTCCGCAAATCCAGAAGTCGTCATCGGCGCCGGCGCAGCCGCCGTCCGCTTCGGCAATCGTCTGCCGCTCTCGATCATCGCTGGCCCGTGCGCGCTCGAAAGCCGCGACCACGCCTTGCGCATGGCGGGCGCCCTGCGCGACGTCGCAGACCGGCTTGGCGTGGGCATCGTCTACAAATCCTCCTTCGACAAGGCCAACCGCACCTCGGCCGCCGGCAAGCGAGGGCTTGGGCTTGAGGCCTCCCTCGACGTGTTCGCCGAGGTGAAGGAACGCTTCGGCTTCGCGATCCTCACCGACGTGCATGAGAACGACCAGTGCGCGCGCGCCGCGCAGGTGGTGGACGTGCTGCAGATCCCCGCCTTCCTCTGCCGCCAGACGGACCTTCTGCTGGCCGCCGCCGCCACCGGCAAGCCGGTGAACGTGAAGAAGGGCCAGTTCCTCGCGCCGTGGGATATGAAAAACGTGGTCGCGAAAGTGACCGGTGCCGGCAATCCGGACGTGCTCGTGACGGAGCGCGGCGCGAGCTTCGGCTACAATACGCTCGTCTCCGACATGCGCGGCCTGCCGATCATGGCCGAGCAGACCGGCGCGCCCGTGATTTTCGACGCGACCCATTCGGTGCAGCAGCCCGGCGGACAGGGAACCTCCTCGGGCGGCCAGCGGGAATTCGTGCCCGTGCTCGCGCGCGCGGCTGTGGCCGTGGGCGTCGCCGGCGTGTTCATCGAAACCCATGACGATCCGGCCAACGCCTTCTCGGATGGCCCGAACCAGGTGCCGCTCGGCGAATTCGAAGGCCTGCTGCGTCAGCTCATGGCGTTCGACGCCCTCGCCAAAAAACTGTGACGTCGCAAAAACGTCGCGCGCCTGTCGCATCCTCCGCTGATGCAGGATAGTCCACTTATGCGCGCGCCCGTCCTTCTGGACGAAGCCGCCTTCACCTATTGCGATCCCGCTGATCCATTCTGGAAGCGGCTGGCCATCGGCGGCCTCGAGCGCCTTACCGGACGCGAGACGATCAAGCGCCTCTACCTGCGCCACCAGAAGGCCGGCTGGGGCGCGCGCGGCGATTTCTTCGAGACCGCGCTTGAGGCGCTCTCCATTGATCTTGTGTACGACGCGCAAAGCCTTGCGGCGGTCCCGCGCGAGGGACCGCTGGTCGTGGTGGCGAACCATCCTTTCGGCGTGCTCGACGGCATCGCCGCCTGCGCGCTGATCGGCAAGGCGCGGCGCGATTTCCGCGTGCTCACCAACGCCGTGCTGATGCGCGCGCCGGAAATGCGCGAGCGCATGCTCGCGGTGGATGTTTCGGAGACGCCGCAAGCCCGGCGCGCGAACGCCCGCACTCTGGCGCAGGCGCTCGCCCATGCGCGCGCTGGCGGCTGCGTCGTCGTCTTTCCCGCGGGCGCCATTTCAACGGCGCCGGACCGCTGGGGCCGTCTGCCGGCATTGGACGGCCCGTGGTCGCCCTTCGCTGGCAAGCTGGCGATCAGCGCGCAAGCGCACACGCTGGCGCTGCGCTTCATGGGCCAGAACTCGCGCCTGTTCCAGATCGTGAGCCATGTGCATCCGGCGTTGCGGCTGGCGCTGTTCTTTCACGAGACGCGCCGGCGCATCGGCGCGCCGATCGAGGCGCGCATCGGCGCGCCCATGCCGCCCTCGACGCTTGCGGGACTGGATGCGGCGGCCGTCACGCAGCGCCTGCGCGCCGAATGCGACGCGCTCGCACAGCAAGCGCAGCCGCCCGCTCCCGCCTCCGATCAGCCGCGGCCGCGGTAAGGCGCGACGCCCTGATCGGGCGCCCAGACGCCCTTGGGCAGCGAGCCCGTCTGCCAGAACACATCGATCGGGATGCCGCCGCGCGGATACCAATAGCCGCCGATGCGCAGCCATTTGGGCTTCAGAAGGGCCGCAAGCTCGCGACCGATGCGCACCGTGCAATCCTCGTGAAAGGCGCCATGGTTGCGGAACGCGCCGAGATAGAGCTTCAGCGACTTCGATTCCACGAGCCAGCGGCCGGGCGCGTAATCGATAACCAGATGAGCGAAATCCGGCTGGCCGGTCACGGGACACAGGGACGTGAACTCCGGGGCGGTGAAGCGCGCCACATAATCCGTGTCTGGATGCGGATTGGGCACGCGCTCGAGCTGCGCCTCCTCCGGGGAGGCTGGCAGGGAGACATGCTGGCCGAGCAGCGTCGCGCCCTCCGCCGAGGAGCCGGCGCGTTTGGGCTGCGCGCCGCTGGTCTGCTTTCTGGGGTTTTTTGAGCTGGCCATGGGGATCCTTCCAAGCGGGTGCTTTAGGCGCCTACGCGCACGGACGCAAGGCGGTTCGCCGCGATGCTTCTACGGCCAAGCGAAACGCGACGGACTTCTGGCCGTTGTCATGTCAGCGCCCGGGCGGTCCCCGCCTGCGCCAACGCCGACGCCACCCGGAGCAGCCCGCAGGAAGCCCATGCGCCCCAATCCATCCCAAGCCGGCGCCAAGCGTAGCCGCATGATCCGCATTCATCCCATCAGGACCGGCTCCGTGCAGTTCCGCCCAGCGCAGATCCGCGCCCGGACGAGCGGCATAGGGCGGTGGTGGCGGATCCTGTCCGACCGCGAGTGGACGCGGGAAATGCCGATCTACTGCTTCCTCATCGAACATCCGGAAGGGCTGTTCATGGTGGACGCGGGCGAAACCGCGCGGGTGACGGAGCCCGGCTTCATGCCCCGCTGGAACCCCTACGTGCGCCGTGCGCTTCGCTACAGGATCGCGCCCGAGGATGAAGTGGGCCCGCAATTGCAGCGCCTTGGCTTCGACCCCGGCGACGTCAGCACGGTCGTGATGACGAGCCTCGCGCTCGGCCACGCCGGCGGGCTCGACTACTTCCGCCGCGCGCGCATCATCGTCAGCGCGCAGGAATGGGCGGGCGCCATGAGCGGAGTCGGCAGGCTCGCCTCCTACCCGCCCAAACACTGGCCCAAATGGTTTACGCCGCGGATCGTGACATTCAACGCCGGACAGCTCGGCGGCCTACCCCGTTCGCAACCGATCACGGGCGACGGCTCGCTTTACATGGTGCGAACCCCAGGTCATACGCCCGGCCATATCGCGGTCGTTCTGGAGGATGGCGAAACGCTCTATTTCTTCGCCGGCGATGCGTCATACCTGCGCACCACCATGGCGGAGGCGGTACCAGACGGAATAGCCGCCAGTCCCACTCAGCAGGTGAAGACGCTGAAGGCGATCCGCGCGCTCGCGCAATCGCGCCCCCTCGTCTATCTGCCAACGCATGATCCAGACGTGGCGTCGCGGATAGCCGCCTGCGACGTGAGCGTGGATTAAACAGCGCCGCGGCGCCGGCTTACGCGCGGGCGCGCATCGCCTCCATGTCCTGCAGACCCTTGCTCGCTTCCTCGCGCAGGTCCTCCCAGATCTCCGCGACATATTTGCCGAAGGCTTCGCCGCCCATCATTTTCGAGGAGCGCGGACGCGGCAGATCAATGTCCACGACGCGCTTGATACGCCCCGGGCGGAAACTCATGATCAAAACGCGGTCGGACAATTGCACCGCCTCGGCGAGGTTATGCGTGATGAGCATCGTGGTCTGATTCAGGTCCTGCTGAATCTGAAGCACCTTGTCGCCCAGCAGCAGGCGGGTTTGCTCATCAAGCGCGGCGAAGGGCTCATCCATGAGGAGAATGCGCGGCTGGAAGGCGAGCGTGCGGGCGATCGCGATGCGCTGGCGCATGCCGCCGGAAAGCTCGGAGGGAAAGCGGTTCTCGAACCCGTCAAGGCCGACCAGCCGCAGGAGATCACGCGCGCGCGACAGGCGCTCCTCTCGCCCGACGCCTGCGGCCTCAAGCGGGAAAGCCACATTGTCCAGCGCCGTGCGCCAAGGAAAGGTCGATTCCTCCTGAAACACCATGCCGACGGACTTGTGGCAGCCGCGCACCTGCTCGCCGTCCACATAGACCGCGCCTTCATAGTCTTCGATCAAACCGCCGACGATGTTCATGAGCGTCGACTTGCCGCAGCCCGACGGGCCGATCACGGAAATGAACTCGCCCTGCCGAATGTCGATGGATACCGGCTCCAGCGCGCGCACGACGCCCCGGTCGGTCTCGAAGGTTTTCGCAACACGATCGATGCGCAGGGCCGGCGTCATGAAAATCTCCGGGTGAACACGTTCCATTTGCGTTTCGTCGCGGCGTCAGGTCCGGGAATGCGCATGAGCCGGTCGATCACCATGTTGCCCAGCGCGGCGAAGAGGAAGACGAACAACAGAACGGCGAGCATTTTGGGAATGTCGAAGACTCGATAATATTCCATCGCGGAATAGCCGAGACCCATTTTCGACAGTTTGATCTCCGACATCAGGCAGCCGACGATGGAGATGCCGAGCCCGATGCGCAGACCCGTGGCGAGAGGCGCCATGAGCGCTGGCGCATAGATCATCCGCACCACCTGCAGCCGCGTCAGACGGAACGTCTTGCCCACGCGCAACAGGACCGGGCTCACCTGACGCACGCCGGCGGCAAGCCCAAGCGCCATGGGGAAGAAAGCGGAGATGGCGCCAAGCGCGATCTTGGAGCCCATGCCGACGCCGAACAGGATGAGCAGGATCGGCAGAAAGACGATCTTCGGCGTAGGCGCGAGATAATGCAGGAAGGGCTCGAACACATCGCCCACATAGCGGTTGGCGCCCAGCGCAAGACCGGCGATCGCGCCGGTGGAGCAGCCGATTGAGAAGGCGACCGCGACTTCAAGCCCCGTGACGCCCGCATGCATCCAGAAAGACGAACTGCTCAGCAGGTCGAAGAACGCCTTGCTGACGAGCAGCGACGAGGGCAGCACGCCACGATAGAAAAGGCCGGAGGCGCCAGCGATCTCCCACAGCGCAAAGATCACGACGAGCGCGGCCACGCGCATGCGCCCGATCGTCCAGAATGGCGCGCGCGCCGGCGCGCCGCGCCTCATTTGCTCGACAGCAGCCATTTTTCGATCCGCTCGGTGATGAAGAAGAAACTCACGCTGACAAGGATCACGAAGAGGATGCCCGCATACATGCCTGCGATTTCGAAACGGTCGCCAAGATCGGAGATCAGCTGTCCCAGTCCGCCGAACACGATGAGATATTCGACGCCGACGACGTTGATGATGGCGAACAGGAGGCCAATGCGCACGCCGCTAAATATGGTCGGCAGCGCCGCCGGAAACTGGATCATCGCGAACATGCGCCAGCCGCGCAGGCCATAGCTGCGCCCCACATTGAGCAGGACGGGCCGCACGCCGTCGAGCCCCTCTTTAGCCTTCAGGATGATCGGCGGCAGGCAGCCCACCACGCCCATCGCGACGATGGTCGCCGAATTGCGGCCGAACACGACCAGGAAGATGGGATAGAGAAGCACCAGCGGCGCCGACGCCATCGCCGCCACCCAGTCGGTGTAGGCGCGGCCCGCGATCTTGTAGCGATGCAGGAGAAAGCCGACGCAAATGCCAAGAACAGAGCCGATCGAGGCCGCAGCCAGCGCCTCGATGAACGTGCGCAGGAATGCGCCCGCCAGCCCTTCCTGCACAAAGAGCATTTCGAAACTTGCCGCGATCTCGCTGGGCGGCGGCGCGATGAACGCGCTCACCCAGCCGCGCGCGGCCGCAAGCTCCCACAGGGCGAGCAGACCTGCGAGAACGCAGAGGCGGGCAAGCCAGGCTGGCGCGCGCCGTCTCAGACTACGCGAGGGAACGGACATTGTGGCGGCGCCCGCCATTTGTCACCACATGAATGGAGAGTTCACACCGAACGGACGGCGCGCACGGCGCCGTCCGCAAGAAGGCGGTTCAGAACGCCGCCCTCAGGTCTTGGGCGCGGGCACGAGGATGTCGAACAGCCCCTTCACCTCTTCAGGCTTCGTCGGCTTGGCGACGAACTTGAATTCGAGCGCCTGATCGAGCGTGCGCTGGAGATCCTTGATCTCAAAGGGCTGCATGGCGGCCTGCGGATAGAAATTGTCGCGCGACTCCCGCGCCACCTCCACCGAGACGCCGGCAGCCTCCGCAAAGTACTCAACCGCCTTGGGGTCCTTGTAGGCCCATTCCAGCGTGCGGTTATAGACCTGCTGGAACTTCACGAGCGCGTCGCGCTTCTTGGCGAGCGTGTCGGCGGTGGTGAAATTGACGCGCACCGTCTGGTTCTGCAGATGCGGCACGTCGCTGCCGCGCGCGACGATGAGGAGCTGCTTCTCGGCGATCTCCTTGAAGGCGAACGGGGGCACGGACCAACCCACGTCGATCTGCTTCGACATGACTTGCGTGAACGTGCCGGGAATGCCGCCGGTGGGGGTGGCCTTGCCCTTCACTTTGTAATGGTCGAACAGGTTCAGCAGCACGAGATTGGTGGAGGAGCCGGGCGCGGAGAAGGAGACGGTCTTTCCTTCCACGTCCTTGAACGACTTGATGCCGCTGTCGGTGCGCGCATACCAGAACATGTCCGGCGTGCCGGTCATCGCGGGCGCGACGATGCGCAGGGGCGCGTTTTTGGTGTAGGCGCCCACGAGGCCGAGGATGCCGCCCTGCATGGCGATGTCGACGCTTCCGGCGATGATGGCCTGCACCGTCTGCGCGCCGCCCTGCGTGTAAAGAATATCGATCTCGAGGCCCGCCTCCTTGAAGAAGCCCGCCTTGACGCCGAATTCGGTGATGCCGGTGTCCCAATTGCCTTTTTGCGGCAAAGCGACCTTGAGCGTCGTCTGCGCCTGCGCATGATGCGCGGGCAGCGCGACCGTAGCGGCGGCCATCAGCCCGGCCACAAGCGCGGCCTTGCCCGCAAAAGCCTCCACGGACGACTTCACATGAGCGTACATTGGCGTCTCCCTTCCCCGCCCGCGCCTTCTCAGAGGCGTCGCAACGTCGTTTGAAAACTAGCTGATCCGCTGAACGGCTGCAATCGCCGCAGGGGATTTCGTTTTCGTTCCGTTCACGTTTCGCTTGCCTTCGCGCGCTGAATCGCCCGATAAGCGGGGCCCCGAGACAGAACGGATTCCCATGGCCTCGAACGGCGATCTCTTCGGCGGCGGCCCGGCGCGCAAGCCCGCCCCCGCAAAATCGGCCCCCGTCGCGAACGCCAAGCCCGGCAAGGCGCAGGGCGCGCGCTCGGCGCGCGGCACGCCGGGCGAGGAGGATTACAACGCGGATTCGATCGAGGTCCTCGAAGGCCTCGAACCGGTGCGCCGGCGTCCGGGCATGTATATCGGCGGCACGGACGAGACGGCGCTGCATCATCTGTTCGCGGAAGTCCTCGACAATTCCATGGACGAGGCGGTGGCGGGCCACGCCACCTGGATCGACGTTCTGCTGGAGCCGGGCGACTGGCTGACGGTCACAGACAACGGGCGCGGCATTCCCGTCGATCCCCATCCCAAATTCCCCAAGAAGTCCGCGCTCGAAGTCATCATGACCACGCTTCACGCGGGCGGAAAGTTCGACTCCGGCGCCTATCAGACGTCCGGCGGCCTGCATGGCGTCGGCGTCTCGGTGGTCAATGCGCTCGCCACCCGCCTTGAAGTGGAGGTGGCGCGCGGCCAGCAGCTGTATTTCCAGGCGTTCGAACGGGGCGGTCCGGTCGGCAAGCTGGAGAACCGCGGCAAGGTCGCCAACCGGCGCGGAACGCGCGTGCGCTTCCAGCCCGACCCGCAGATTTTTGGCCCCGACGCGCATTTCAGCCCGGCGCGCCTGTTCCGCATGGCCCGCTCGAAGGCCTATCTGTTCGGCGGCGTCGAGATCCGCTGGCGCTGCGATCCCTCGCTGCTGAAGGCCGACGGGCCGACGCCTGCGGAGGCCGTGTTCCGCTTCCCAGGCGGCCTGCGGGATTATCTCGCCACCGACGTCGAGGGCAAAGACGCGGTCGTTGAAACCAGTTTCGCCGGCAAGGTCGAGAAGCCGGGCGGCCACGGCTCGGTGGAATGGGCCGTGACCTGGCTCGCCGAGGAGGACGGCTTCGTTCACTCCTACTGCAACACGATCCCGACGCCCGACGGGGGCACGCATGAGGCGGGCCTGCGGCAGGCGCTGCTGCGCGCGCTCAAGGACCACGCCGAACGCATAGGCCAGACGCGCCGCTTCGCGAGCGTCACCACCGACGACGTGATGTCGGGCTGCGCCGCGCTGATCTCGGTCTTCGTGCGCGAGCCGGAGTTTCAGGGCCAGAACAAGAGCCGGCTCATGTCCTCCGAGGCCACCCGCCTCGTCGAGAGCGTGGTGCGCGACGCCTTCGACCACTGGCTGGCCGATTCCCCGACGCAGGCCGCCAAGCTCATCGATTTCGCCGTCGAGCGCGCGGAGGAGCGTCTGCGCCGCAAGGCGGAGAAGGACGTCGCCCGCAAGACGCCGGGCCGCAAGCTGCGCCTGCCCGGCAAACTCGCCGATTGCTCCAGCAATTCGCCCTCCGACACCGAATTGTTCATCGTGGAGGGCGACTCGGCCGGCGGATCAGCCAAACAGGCGCGCGACCGCGCCACCCAGGCCGTGCTGCCCCTGCGCGGCAAGATCCTGAACGTCGCCTCCGCCACCCGGGACAAGCTGGCGGCCAATCAACAGATCGGCGACCTCATGCAGGCGCTCGGAATCGCAGGCGGCGCGGGCTACAAAGACGCAGACCTGCGCTACGGCAAGGTCATCATCATGACCGACGCCGACGTGGACGGTGCCCATATCGCGTCACTTCTGATCACCTTCTTCTGGCGTCAGACCCCGCGCCTTATCGAGAACGGCAAGCTCTATCTGGCCGTCCCGCCCCTCTACAAACTGACCCAGGGGGCGAAGACCGCCTATGCCCGCGACGACCGGCACAAAGCCGAGCTGATGAAGAGTTTCTTCACCGGCCGAGGCAAGGTAGAAGTTAGTCGCTTCAAAGGCTTGGGCGAGATGCTTCCAGCACAACTTAAAGAAACGACGATGGACCGCCGCAAGCGCACCCTGCTGCGCGTGGCGGTGACGGAGGAGGATCGCCAGGCGACCGCCGACAGCGTCGAGCGCCTGATGGGCAACAAGCCCGAGGCGCGCTTCGCCTTCATTCAGGAGCGGGCGAGCTTCGCCGCAGCCGAGACGCTCGACATCTGATCGAGCCAAGAACCTGACGTTGCGAAACAACGTTAACGCCGCCTTAAACCGTTCGCGAGAAACTTGGGCTCAGCCTTAAGATTTTTGCGGGGTCGTTATGAGCGGTTCGTCCATTCGCAGATCCGGTTTCGTGCGCACGGTTGCGTTGGGGTGCGGCGCCATCGCCTGCGCCTCCGTTATCGCGGTCTATTTTCTTGAGCAGAGCGCGGACCGCCGGGTCGCGCGCACCAACCAGCCCGGCGCTACCGGCGCCACGCGCACGCTGGCCGCCCTGCCCCGCCCCCAGCAGCAATCGCTGGGCTCATGGTTCTTCTCCCGGCGCACCGACCCATCGGCGGTCAGCGCGACGCAGCGTCCCAAGATCGGCAATGCGATCACGAATCCTGAGCTCGGCATGCCGCGTTGACAGGGCCGACAACCGCGCGCCGGGCGCCTCGCCCGCCGCCTTAAACTCCAAACCCATGGCCGAGCCGACGATTTCCGTTGACTTCGCCAGATTTGAGCCTATGTCTCGCTCAGGCGCTGATGAGGCCCGCGCGTGCCCTCCGCCTGTTCCGCCGCAAAGAGTGCGGCGTAATCTTCCCCTTTTCCGACGCGTAACTGGCGGCCCGCGACGCACCCGGCTAGCCCCGTTCGTCGCTTGGGCCCACAGGCCATCAACAAGGCCATGGAATGTCTTTCAAAGATACTGGACTGAGCGAAAAGGTCCTGGCGGCCGTGGAAGCCGCTGGCTATTCCGAACCCACACCAATTCAGGCGCAGGCCATCCCGCATGCGCTTGCAGGCCGCGACGTGCTCGGCATCGCCCAGACGGGCACCGGCAAGACCGCAGCATTCACGCTTCCCATGCTCTCGCGTCTTGAGAGCGGCCGCGCCCGCGCGCGCATGCCGCGCACGCTGATCCTCGAACCCACGCGCGAACTCGCCGCGCAGGTCGAGGAAAGCTTCGTCAAATACGGCGCGAAGCACAAACTCAACGTCGCCCTGCTGATCGGCGGTGTCTCCTTCGGCGATCAGGAAGCAAAGATCACCCGCGGCGCCGACGTGCTGATCGCGACGCCCGGACGCCTCATCGACTTCCATGAGCGCGGAAAGCTTCTGCTCACCGGCATCGAAATCCTCGTCATCGACGAGGCCGACCGCATGCTCGACATGGGCTTCATTCCCGACATCGAGAAGATCTGCAAGCTCGTGCCCTTCACGCGCCAGACGCTGTTTTTCTCGGCGACCATGCCGCCGGAGATCACGCGCCTGACGGAGCAGTTCCTGCAAAATCCCGTGCGCGTGGAAGTCGCGCGCGTCGGCACGACCGCCTCCACCATCACGCAGGGCTTCGTCGCCTCGCATGGCGGCTCCAACAAGCGCGAGACGCTGCGCCGCCTGATCCGCGAGTCGGACGGGCTGCGCAACGCCATCATCTTCGCCAATCGCAAGCGCGACGTGGCGATCCTGCACAAGTCGCTCACCACCCACGGCTTCTCGGCGGGCGCGCTGCACGGCGACATGGATCAGCCCGCGCGCATGGCGTCGCTCGACGCTTTCAAGCGCGGCGAAGTCGCTCTGCTCGTCTGCTCCGACGTCGCCGCGCGCGGCCTCGACATTCCTGACGTGAGCCACGTGTTCAATTTCGACGTGCCGATCCATCCCGACGATTACGTGCACCGCATCGGCCGCACCGGACGCGCGGGACGCTCCGGCGTCGCTCTGTCCATCGTCACCAGCGACGACGCCAAGCACGTCGCCGCGATCGAGAAGCTCATCAAGCTCGACGTCAACTGGCTCGGACCGCGGCCGGAGGAATTGGGCGACGCGCCGCCGGATGAAGACCGTCTGCGCGCCCGCAGAGACGGCGGACGCGACGCTCGCTCGGGTCGTCGCGACCGCGACCGCTCGCAGGAATCGCGTTCGCGCCGTGAACGTTTCGCGGAAATGGACAAGACCCACGGCAGCCATCGCGCGCCGGAGGATCAGGCGCCCATGACGCCCTTCGTCGCCGACCCCACCCTTATGCCCCCGCCCGGCGCCGCCGGCGAGGAGCGCCCCGCCCGCACGCCGCGCGGCGACAGGGGCGAACGCGGCGCGCGCAGCGACCGCCAGGGCCGCGGCGAGCGCCAGCCCCGCAGCGGCGAACGGCAGGCGCAAAGCGAACGCCCAGCCCGCGCCGAACGCAGCCCCCGCCCAGAAGGCGAGGAGCGCGGCCCGCGCCCCGAGCGCGGCGAGCGCCGCGGCAGGCGCCATGACGAGGACGACGGCCCGCCCGTGCGCGGCATGGGCGACCATGTGCCGTCCTTCATGCTGCGCCCGGTGAAACTGCCAGCGGCGCGCCCGCGCCCGGACGCGCAGCCCGCCGCAGCCGCCGCCGCCGAGGAATGAGGGCCCGCAAGGGCCCTTTTCTTCTGGCGCCCGCCGCTTGCGCCCGACCGAACCCTCCCCTAAACGTCGCGCCGTCACGAGAGGCCTGCGATGAGCACCGAGTTCAAGCCGAAATCCGACTTCCTGCGCGTCCTCATGGAGCGCGGCTTCGTGCACCAATGCTCCGATTTCGCCGGGCTCGACGAGAAGGCGCTTGCCGGCGGGCTCACCGCCTATATCGGTTTCGACTGCACGGCCCCCTCGCTGCACGTGGGCTCCATGCTGCCGATCATGATGCTGCGCTGGCTGCAAAAAACAGGCGGCCGCCCGATCGCTCTGATGGGCGGGGGCACGACGCGGGTCGGCGACCCCTCCGGCAAGGACGAGGCGCGCAAGCTTCTCAGCGTCGAACAGATCGAGGCGAACAAGGAGGGCATCCGTCAGGTGTTCGACAAGTTCCTCGCCTTCGGCCCCGGCGCCGGCGAGGCGATCATGATCGACAACGCCGAATGGCTGACGAAGCTCAATTACATCGACTTCCTGCGCGACGTGGGCCGACACTTCTCGGTCAATCGCATGATGTCGATGGATTCGGTGAAACTGCGCCTCGAACGCGATCAGGAATTGTCCTTCATCGAGTTCAACTACATGTGCCTGCAGGCCTATGATTTCGTCGAGATCAACAAGCGCTACGGCTGCCTGTTGCAGATGGGCGGGTCGGACCAGTGGGGCAATATCGTCACCGGCATCGATCTCGGCCGCCGCATGGGCGCCCCGCAGCTCTATGCGCTCACCGCCCCTCTGCTCACCACCGCGTCGGGCGCGAAAATGGGCAAGACCGCCGCAGGCGCCGTCTGGCTCAATGCGGACATGCTCGCGCCCTACGGCTATTGGCAATTTTGGCGCAACACAGAGGACGGCGACGTCGCGCGCTTCCTGAAATTGTTCACCGAGCTCCCGCTCGACGAAATCGCGCGCCTCGCTGCGCTGGACGGCGCCGAGATCAACGAGGCGAAGAAAACGCTCGCCAATGAAGCGACCGCCCTGCTTCATGGGCGTGCGGCCGCGGAGGCCGCCGCGGAGACGGCGCGCAAGACGTTCGAACAGGGCGTGCTCGCCGAGGACCTGCCCAGCGTCGCCGCGCCCGCCTCCGAACTCATCGGCATGGGCATGCTCACCGCCTTCGTGCGCGCGGGCCTCGTCGCCTCGACCGGCGAGGCGCGTCGTCAGATCAAGGGCGGCGGCCTGCGCCTGAACGATGCGCCCGTCAGCGACGAACGCGCCGCGCTTGCGGCCGGGGATTTCCGCGATGGCGTAGCGAAACTCTCGCTTGGCAAGAAGAAGCACATCTTGCTGAAAGCGGAATAAGAGCGCTCAGTTCGACAGGAAATTGAGGCCGCGCGCGGGCAGGAGAAGATCGGCGCGATCATTCTGCTCAAAAATCGCGCTCGCGGACTCAAAGGGCGCATCGACGACGATCTCGACGTCTCCCAGCCGCACGCCGTAACGCACGCTCGCGCCCAGAAACTCACGCCGCGCCACACTGACGGGGAGGCCGCCGGCCGGGCCCGCGCCGGGTCGCGCAAGCCGCGCATGCTGCGGCCGGAACATAAGCCTTGAGCCCTGCGGAGCGATGATTCCTTCCGGCACGTCGAGGCCGAGACCCTCGCCGATCTCAAAACGCCGCCCGCCGCCGCTCACGCGCCCCGCGACGATATTGGCGGCGCCAAGGAAGCCGGCGACGAACAGGTTCGCGGGCTTCTCGTAAATCTCCATCGGGGCGCCGACCTGCTGGACGACGCCATCGCTCATCACCGCGATGCGGTCGCAGATCGTGTTCGCCTCTTCCTGGTCGTGCGTCACGAAAATGGTGGTGATGCCGAGACGCTGCTGGAGGTCGCGCAATTCGCGGCGGACCTGCTCGCGCATTTTCGCATCGAGGTTGGACAGCGGCTCATCGAGCAGAAGCACTTTCGGCTCCACCGCGATGGTGCGCGCCAGCGCGACGCGCTGCTGCTGTCCGCCCGACAATTGCGAGGGGCGGCGCTCGGCCAGATGCGAGAGCCCGACGAGCTCGAGCGCAGCGGCGACCTTACGCTCGATCTCGGCGCGCGGAACGCGCCGCTCCTCAAGACCGAAGGCGACGTTGCGCCGCACGCTCATATGCGGCCACAGCGCATAGGACTGGAACACGAGGCCCACGTCGCGCTTCCAGGGCGGGAGTTGCGCAACATCCTGCCCGCCGATCAGCACCGCGCCTGTCTGCGCCTGCGCGAAGCCCGCGATGAGGCGCAGCAAGGTCGTCTTGCCGCAACCGGAGGGCCCGAGAAAGGCGAAGAATTCGCCGGGTCGGATCTTCAGGTTCACGTCCTTGAGAACATGGTTCGCGCCATAGGAGACATTGACGCCACGGATGAGCAGATCGGCGGCGGCGGAAGTGGCGTTCATGTTTCAAGCCCCTTGGAGCGCTGGCTGCGCTCCACCAGCAGATGCGACGCAAGCGTGCACAACGCGACGAAGACGACCGCGACGACGCCAAGCGCCGCGCCCGGCCCACGCCCCGACGCCGATTGCATGAAGACGTAGATTCCGTAGGCGAGCGGCGCGTCGGAATTGGACTGCACAAGCATCAGCGTCGCGGAAAGTTCGACCGCCGCCGTCGCAAAACTCGTCACGAAGCCCGCCAGCACGCCGCCCATCATGAGCGGCAGGACGATGCGCCGCACAGTGCGGGTTTTGGTGGCGCCGAGGTTCTCCGCCGCCTCCTCGAGCGAGATGGAGATCTGCTGCAGGGCGGAGAAACAAGCCCGCAGCGCATAGGGGACGCGACGAATGGCGAGCGCCAGAACGATCATGATCCACAGCGTGGCGAGCGGCTGACCGTTCGGCAGGCTGATGTTGTAGAAGGTGCGCAGATAACCGATGCCCAGCACCACGCCCGGCACGGCGAGCGAAGCGGTCGCAAGCCAGTCGAGCCACTGGCGTCCGACAAGGCGCGTGCGCAACACCAGATAAGCGATCGCCGCGCCCAGCACTACGTCGATGCCCGCCGCAATGGAGGCGTAAACGAGCGTGTTCTTGATATAGACCCAGGAGTCGTCGAACACGCGCACGTAATGGCTGACCGTATAGGCGTCCGGCAGCGGGCTGAACGACCACACGGTCGCAAAGGACAGCAGCAGAAGGCCGATGTGCGGAGCCAGAACGAGCAGCAGCAAAAAGCCCACCACGCCGTAGGCCGCGAAAGCCTCCGCGCCGCGCAGGCGCCGCCGCGCAAGTCCGCCGCCCCCGCGCTGGGTGGTCGCGAAGTCGCGCCCCTTCATCGACAATGTGGACAGCCAGACAGCCAGCACGGAGCTCACGATCAGGATCGAGGAGATCACATAACCCATAGGATCGGCCACGCCGATGGACGTGACGCGCAGATAGGCCTGCGGCGCGAGCAGGTCCTTCGCATTCAAGAGCAGCGGCGTCGCCACGTCGTCGAAGACTTTCACGAACACGAGCGCGGAGCCCGCCACATAGCCCGGCGCCGCAAGCGGCAGCACGATGCGGCGGAACAGGCGGAAGCCGGACGCGCCGAGGTTCTGCGCCGCCTCTTCCATGCTGCGGTCGATGGAGCGCAGCGCGACCGACAGGTTCACCAGAATGAAGGGGAAATAATGAAGCGCCTGCACGAAGACGACGCCCCACAGCCCTTCCATGAACGGGATCTTGAAGTCGAACCACTCGTCGAGCAGCAAGTTGATCGAGCCGTTGCGGCCAAACAGCAATTGCAGAGCGACCGCGCCGACGAAAGGCGGCATCACCAGAGGCAGGAAGCCCAGCGTCTGCACGATCGCAGCGCCCCGGAACTCGAAGCGCGTCGTCAGATAGGCGAGCGGCAGCGCGATGACCGAGGCGAAGGCCACCGACATCAGACTCACCCAGACCGAATTCCACAAGGAGCGGACGAACAATTCCGTGGCGAAGAAATCGTAGAAATTGACGAGCGTGAACGCGCCCGTGCCACGCTCAGTGAATGCGACGTAGATGACCGTGGCGACGGGGATCACAAGGAAAGCGCTGAGGAACGCCAGAATGGCGAGCGCCAGCGCGATCTGCCCCGGCGTCGCCGACGCGCGCCAGGACGCCAGCGACCAGACGGCCGGCGTGGAAGACGCCGCGTTCATGCCTGATTGCGCACCCGCCAAAAGACCCTCCCCGCATTCCGAGGCGGCGCGACACTAGCGCGAGCGCAGGCGTGACGCCATCCCCTCCCTCAATTCATAAATCAGGACCCGGGAAAAGGGTCGCGGCGGCGGCAAGACGCCCACAAGATCGTAATGCGCGTCAAGGACATCCTGAATCAGCGTCCGCACGGCGGGCCGGATGCAGGAGATGGAATCCTGCCGGTCGTGCAAGGCCACGAAACGGGGCGTGCGCGCGAAGGCGGCCCGAATCTCCTCCCCCGCCTTCACGCCATCCGGCAGCAGAAAGTCGCAATGCAGATGCATCGCGAAAACGAAACGGCTCACCGGCCGCTGGCCCGTCAGCAGATGCAGCGCGGGTTCATAATCAACAGCATAAAGCCCATCGCCTTCTCCCGGCCGCGCGAGGCGCTCCGTCACGACCTGTGCGGCGGCGCGCGCAATGGAGGCGCGCTCATCCAATTTGACCTGTTCGAAGGTCCACCAGAACGGATAGGCGAGCGCAAGCACGCCGGCCGCCAAGGCGACCGCGCGCGGCGGGCCGGCGCGCAGACGCTTGAACAGGTGAAGCGCGCAAAGGCTGGCGCCCAGACAAATGGGCGCCAGCACGGCGAGCATATAGGCGCTGTGGGCGGCGCGCTGCACAAGCACGCCCGCGAAGGCGACGGCGAACCATCCCAGCAGCACGCGCGCGCCCGCCCGCTGGCGCGCATCCACAAGCCAGGCCCGTTCTGCGACCATCAACATCGCCGCCGCATAGACCGGCAGATAAGGCTTCGCGCCGCCGCGAAAATTATGGATCAGTCCGTCCCAGAAGCCGACGCCGTGATCGGTCGAACGCAGAAGCGCCACCATGACGGCGCCTTCCCACAGATCGCGCAGCGCGCCCTGCCAATGAAACAAAAGAGCGAACGCCGCCGCAGGCGCAAGCCCGCCAAGAGCGAGCGCGCCAGCGCGACGGGCGCGATCGCCAAGCGGCGTCTGCGGCGCGAAGGCGACCAGCAGAAAAGCGAACGCCGCCTCGAAGGCGGAGGACTGGAGGACGCAAACGCCGCATCCGAGCAGCGCGCCGCCAAGCGCCGCCGCGCCCGTCTGCGCGCGCCGCGCGAACAACAGACCCCATGCGACGAAAGGCGCCGCGAGCAGGATCGCCGGGCCTTTCAGCCCATCGCCTACAAGCGAATAGAGGCAGAACAGAACGCTCGCGAGCGCGCCCACGCGCACGTCGCCGAACCATTCGCGCCCGATCGCGCAGAACGCGAGCGCCAGCGCGCAGACCGCGAGCAGCGGCAGGATCCAGATGGCGGCAAGGGGCTCCGCCCCCAGCGCCTGCGCGACCGCGTAAAGCGCGAACAGGCCCGGCGGCTTCACGTCCCAAACGTCGCGATAGGGAACAAGGCCTTCGAGCCAGTAGCGCGCGAACAGCGCGTAGCCGGCCTCGTCCGCGAAGGGACGATCAATCAGCGCGAACGGCGCGAGCGTGGCGAGCGCCGTCAGAAGCGCCAGCGCCGTCCAGCGACATAAAGCGACGCGCGCGCGAGGCATGGTCTCTCCGAAATGCTCAGGCTCAAGCCTGTAGCCGATTCGGAAAGACCGCGCACGACGCTGCGCGCCGCCCCTGCCCGCGCGTCAGCGCGCGAGCTTCAGCGCCTCGTCAGCTTTCGCTTTCGCCTGCGCATAGCGCTCGCGCGCGAAGGCCGACCATTGCGTCTCAAGCTCCGCCTGCCGCGCGCCCTTCTCCTTGGCGCCCGTGAAGGCGCCGCGGATCTCCGCGCTCGAAGCCTGCGCCTCGTTGATCGGCATGGCGGCGATGAGGTCGCGCGCTTCCTTCAGAAGCGCCCGCGCCTTGTCGTTGTTCTTTTTCGCAAGCGCCGCCTCAGCGTCATGGACGGCCTTGGTGGCGGCCTTCAGCGGCTCGAGCTGGAACGTGATGAGCTGGTCGAACAACACGTCCACAGGCGCGGTGCGCGCCTCCGACTTGTCCACGTCGAACAGCATCATCTTCTGGAACTGCGGATCCTTGAACGGATTGGGATAGCCCGCAGGCGCCTTCGCATAGGTCTGCATGTTGACCGGCAGGCGACGGATGCCCGGATCAAGCAGCACTTCCTGGCCTTCCGGCGACAGGATGAACTCCACAAAGGCCTCCGCGCCCGCGCGGTTGGGCGCATTGGCGATCACGCCGATGTTCGCCGGCACGACAGTGGTGACGGAGGGATAGGCGAATTTCACCGGGAAGCCCGCCGCCTGCGCGGAGAAGGCGAAGAAGTCGATCACGACGCCGACGCCCACCTGACCCGAATTGACGGCCTCCGGCACGCCGAAGGAACGGTCCGTCACCGAGCGGAAATTGCCGGCCATTTCCTTGATCGTGCGCCAGCCCTTGTCCCATCCCTCGCCCTGCAGAATCGTCTCGATCGTCAGATGCGTGGTGCCCGAACGCGAGGGCGCGGAGATCGACACGTGGTCGTAGAAGGCCGGCTTCGCGAGATCCTGCCATTCCTTCGGCTCAGGCAGACGATTGGCGCGCAGATAGCGCTCGTTCCACATGATGCCGTAGCCCGAGGCCGCGAAGCCGAAATAGAAGCCGTCCTTGTCGTTGACAGGATAGGAGCCGACCTTCTCGGCCAGACCCTTCGCCTTCGGCGCGTATTTCTGCAGGAGCTGCTTGCCCTTCAACACTTCGAAAGCGTCGGGAGCCGAGGCCCACATCAGATCGGTCTGATTGGCGGCGCGCGTCTCCTCAAGGAATTTCACCGCGGCGTTGGTGTTGCGGTTTTGAACCTCCAGCGTCACGCCCGGATAGGCCTTCTCGAAAGCGCGCTTGAATGGATCGGTGACGTCTTTGGCGAAGGAGGTCACAACCGTCACTTTGCCGGTCGGCGCCTGCGCCTGCGCGCCGGACGAGAACATTGCAAGGGAGCCGAACGCGGCCAGCGCGCCAAGCGCGGATGCAAGCGTACGATTCATGGGCGAAAACCTCCAGCGGATGCGCCGGACAGCGCCGGCCGCGCGCACGTTCGCACAGCCCGCCCGCCCCCACAATCGCCCGCGCTCGCGCGGCCACAGAAATTCCCAGATTTCAGACTCGCCCGCGCCTGCGCATAAAAAAACCGCGCGCCGGGCGGGCGCGCGGTTGTTGGCGAGGTTTCGCTCCAGCCTGCGTTAGTGAGCGACGAGGCCCGCGGAGGCTTCCTCGTCGGGGCGCCTCTTGGCGGCCTCTGCGGCCTCCTTCTCCTCATCCCATTCAATGGGCGTGGGCTGGCGCACGAGGGCGTGCTGCAGCACCTCATCCATCCGGGACACGGGCACGATCTCGAGCGCGTTCTTCACCGAGGCCGGCAGTTCCGCCAGATCCTTCGCGTTCTCCTCGGGGATCAGCACTTTCTTGAGCCCGCCGCGCGTGGCCGCCAAAAGCTTCTCCTTCAGGCCGCCAATGGGCAGCACGCGCCCGCGCAGCGTCACCTCGCCCGTCATGGCGATGTCGCGGCGCACAGGAATGCCGCTCAGCACGGAGACGATAGCGGTCGCCATCGCGATGCCGGCCGAGGGGCCGTCCTTAGGCGTCGCGCCCTCGGGCACATGGACGTGGATGTCGCGACGCTCGAAGGTAGGCGGCGCGATGCCGAAGGCGATGGAGCGCGAGCGCACATAGGACGCCGCCGCCGAAATCGACTCCTTCATCACGTCCTTCAGATTGCCGGTCACCGTCATGCGGCCCTTGCCCGGCATCATCACGCCTTCGATGGTGAGCAGCTCGCCGCCGACTTCCGTCCAGGCGAGGCCCGTCACGACGCCCACCTGATCCTCGGTCTCGGCCTCGCCGTAGCGATACTTCGGCGGCCCGAGATAATTGGGCAGGTTTTCAGCGGTGAACGCGATCTTCTTCTTCTTCGAGGTGAGCAGCTCCTTCACCGCCTTGCGGGCGAGGTTGGAGACTTCGCGCTCGAGATTGCGCACGCCCGCCTCGCGGGTGTAGCGGCGCACGAGCATCAGCAACGCGCCGTCGTCCACCGACCATTCCGTCGGCGACAGACCATGCTTCTGCGTCGCGGCCGGGATCAGATGCTTGCGCATGATCTCGACCTTCTCGTCCTCAGTGTAGCCGGCGATGCGGATGATCTCCATGCGGTCCATCAGAGGCGCAGGGATGTTCAGCGTGTTCGCCGTCGTCACGAACATCACGCTCGACAGGTCGTAATCGACCTCGAGGTAATGATCGTTGAAAGCCTGGTTTTGCTCGGGGTCCAGCACTTCGAGAAGCGCAGAGGACGGATCGCCGCGGAAGTCCATGCCCATCTTGTCGATCTCGTCGAGCAGGAAGAGCGGATTGGACGTCTTCGCCTTACGCATCGACTGGATGATCTTGCCAGGCATCGACCCGATATAGGTGCGCCTGTGGCCGCGGATCTCGGCCTCGTCGCGCACGCCGCCCAGCGACATGCGCACGAACTCACGGCCGGTCGACTTCGCGATGGACTTGCCCAGCGAGGTCTTGCCTACGCCGGGCGGGCCCACGAGGCACAGAATCGGGCCGTTGAGCTTGTTGGCGCGCTGCTGCACTGCGAGATATTCGAGGATGCGCTCCTTGACCTTCTCGAGGCCGAAGTGATCCGCGTTGAGGATCTCCTCGGCGAGCGGCAGGTCCTTCTTCACCTTCGAGCGCTTGCCCCACGGGATCGAGAGAATCCAGTCGAGGTAATTGCGCACCACCGTCGCCTCGGCGGACATGGGGCTCATCTGCCGCAGCTTCTTCAGCTCGGCGAGCGCCTTGTCGCGCGCTTCCTTCGACAGTTTGGTGTTCTTGATGCGCTCTTCGATCTCGCCGAGCTCGTCGCGGCCGTCCTCGTCGCCGAGTTCCTTCTGGATGGCCTTCATCTGCTCGTTGAGATAATACTCGCGCTGGGTCTTCTCCATCTGGCGCTTCACGCGCGTGCGGATGCGCTTCTCGACCTGCAGCACCGAGATTTCGCTCTCCATCAGGCCGAGGCATTTCTCAAGGCGCTTGGCGACGGAGGCCGTCTCAAGGATGTCCTGCTTGTCGGAAATCTTGATCGACAGATGCGAGGCGACCGTGTCGGCGAGCTTCGAGTAATCCTCGATCTGGCCGACGGCGGAGACCACTTCGGCCGACACCTTCTTGTTGAGTTTCACATAGCCTTCGAACTCGGAGACGACCGAGCGGCCGAGCGCCTCCACCTCGACGGCGACGCCGAGATCGTCGGCGATGACGCTCGCCTCCGCCTCGTAATAATCATCCGTGCGGGTGTAGCGCTTGACCTGCGCGCGCGCGGCGCCTTCGACGAGCACTTTCACAGTGCCGTCGGGAAGCTTCAACAGCTGCAACACAGTGGCGAGCGTGCCGGTGGTGAAGATCGAGTCGGTCGCCGGATCGTCGTCGGCCGCGTTCTTCTGGGTGGCGAGCAGGATATGGCGGTCGCCCTTCATCACCTCTTCAAGCGCGCGGATCGACTTCTCGCGCCCGACGAACAGGGGCACGATCATGTGCGGGAAAACGACGATGTCGCGCAGCGGCAGGACGGGATAGACCTCGATCTCGCCAGGCTTCGCTTGGGCACGCTTCTCAGCTGTCATTGTTTCCTGTCCTGTTGCAGCGTCCCAACGGCGCAAAGAGCCGCCGCGAGACGAGACGCCTGCAGTGGTGTCGCGGATGAAACGCCGAAAAGAGGGCGATGCAGGCGCGTCTTGCCGTAAACGTCTTGCCGGAAGCCCTCCAGGAGGCGCCCCGGCGGTTGGGAAGACGGGTAGCTTGACCTTGGCGACCTTTCGGCCAGCGCCTTAATCATCCCCGTACACAGAACAAATGGCCACCGCGAACCCGTCTTTCAAGGTTCGCGGCAGGCCCATCGTCAGGCGGACGCGCCAGTCTTTTCCGCGCGCTCGCTGTAGATGTAGAGCGGCCGGGCTTTGCCCTCGACCACTTCGGGACCGATGACGACCTGCTCCACGCCTTCAAGGCCGGGCAGTTCGAACATCGTGTCGAGCAGGATCGCCTCGAGGATGGAGCGCAGGCCGCGCGCGCCGGTCTTGCGCTCGATCGCCTTGCGCGCGACCACGTTGAGCGCCTCCTCCTGGAAGGTGAGCTCGGTGTTCTCCATCTCGAACAGGCGCTGATATTGTTTCACCAGCGCGTTCTTCGGCTCCATGAGGATCTTCTTGAGCGCGTCCTCATCGAGGTCCTCGAGCGTCGCGATCACAGGCAGACGGCCGACGAATTCGGGGATCAGGCCGAACTTCAAAAGATCCTCCGGCTCCACCTTGCGGAAGATCTCGCCGGTGCGCCGTTCCTCGGGGCCTTCCACCTTCGCGCCGAAGCCGATCGACGTGCCCTTGCCGCGACCCGAGATGATCTTCTCGAGGCCGGAGAAGGCGCCGCCGCAGATGAACAGGATGTTCGTCGTGTCCACCTGCAGGAACTCCTGCTGGGGATGCTTGCGCCCGCCCTGCGGCGGCACGGAGGCGACGGTGCCTTCCATGATCTTCAGAAGCGCCTGCTGCACGCCTTCGCCCGACACGTCGCGGGTGATGGAGGGATTGTCCGACTTGCGCGAGATCTTGTCGATCTCGTCGATGTAGACGATGCCGCGCTGGGCGCGCTCGACATTGTAGTCGGACGCCTGAAGCAGCTTCAGGATGATGTTCTCCACGTCCTCGCCGACATAGCCGGCTTCCGTGAGCGTGGTGGCGTCGGCCATCGTGAACGGCACGTCGAGAATGCGCGCGAGCGTCTGGGCGAGCAACGTCTTGCCGGAGCCAGTGGGGCCGATCAGCAGGATGTTGGACTTCGCCAGTTCGACGTCGTTGTGCTTCGTGGCGTGGTTGAGGCGCTTGTAGTGATTGTGCACCGCGACCGAGAGAACGCGCTTGGCCTGCGTCTGGCCGATCACGTAATCGTCCAGAACCTTGCAGATCGCGCGCGGCGTGGGCACGCCGTCGCTGGTCTTCACCAGCGAGGACTTGTTCTCCTCGCGGATGATGTCCATGCACAACTCGACGCACTCGTCGCAGATGAACACCGTGGGGCCCGCGATCAGCTTGCGAACCTCGTGTTGGCTCTTGCCGCAAAACGAGCAGTAGAGCGTGTTCTTCGAGTCGCCGCCGCTGACTTTGCTCATATTCTTCTCCGTGCCGGCCGCGGGACCCGACTGAGTCGGAATCGCGACCTTTTACCGAATATAGACGCGGTTTTAAGAAACCGTAGCCGCGCCGCCCGCCCAGCCCAAAAGTTTATCGCTCAGTTCAGGGTCCGGCCCGACCGCGCGGCCCCGCCCCTGAAGGATGCAACCACGCATCGTCCCCCGGATCAAGCAGCACGAGCCCGACTGCGGGAGCCCAGCCGCGCGGTTCGAGA
>Ga0315905_10001495_pt1 | contig 25143 bp, 25 predicted proteins | sample LakEriMetagenome_5_FD_203522 | JGI IMG/M metagenome (GOLD analysis project Ga0315905, IMG submission 203522) | Freshwater fungal communities from buoy surface, Lake Erie, Ohio, United States - Buoy 4 MA121 | ecosystem: Environmental > Aquatic > Freshwater > Lake | place: USA: Lake Erie, Ohio...
CGCTACCAGCCCGTTCTATGGCTGCACAGTGACGGTACTGGACACTGCAACGCTCCGTCGTCATGGCTATGGCTCTATCCGTATCGACTACAACCGTGGTCTTGACCCCGTCACCCTCCCCCTGATCCGTGAAGTGTTTTGAAAGGATACGACCAATGGCTAAACAGTTTTTCCCCAACGGTTACGGTGTCAGCGTCATCGCCACCGGCTACGGTGGTGCCGACGGCCTGTATGAACTGGCTGTCATCAAGGGCACTGAAGGCGACTGGGGTCTCTGCTACACCACGCCGATCACCGACGATGTGTTGGGCTGGCTGACCGAGGCTGATGTGGACAACTACATCGAGCAGGTCAAAGCGTTGCCGCCTGTCGACACCACCACGTGAGTCGAAACCGGCCTAGTGCCGGTCTGTGGGTACTGACCATCCCACACTGATGAGACAGGTCACATACGGAGAAGTCTATGACGGAACGACCGGACACTATACCCCAGAAAATCTGGGACAGCCTCAATGACAACTTGAAAGCCAAGGTCATCGAGCATGAACGGCGACATGAGGAGATCATGGCTGCTGCCCGTTCCCTCACTGCCAAAACCAAGGGAGAACAACCATGAGCAAGCATAGCGATGACCGAGACGTGTTCTTCTGTGACTGCGGTCACACTGAGCATATGTTTATCGTTGACCATCACGATTGGGGGGATGGGTACCGTGAGTTTTACATCATGCCCCTGCTGTCACCCAAGCCGTTGCTCCAGCGTATAGCCTATGTCTGGCGTTACCTGACGGGGAAGCAGTCCCGTAACGGTGCGTTCGACTCCATACTGCTGGACGCTGAAGATGTGGAACGGCTGCGAAATAACTGCACCCGCTATCTATTCAAGGGAGAACAACCATGAGCCTGCATCCACTGTTTGGCCTGCTCTATGCCATGATCGCCGCACTGATCTGGTGGGCTGTCGATATCGGCCTTCCATCCTTCATCACTGCATACGGACTCGTCGCTGTGTCCCTGATGGTGATTCACTTTGCCTATTTCCAAGACCGCCGACGCGAGAGGAACCACAATGACGACTAACACCACCCTGAAACTGTTCTCCCTCCGTAAGTGGCGCAAGGGGCCGGTCATCACCGACCAGTTCGACGAACCCGTCTACTACAGTAACAAGATGGAGGCGAAGATAGTGCGTGACCGGATCAAGGGAACCACCGTGGTGTCCTACGGCCCCGACCACCACCTGTATGAAGCGTAAGCGTACCAACAACCACGAACTTTCAAAGGGATAACGACAATGCGAGCATCACTTCTCAAGACCACACTCAAGTCACTGTTCTTCATCCAACGTCCGGTCTGCATCGAAGGCCCGCCCGGTGGTGGTAAGACTACACTCGCCAAAGAGGTGGCACAGGAACTCGATGTGTCCAACATCCACGTTCACTTGCCGCTGCGTAAGGTCGAGGACTTTGGTATGCCCAAGTTCGAGACGGACTTCCACAGCTTCACCTGCCCCGATTGGTTTCCTGCCGAGGGTTCTATTCACGACACCGGCAAGGGCGGCATACTGCTGTTCGACGACCGCAATCAAGCTGATGCTGACATCCAGAAAGTGCTGGCCAACATCATCCATGAGCGGGAACTCAACGGTAAGCGGCTGGCCAAGGGCTGGCAGATTGTCTCCACTGGCAACCGCAAGCAGGACAGGTCTGGTGCCAACCGTGTACTGGGCCACCTCCGTAACCGTGAGACTGTGCTGGAGTTCGAGACTGACCTCAACGACAGCACTCAGTGGATGATCGACCATCAGGTCAAGCCAGAGGTTGTTGCGTTCATCCGGTTTCGTCCCGGTCTGCTGCATGACTATGATCCCAACCGTGATGCCAACCCGACACCTCGTCAGTGGGTCGAAGGTGTGTCTGATGTGCTGGGTTCAGTGACCTCCGAGGCTGAGTACGAGTGCTTCAAGGGTGCCATCGGCGAGGGTGCAGCGGCAGAGTTCACTGGGTTCATGCGTATCTGGCGCAAGCTGCCCAACCCTGATGCTATCTTGCTCAACCCCAACACGGCAGACGTACCGTCTGATCCTGCCACCTTGTACGCTCTGTCCGGTTCACTGGCACAGCGTTTGACCGTGGCTAACTTCGACCGTGCAGCACAGTATGCAGAGCGTATGCCTGCTGAGTTCTCTGTGCTTATGGTGAGCCTCGCTCTCAAGCGTGACCCCATGCTGTCATCGACACAAGCGTTTATCCAGTGGTCGCTCAAGCATCAGGACGTGCTGTTCTGAGATGCAATGTACATTTAAAGTGGAGGATTTTCCAATGAACCTGAACAATCGCGCTCTCCTTGTGTCCCTGTCCATCTCTCAGTGGGCGGCTCGTAAGCTAGACAAGAAGGCTACCAAAGATGTGGCCGACGCCAACCGTGCCAGCACCAGTGCTGGTCGCTACAACAAGTCTCTGCTTCCGCTCAACGATCTACTGGCCAACGTACACCAGAAGACCGGTGCCATCCGTGAGCGGTTCGCCAAGAACACTCTGCCATGGGGCATCGACGGCACCCGTATCCTGCCAAGCAGCAACTACCTGCCGTTCATGACCGAGTTCCGTCGTGAGCGTAACGAGTGGCGGACCTTGGTCAATGACTTCACCAACAACTACGACGACCTCGTCAACGAGGCACAGCGGTGGTTGGGTGATCTCTATGACCCCAACGATTACCCTGATGTCAGCCGTGTCCGTGACAAGTTCGCTATGGACATGGCCGTACTGCCCGTACCGACCAACGACTTCCGTGTGGAACTGGCAGACGATGAGATCGAGCGGCTACAGGAGGAGTTGTCTGCACGTATGACCAGCGTTCAACAGGAGGCGATGTCCGACTGCTGGCATCGGTTGCACAAGCACGTCGAACACATCGTATCCAAGCTGGCTGATCCGGCAGCCATCTTCCGTGACAGCATGATCGACAACGCACGGGAGACCTGTGACCTGCTTACACGTCTGAACATCTCTGATGATCCCAACCTTGAGGCGATGCGCCAGAGTGTCGAGTCCAAGTTGCTTTCACATCACCCTGATGTGCTGCGTACCGACCTCGATCTGCGGGCTGATGCTGCTGACGAGGCACGTAAGATCATGGATGCCATGTCTGTGTTCATGGGGAGTGCCGCATGAAGAAACGACAACTAACCGAGAGGCAAGCTCGAAGGGAACTGGCCGGGATACAAAGGCTTATAGATACTTACGGGTTTAGTACCACCAACGAATCATACTATCGGGATGACGGAACATACGTTCTGTATACCAAAGGTATGCGCCTTGGCTACCCACACAAGTTTGCCCCTGTTGCTAGTAGCGTAGAGGATAAGTGTAGTGATTGTTCTCGTGTCGTGGTTTACCGCCGCAGCAACGCAGTACCACACATATGCAAAATGTGGTTCGATACACGAGAAGATTTGATTAAGCGTAACTACGTTGAACTTATTCTCTGTCTTGGGTGTAGTAATAAACGCAGAGCGTGCGCCAAGGCTATACGAGAACATGATGAGACGCGCAGACTAATCAACCGCGCGAAAGCGTTACTAACCGCGACCAAGAAGGAGGAACTACAATGAAGACTACAGGTGAACTGCGTCAGTTTCTGGCTGATACGATGGTTTCTGTTCGTGACGCCAAGCTATCCCCAGAACGTGCCTCTGTTGTAATCAAAGCAGCAGCCCAGATCAATGAGAGTTTTTACTCGGAGGCAAAGATCAAGGCGCTAGAGAAATCGTTCGGCAATGCCATCTCCGCTTTAGGTAAACTGGACATCAACTGACACCAACCAAGGGAGACAACGACAATGACCAGCGTTATGCCACGCAGCAAGGCTGCACCAGCCCCCTTCACGGGCGATACCAAGCAACTCGAACGGCGTCTGGCCAAGGCCAAGACCAGCCTCATCCTCGAACATCCGTTTGTTGGCACCATCGCACTCAACATGCGGTTCGAGATCACCGAGGATGTGCCGACCGCTGCGACCAACGGGAAGTGCATCAAGTTCAACCCGTCGTTCATCGACCCACTGTGTGACGAGCAACTCAAGTTCCTTGTGGGACACGAGTGCTTCCACCCCATGTTCGAACACAACTACCGACGCGGTGGACGTGACCATGGCAAGTGGAACCGTGCCTGCGACTACGTCATCAACCACCACCTTGTCGAGGAGAGGATTGGCAAGTTCATCGACGGCGGCTGCCTCGATCCCAACATCTTCAAAGCTGGTGGCGGGTCGTCTGACGGCATCTACAACATCCTGCCGGACGAGGGCGGTGACGAGGGTGGCGAAGCATACGACGACTGCGAGGACGGCGGTGATACCCCTGCCGAGCAGGCTCAAGCACAGGCTGAGATGAAGGTCTCTGTTGCACAGGCAGCACAGGCTGCCAAGATGATGGGCAAACTGTCGGCCAACATGGAGAGACTTGTTTCTGAAGTGCTGTCACCCAAGGTCAACTGGGTCGATGTGCTGCGTCACTTCATGCAGCGGGCCACCACCAACGAGCGGTCCTATGCCCGCCCTAACCGCCGGTTCTTCAGCCGTGGTCACTACCTGCCCGGTCCGTCCGGTCAGACCATGGGTCCACTGGTGTTCGCCGTTGACTGTTCAGGGTCCATCACCGCACAGCAGATTGCACAGGCTGCCGGCGAAGTCAGTGCTGTGTTCGAGGACTTCGAGCCGGCTGCACTGCACGTGGTCTACTTCGACAGCGAGGTCTGCCACTACGACACGTTCGAGCGTGGCGAGGAGCCGACCATCAAGCCGCACGGTGGCGGCGGTACTGCGTTCAGCCCTGTGTTCCGGCACATCGCCGAGCATGACATCGAACCTTCCGCTTGCGTGTTCTTGACAGACCTGTATTGTTCTGACTTCGGACCTGAGCCTGACTATCCGGTCCTCTGGGTCAGCGATGGTGCAGACGAGGCACCCTTTGGCGAGGTGGTGAAGTGGGGATGAGCGACGAGTGTGAACCGACGTGTGAGTGCGACGAATGTCGCACTATCCGCAACCTGATACTGAGGCTGGGCAACGAGTGCCACAGCGAGTCAGTGGCAGATGTCATGGTGGCAATGACCACTATCATGGCAGAACTAAGTGTAATGTTAGGCGTACCCAAACAAGAGTTCACCTCACAGGTATATGAAAACCTGTGCGAGATGATCGACATGTTCATGGAAAATAACGAGGGAGACAACGACAATGGCGACAGTCCGCTTCACTAACGAACTCATTGCTGACATCAAGCGCAAGGCCCGCGCTCCGTTTGACACCAAGAAGGGAGAGATCGAGAAGTCCAAGAACTTTGACCACTGGGCACACACCATCTGGAAGGCCATCGTCCGTGAGCATGAGACCGCTCTGCTCTCGCTGCCGGCATACTGGTTAAGCAGTAGTAACCGGTTCAGCGTTAGGGTCGCTACCCCCGGTACATCGAAGTATATGTACATCCACGCTCATACACAGCGGTCTTACCCCATGCCGCGCGACGTTAAGAGTAACGAAGACATCGAATGTATCACACCCAGCGGGTACATCCAACTTGTTCCGACCTCGGAGGTATTTAAGCCGTTGATCGAGGAGGTAATTGAGTGGATGGGTCAGATGGAGGTAGTCGAGAAGCAGCGCGATACCATGCTCGACGGCGTCGACCAACTTACCAAGACGTACACAACACTGGGTCCGGCGCTCAAGGCATGGCCTGCCTTGTGGGAACTGCTTCCTGATTACGCCAAGACCAAGCACAAAGATGTTGTCAAGCGTGAGAAGGTCGAACCCAAGGAACTCAAGGCCGACCTCACTGCCATGACATCTACCATGACCGTGATCAGGATGCTTGGGAAACTGTGATGGCTCAGGGTAAGATCGCAGAGTGGACTGAGGAGATGGACCTGAAGGTCCGTAAGATGTGGTACAACAGTAGTCGCGCCGAGATGTGTAAACTTCTCGGTGTTACCGAGCCATCCCTGTATCGCAGGGCCAAGGCGCTGGGTCTGGGTACCAAGCAGGAGCGGGCCAGCATGGGCGGCAAGGTGGCAACCGATAACATGTGTGACATGAGGGCCACCAGGGAGTTGGAGCGGGCGTACTGTGCTGCTGCCAAGAGGAACGGCTTAGGCTGGCACATCCGTGATTATAAGAGGGCAGTGTGATGAACGACATCATCGACAGCTTTATCAGTGCGAAGTCTAACGCTCTCCAAAAGCAGGAGGGCGGGGACCACTACAAGAAGCAGGCCGTCGAGCCGGTGGAGTATATCTACCTGAACGGTATCCCGTACATCGAGGGTAACGTCATCAAGTACGTCACCCGGTGGAAGGACAAGGGCGGCATCGCTGACCTCAAGAAGGCGCGGCACTACCTCGACATACTGATCCAGTTCGAGGAGGAGAAGGAGGCGTGAAGTGAATGATCTTGAACAGCGGCTGCTGGCTGCATTGGAGGCGATGGTCGAGCATTTTGCCACGCCGACCAGTGAACGGTCTGCTGCCAGCTACACCAAAACGAACGCGCAAGTTGCATACGAAGCCCGCGCCGTCATCGCCGCCGCGAAAGGAGTCTGAGCAATGGACATATACACGATTGATTTCGAGACGTTCTATTCCAAGGACTTCTCACTGTCCAAGATGACAACCGAGTCCTACATCCGGTCGCCTCAGTTTGAGGTGCTTATGGTGGGGGTGAAGCGGAACAACGGGCCGGCTAAGTGGATACCCAAGGCGCTGGTCGCACCGTTCCTCAAGGCTATCGACTTCAGCAACGCAGCTATCCTGTGCCACCATGCTGCCTTCGATGGTGCGATCCTGTCGTGGCACTACGGGGTGAAGCCCAAGCTGTGGCTAGACACCCTGTCCATGGCCCGCCCGATCCATAACGTGAACGTGGGCGGTAGCCTCAAGGCGCTGGTGTCGTACTATAATCTGGGTGCGAAGGGCACCGAGGTAGTCAATGCCCTTGGTAAAAGATACGCAGACTTCTCTGCATCAGACCTTGCTGCCTACGGCAGCTACTGCGCCAACGATGTCGAGCTTACCTACGCCCTGTTTCAGAAGCTGTCGAAGAAGATACCACACAGCGAACTGTTGGTGATCGACCAGACCATCCGCATGTACACTGAACCAATGATCGAATTGGATGAGGGGGCGCTTAACATCCACCTCGAACAGGTGCAGCAGCACAAGCAGGAGGTGCTTCAGGAACTGGCCGACGCCATGGGACAGGGTGCGAACGTCGATGTAGCCACACTCAGACCTGTCCTGATGAGCAACAACAACTTCTCCGTCCTGTTGCAGGGGCTGGGCATTGACCCGCCCATGAAGATCAGCACCACGACAGGCAAACCGACGTACGCCTTCTCAAAGACTGACAAGGGGATGACCGACCTGCTCGAACACTCTGACGACAGGGTACGGGCGGCGGTCGAGGCACGGCTAGGCACCAAGTCTACGCTGGAAGAAACCCGTACGCAGGCTTTCATTGGTATCTCTCAGCGTGGCCCTCTGCCTATCATGCTGAACTATTACGGCGCACACACCGGGCGGTTCAGCGGGGGTGATAAGGTCAACCTCCAGAACCTGCCGAGCAGAGGCAACGTGACGATCCGACAGGCGCTGCGCGCACCGGAGGGACATGTCATCCTTGCCTGTGACTCCAGTCAGATCGAAGCCCGCACCGTGGCATGGCTGGCAGGACAGGACGATCTGGTGACATCGTTCGCCGCCGGCAACGATGTGTACTGTGAGTTCGCCTCCGAGATTTACGGACGTAGGATCACCAAGGCTGACAGCAAGGAACGCTTCGTCGGTAAGACCGGCATCCTTGGGCTGGGCTACGGCTGCGGCTGGGCCAAGTTCCGCGAGATGCTGCGGGTGCAGGCCAAGGTGGTGATCGACGAACACGAAGCACAGCGTATCGTGTATGTGTACCGGCAGAAGTATCACCGCATCCAAGCCCTGTGGAACTGGTGCAACACGGCGCTGGGCGACATGGTGATGGAACGCAGCGGCACCATCAACAACATCCTGTCGTATGACAAGGACGGGTTCTTCCTGCCCAACGGTATGCGGCTGGGCTACACCGGCCTGCGCCAGACAGCCAACGGGTACGAATATATCAGTGATGCCCGGTCGTATCGTAAGATGGTCGAGATGCGGCTGCGTGGTGAGGCGGGCGACGAACTGCCGTGGAACAATATCTACGGGGGCAAGGTCGTCGAGAATCTGGTGCAGGCACTGGCCGGCATTGTGGTGCGAGAGCAGATGGTCAAGATCGGGCAAGCCGGATACCATGTCGCCTTTCAAGTCCACGACGAGAACGTCTGCGTGGTACCGGAGGACATCTCTTCACGTGCCGAGCAGCATATCGCTCGCATCATGTCGACCCCACCCAAGTGGGCACCGAACCTACCCGTTGCCTGTGAAGCTGGCGTGGCATCCAACTATGGGGACTGTTGATGATCAAACTGTCGCACTCGTACTCCGCCCTGAAGGAATACGAGAACTGTCCCCAGCGGTACTACCGGACCCGCATCGTCAAAGATGTCAAGGATCAGGGCGGCGAAGCCAGCAAGCATGGTGAGCGGGTGCATAAGCACCTCGAAGATAGATTGCGGGACGGCACCCCGCTGCCCGACGAACTGGTATCGAAGGAATCTCTGGTTGTGGCGGTCGAAGGGCTGGCCAAGCCGGGCGATCAGTTGCTGGTCGAGAAGGAACTCACCCTGAACGAAAGCCTCCAGCCTACAGGGTGGTGGGATTCCGACGCATGGCTCCGGTCGAAGCTGGACGTGCTGGTGATCAAGCAGGACAAGGCTGTCGTCATCGACTGGAAAACTGGCAAGCGCCGACCCGACTTCTTCCAGATGCAGATGTTCGCAGCGCAGGTGTTCAAGCACTACAAGAATGTCCAAGTCGTGAAGACATCTCTGGTGTGGCTGCCTGCCGACGCCATGGATACCGAGACGTACAACCGCATCGACATGGCCACCATCTGGGGTGGCATCGAGAATAAGATCAGCCGGATTGAGCAGTCGGTCGAGCATGACAACTGGCCGGCGCGACCCAGTGGACTGTGCCCATGGTGCCCTGCAAAACCTACATGCAAGTGGGCGAAGTAAAGTTATTAGTTGACACCACTGTTTTGTTATATAGGATACGGGAATGGGAGCAACGACACCGGAAGGACGGATCAAGGCACGGCTGAAGGCCATGCTGAAACGTCTCGGAGTGTGGCATTTCTCCCCAGCAAACAACGGGTTAGGTGTGTCTGGCATACCTGATGTAATTGCCATTGTGTGTGGTCGGTTTGTCGGTATCGAAGTCAAGTCTGGCCCAACCAAGAAGCCTACTGCGCTCCAGCTAAAGTGTGCATCAGACATACAAGCTGCGGGTGGTACGTGGTTCCTTGTGTACGACGAAGCGACGATAGGTATTGTGGAGGGATATATCTGTGCTTGTTATCGAGAAAGCCAAGGTGCTGGCCCTCAAGCTGGCCAATCCGGCTAGGGTACTTGAGTCTATACCGACTGCCAAGGCGATCACAGTTCGTGGGATTGATCTGGTCGTTGCTCCGCACCGGTTGGATGAGGTGCGTGTCCTGCACAACATGGGTATTAAAGCCCCCTCCCCCATCCTGCACTATTATAACTGGCCCGGTCGGTTTATCCCGTTCGATCACCAGAAGCAGACGGCTGCGTTCCTGACCCTGCACCCCAAGTGCATCGTGCTGAACGAGATCGGCACGGGTAAAACGCAGTCGGCGCTGTGGGCGGCGGACTATATGCTGACCAAGGGTGCCATCAAGAAGGTGCTGATCCTGTCCCCGCTGTCCACACTGGAACGTGTCTGGGGTGATGGTATCTTTATGGGTTTCCCCGGTCGCAAGTTCGCTGTGCTGCATGGCTCTGCTGAACGGCGGCTGCGGTTGCTCAAGCAGGAGGTGGACTTCTACATCATCAACCACGATGGGTTCCCCATCATCGCCGACGTATGCAAGGATATGTTCGACCTCGTCATCGTTGACGAGGCAGCGGTGCTGCGGAACCCCAGCACTCAGCGATTCAAACAGTTCCGTAAGTGGATGGCCAACAACCTGAACACACGTCTGTGGTTGATGACCGGGACGCCGACGCCAAACGAACCCACCGATGCGTGGGCACTGGCCAAGCTGATCGACAGCCCGGTACTGAGCCAGACCTTCACCGCGTTCCGTGAGACGGTGATGCAGAAGTTTGGGCAGTGGAAGTTCATCCCTCGGTCGGACTCCACTGAGATCGTACGGAACGTGCTGCAACCGGCGGTGCGCTTCACCCGCGAGGAGTGCTTTGACCTGCCTGAAACTATGACGCAGACACGGCATGTGCCGCTGACGGCAGAGCAGCATAAGCACTACAAGATTATGATCAAGGAACTGGTCACTGAGATCGGAAGCGGTGGCACCATCAGTGCCGTCAACGAAGCGGTCAAGGTACAGAAGCTGATCCAGATCGCCTGTGGAGTTGTCTACGGTGACGATGGCAAGCACATCCACCTCGACGCTTCGCCACGGGTCAAGCTGGTAGAGGAGATTATCGAGGAGGCTGGGGAGAAGGTCATCGTATTCGTACCACTGACCGGCACCCTACACATGCTGGAGAAACAACTCTCCAAGCGATGGACGGTTGGCGTGGTGAACGGTGAGGTGTCTGCTTCCAAGCGGGATGTCATCTTCAAGAACTTCCAAGAGGCGAAGGACCCGCACGTATTGATCGCCCACCCCGGCACCATGGCTCACGGTCTCACCCTGACCGTAGCCTCCACCATTATCTGGTACGGCCCCGTTACCAGCAACGAGATATACGTTCAGGCATGTGGTCGGATTGAACGTATTGGTAAGAACAAGACCTCGAATGTCGTTCATATCGAGGCGACCGACCTAGAGCATAAAATGTACGAACGATTGAGGAACAAGCAGAAGGTACAGGGTCTGCTCCTCGATCTCATCAGAGAAGGGACAATGGTATGACGGTGCAAGTTGACGCCGCCATCGCAGCCTACATCAAGCTGCGAAACATGAAGGCGGAGATCGAGAACAAGGTGAAGGCGGAGGTGGAGGACATCAACGCCAAGATGGACAAGCTGGAGGCATGGCTGAAGGCAATGGCAGACGAGGTCGGTACGTCCACATTTAAGACTCCGGCGGGTACGGCGTTTCTGTCGTCCAAGGACAATGCGTCCGTGGCAGACTGGGATACCTTGCTTGGTTTTATTAAAGAGAAGGGTGCCTACGACCTGCTCAACAAGGCAGTGAACAAGGCCGCTGTCCGGGCATATCTGGACGAGAAGAAGTTACTTCCACCGGGCGTGAACTACAGCACCGTCATCACGGTGTCGGTTCGCAAGCCCACAGCAAAGGCAGACGACTGATGACAAAACCAGACGGACCAGACCCGCCGCCGGTTGAAGATGTAGAAGAGCAGTTGGAACTACCGTTCGATCCGCCTCTCCCCTACTTCCCACCCCCCGCCAACAACCACCCACATGTTTGAATAGAGGACTATATGAGCAACGCAATCATCCCCGCTAACATTCAAATCCCGGCGCACCTTGCCGCCCGCCTTCGGCAGCCGTCGTCGCTGGCTGCCTCGCTGTCCGCCGGCCTTGGTACTGGTATCTCTGTGCCGCGCATCAGCATCAAGGGTGCCCGGTTCCGCATCGTCGAAGGCAAGACCGAGACCGTGCTGGATGAGATCAAGCTGAAGACCGTCATCGTTGGTGCCAACCCGGCTGTGACTAAGACGTTCTACGGTAAGGCGTGGGACCCCAACGACGAAGCCAAGGGTCCTGACTGCTACTCTAACGATGGCAAGGTTCCAGCACCGGATGCCGAGAAGCCGCAGAGCGATGCCTGTGCCCTGTGTATGCACAACCAGTGGGGTTCCAAGATCAGCCCCAACGGGCAGAAGATCAAGTCCTGCGCTGATCAGAAGAAGCTGGCCGTGGTGGCTGGTGATGATGCTGATGGTCCGGTCTACCTGCTTCAGGTGACGCCGGCTGCGCTCAAGGAACTGAACCAGTACCAACGCGAACTATCCCTGCGTGGTATCCCGCCTGAAGTTGTCTTCACGACCCTGTCGTTTGACACTGATGCTTCATATCCCAAGCTGAAGTTCTCGTTCGGTGGGTTCATCGACCCGCAGACGCAGGCTATCGTCGACGACCTGTTCGGTACGGATAAGGTGCGTGAGGTCACTGGTGAGACAGTCGAAGCTGTTGCTGCCCCGGTTATCGCTGCACCCAAGCCGCAGTCGGTGCGTGTCGTCGAGACCAAGCCGGAACCTGTGGTTGTCGAAGCCGTGGTCGAAGAGGTTGAGGAAGAAGCCCCTGCTCCCAAGCGTGGGTTCGGTGCCAAGGCAGCACCAGCGGCACCGGTTGCTCAAACTAAGCCGGCTGCCAAGGCGAAGCCCGCACCTGTCACCGTGGTTGAGGAAACCGACGGCGGCAGCCTCGCCGATGAGATCGCTGCACTGGTGAACGGGTTAAACACTGATGACGAGTAAGCCGCTGGACTTCGCTCAGATCGACCTGATCCGCAAGCGTATGCTCCTGACGGTGAACGACATCGCGTTCCTGTTCGGCGTAACGCGGGCCACCTACTACGGGTGGCTCAAAGGTACACCTCTCCGTAAAAGCAATGACGCGGCGGTCCGAGTCATGCTAAGAAGGCTGCTTTCCGTGGTGTCCGCTCGTAAGTGGCCCACACAGGAGGCACTCGCTGCGGACCAGAAGCAACGTAGGGAGCTACTGATTATGCTTCTAGACCAGCAATAAGGAAGGAGTGGGGGAGCCTAGGTTCCCCCACTATTGCGGGGACGACAATGGACACGCTGACATTTCTGAATAAAATACTCCCCGATCAAGGGGTGTACGTAGGCGCGCAACTGACATCGTTCGGTATGCGCCACCAGTTTTTTGACACGACCGATGACCTCGCACAGTGGGCACTGGCAACAAGCGCCAAGGGCGGCAACGTCTACTATACTGTTTCTTCTATGCTGGATGCGTCTGAGCGTAGCCAAACTAACACCCGTGCCACCAAGCTGGTGGCGTTCGACGTGGACTGCGGACTGAAGAAGCCGTACCCGTCGTGGAAGGAAGGGCTGCTGGCGCTTCAGGATTTCATCACCGCTACCAATCTACCCAAGCCCATGATCATACACTCCGGCAACGGGCTGCACATCTACTGGGTACTGACCGAAGAACTGGAGCCGCACGAGTGGCAGCCGCTGGCGCAGACGATCAAGAGCGTAGCTATCGCCAATGATCTCTACATCGACCGGGCTGTGACCGCTGACAGTGCGCGTCTGCTGCGGATCGTAGGCACCGTGAACCCCAAGGGTAGCAACACCGTGAAGGCGTTGATCAAAGCTGCGCCGGTCACACCAGATGCACTGCGGGCTGCGCTGGGTCAGTACGCTATGCCGAGTGTCGTACCGAATCTAAACAACCAAAGAAATCTGCAAACACCTACAAGTACGTTAGCACAAGCTATGATCGTCGAGGCGGACTACCCGCCTGCCGATGCTGCCGTGCTGGCCGAGAAGTGCGCTCAGATAAAGTGGGCCACCGAGAACCAAGGCGATGTGGAGGAGCCGTTCTGGTACGCCCTGATGGGTGTCGCCGCACACACTGAGAACCCAGAGCAGACTGCTGTTGACTGGTCACAGAACCATCCGAACTACAGCTACGCTGCCACCATCAAGAAGATGGATCAATGGCGCAATGTCACTACAGGACCAGCGACCTGCGAGAAGTTTAAGAACGAACGCTCGAAGGGCTGCGACAAGTGCAAGTTTGCTGGCAAGGTATCGACACCCGTTCAGCTAGGCACCAAGTACGCCGAGGTTTCCGTGGCTGCCAACGTGTTGGACAGCGAGGCGGCACAGGTTCCGATCCCTCGTCCGTTCAAGCGAACGTCTGACGGGATCAAGATGACACTCGACGGCACCGACACAGATGTCTGTCCGTTCGACATCTACCCCGTAGGGTACGGCAGGGATGAGTCCCTTGGCTATGAGGTGGTGCGCTACCATTGGAATCGGACACATATAGGGTGGCAGGAAATCAAGCTGCGACAAGCCTATCTCACTGACGCACGGCGAACCGAGTTTGCCACCGCTATTGCGGATCAGGGCATCGTCCTGAAGACGCAGAAGCAGACAGAGAGTTTTCAGTTTATGCTCCGCACATACATGGATAATCTACGCCAGCTACGTACTATGACGAATCTCTACAACGGCATGGGCTGGAAGGAAGACTACCGCCAGTTCCTGCTCGGTAACACGTTGTTTCGCCGGGCCGATGACGGCACTGTAGTACGCGACCAGATCAGCCTCTCCTCGTCACACCAGCGCCTCGGCACGGAACTCTACCGCGAGTCGGGTACACTCAAGGACTGGACGGACTTCACATCCCTGTTTGAGAAGGCCAAGCTGAACGCTCACATGTTCGCTATCGGTCTGTCACTGGCAGCACCGCTGCTGAAGTTCACTGGTCTGAGCGGTATCACCGTGTCGTTCTGTGGACCCAGTGGGTCGGGTAAGACCTTGGCCCAGCTAGTCTATCAGTCGGTGTGGGGCGACCCTGACAAGCTACACTTTACAGCCAAGTTCACACCGAACGCTCTGTACAACCGCCTCGGTTTCCATGGCAACCTGCCCATGTCCATCGACGAAGCCACCATGATCAGCGAGAAAGAGATCGGTGAGTTTCTCTACATGGTCACGCAGGGACGGGACAAGACCCGCCTGACCCGTGCTGCTGAGGAGCGGCAGACTGCACAATGGGGACTGCCTATGCTGCTGTCGACCAACATCCCCATCTCGAACAAGCTGTCAGCATCCAGCACAGCGACAGACGCGCAGATGATGCGACTTTTGGAACTGACCGTGAACAAGCATCCGCTGTTCTCGAACGGGTCTGACGCTGGCCGCAAGATATACCAGTTCATCACCGAGAACTATGGCACCGCCGGCCCTGTTTTTCTCAGCCATATCATGGGTCTCGGTGCCGACGAGGTGAAGCGCCAGATAAGAGAGGCCACGGATACGTTTGCCCGTCGCTATGGAGGCGCGACATTCAGCGGTGAGGAACGGTTCTGGGAGATGACTATCGTGCTGGTGGACCTTGCGCTTCGCATGGCCAGCAAGCTGGGGATCATCGACTTCAGCCCACACCTGTCAGTGGAGTGGGCACTCAGCCAGACCGGTGTAACCCGGCAGAACCTCATCGACAACACCCTCGACAGCTATGATATCCTCGACCTCTACCTGAACGAAACGCCCAAGTGGGCACTCACCGTCATGCACACAGGTGTAAATACATCAGTGCCGCTGCTGTCGCGGATGCCGAGGGAGGAAGTGCGGGTTCGCTACGACATTCATCGCAAGGACACAGGCTCTGCGTTTGACCATGGGTCGCTCACGATAGACCGGACCCACTTCCGCAAGTGGCTAGTGGTCAAGCAGGCCAACTATAAAGATGTCATTGAGACGCTCAAGGCTGACGGCATCCTCATTCCGGTAAAGGCGGACAAGGCATACCTCGGTCGCGGCACCGACATCAAGATGGGTCAGTCGTATGTGGTGCGGATCAACCTCAGTCACCCCCGTCTGAAGGGCATCCTCGACGAAGCCGGCACTGCCTACGAGAGCGAACTGTTTGGTAAACTTCAGGCCGTCAGGTAGCACCCATTAGATCATAGACCTGTTCGATATCGGAGCGGTTGGCTATCGGTGTGGTACGAAGCGCCCGCTCACCGGCGGGCCGCTTTGCTTCCCTGAGTGCGCGCTGACTTCCTTGCATGAAGTTCCTGATTCGCAGACCGGTGCCCTCGGCACCTTCGTTCCACTTCTGTACCGACCGCTCAATGTCTCGCGCTCCGTCGTTGTCGCCGGCCATCTTGGCCCGAACCCACGCCGTGCGGTAACTCGTGACAGTATCTCGCTGGTAGTCAGTGATGCGCTTTGAGATGCGAATGGCCGCATACTGACGGGCTGCATCGGTCGGGTAGAAGCCGAGGATACGTGCAGCCATCACGCCTGCACCGGCGTCTTCGGATACGGTGTAACCGCGCTTGTCAATAACAACCCCAGCTTCAGCGTAGGCCACGGCGTCACCGGCGACACGCATCATAGTAACCGGCGACTCGCGCATGACATCCGGCAGCGTCACCTGATCCGAGAACGGCAGCCGCAGCGTATTGTAGACCGTCTTGGCTGACTGAAGCATGGCCGAAGGCATCGGACCAGCAATGTCTTGGAGTTCACGGGTCACGTCGGCACCAGCCAGACCGATACCAGTGCCGGGGAACAGGTTGCCTAGCGACGTACGCGCACCGATATCTCCGGGCAAGAACATCCCGACCAGACCCTGAACGAACGGCACTGATGCACCCGGCATGGTGTTGTCGATTAGCTTGACCACCTCGGCGCGAACGCTGCCCATGGTCAAACCCAGTGCCTGCGCGATGGTGTCCACGATGTCTTCGAGGTCTTCGGCGAACGGTAGACCCTGCATACCAGACAGCAGCAAGAGCATACCCAGCATGGCAATCTGTCCGCTGCGCGACATGTTGGCCAGCAACTGGATCGCCGTGGTTGGGTAGACCTTGTACATGTAGATGAACGACTGGATGCCACTGCGCCATGCTGCCGGTCGGTTGAGGACCGAGTACTCACCCATGGTTACATCGAGGGTTTCGACAGCGAAGCGACGAGCCGCTTCAACCGCCTTGTCCTCAGCGACACCGGCCTGCTTTTGGCGGGCATACTCCAGACGGTAGGCGGCCAGACCAAGACTACGTCGAGCAGCCTGCTCTGACATGTTGAACGGTGCCATCCAAACTTCAAGGAACCGCCGTACGAACGGCGAGTTCGACCGCCCGCGCGAGGTGTTGATCAGCGCGTTGGACTGCGCCGGGATCATGGACCCTTCACGGATTTCTCTGGCGATGAAGTTCGCCTCGTTGCGGGTCAGGCCGATTCGCTTGAGATCAGCGTCCGACAACTGATCATAGAACTCAGCGGTGTTCGCCTTCGGGTTGGTGATACCCAGACCGCCCACCTGACCAAGGGCACGGTGATACTCAGAGACAGCAGCACCAGCACCAAAGCCGCCGCCAAATCCATTGCGCTCGTTGTAGGTGGCGAGAAACGGCAGGGCGTTGGTGTACACACCGATAAAGTTGAGGATGGCTGTCGCCAGCGAACCGCCAAGCTGCACAGCACTGGTAAACGACCGCAGCCGGGAGGCCACTGCGCCTGCCTCGAAGTCCGAGGTCGACACGTCGCGGTTCTCGTTAAGGAACTGCACCGTGCGGGACGCTTCGTTATAGAACTCGTTGCCCCGTTTGGCCCCACCCTTCGGGTTGGTGGTATCATACATGTGCTTATAGCGGGTGTACTCGCGCTGTCGGAGCAGGCGCTGGTCCGCTGAGATTGATTGATCTTCGGCCTGCTCCTTCAGTTCCTTCAGCAGATCAGCATCACCCTTCCACAGAAGCTGTGTCGAACGCATCGACATATTCATCAGTTCGTTGAGGTACGGACGCATCTCCGTCTTTGCAATGGTCGATGCACGGCTGTCGATATGTTTAGAGATAGCCTTGACTGCATCTCGGTCAGCACCGGGCACGAAGCCACGGCGCAAGCGGTTGCGCGCCGCGCTGTTCTGGCGGGTCATAGCGACCACCACGTTCTGTACTTCCGCCGGGGTGAGCGAGATGTTCAGTTGGCGCAGACCGTACTGGAACTCGTTGAGGTTTAGCTGCGGCGGGCCGGAGATGCTATCAGGCGACCGCTCCGCCTCGGCCACCAACTGTACCTGAGTGTCTTCCACTTTTTGAGTGTCAGGGTTGTACGCCTTCAGCGTGTACTGCTTGGGCTTACCATCTTCGGAGAGAAGCGTGTTGATCTCGTCAGCGAGGCGGACTGCCTCACGTTCGCTATCCATCTGCATGTAAACCAGACGATCCCGCGATGACTCATCGAGCTTAACCGGCTGACCTGTGCGGGGGTTTATAGCTTGCAGGCGAAGTTGGTACGGACCTTCGCGCAGCAGCGGGGTGTATCCGCCGGCAATCGACTGCCGCGCCGACATGTCGGCCTGCTCCGTGGACAGGCCGTCGATCATCAGTTGCTTCATCCGGGTTTGCACCGCGAACTTGTCTTCGCCCAGCTTGATCCGCTTGCTCAGTTCGCGCAGCTTGGCCACGGTGTCGTCCGGCACCTGATCCTTGAACTGCGCCTCGATGGCGGCATAGCCTTCCTTCAGGTTGAGGATGCTCCGGTTGATCGCCACGAGGAAGTCGTCGGCTTTCTGCATGGCAGCGCGGTCGAAGATGACGTTACCATCTGCATCCAGCGTGGTCCCAGCCGCGTAAAGATCGCGGTACGTGTTGAGCATACTGTCGATGAACTGCTTCTCTGCGTCAGTCAGTTTGCCGTCGACCAGTTCGTCGAACTGCTTGAAGCTGATCTTACGGTCAGTCAGTGTGGCGCTATAGCGGGCGCGCAATAGGTCGAGTGCAACATCGTCCATCGTCTCGCGCAGGGACAGGTAGCCCATCCACTCAGTGCTATTCTTGGTCAGACCCTTGATACCGGCAAAGCGTTCCGTACGGGTGGCACCAGTTTCATCGACCACCGGGTAGTCAAAACCGTCACGCGCCTGCTCGAACTCAATGTGACCCATCTTCTTGAGCCTCTTGATCTCGGCGAAGTTAGGTTCGAGGACACCGTTGACTACAGAGTAGAGCGGTGAACCGTTCAGCTTGCGAATGTCCGTGATGCGAGAGTCCGCCAGTTCCTGCGCTGCGTACAACAATGCGCTGGTGCGATCCGTCACCTCAGACGAGGCGTCGAAGATAGCCTTGTTACGCTCGTTGCTCTTGACCCGGACGCGCGTGGCGATGCCGTTGGTCGCTTGCAGGATTTCATACAGGCGCTGCGCGCCGGGGTTCTTGCGCGACCGGAAGACCTGAAGGCTGAGGAACTCGGAGGCGAAGCGGTCGAACTTGCGCGCCGTTGGCCCGACGTACGAGACGAACTCTTTCCACGCGCTGGCCATATCAGTGGGGCGCTGTTGGTCAGCGAAGCGCAGGTTTTCAGCGGTCCGCATAGTATCATACAAGGTGTTAGTCGTAGAGAAGCGACCGGTGCCCTGCGGACCGTAGCCGTTCTCAACCAGATACATATCAGAGAAGACCTGATCGGTCTGGTGGATGTAGGACTTACCCTGACGAACGTAGGACCGCGACTGCTTGAGCAGATGGCGCATCATCTCGTCGCCGAACTTGATACCCAGCTTGTTGAGTGCGCCCTTGATGGCGTTCCAGATGCGGGCCACGACGCTGGTGTCGAGGATGCCGGCGAAGTCGGAGAGATACTCCTCGACCGCCTCTTCCTTGCTCATGCCCTGCGCCACGAAGGCGTCCACATCGGCTTGGATGTAGGGGCTGGACTGATAGACCTGATCCATCACGGCGTTGAACTTGGACTCAGGGATGATACCCCGCAGGCCGAAGTGACCCATGGTCTCGTGTGCCAGCACGAAGTTCAGGTGCTGTTCGTTGGCGATCCGGTCGGTGAAGATGATGACGTTGCCGCCGGCGAACGAGTAGCCTGCTGCCTGTGCGGCATCGAAGTCACCCTGTGGCCGTTCTGCCACAGCCTTGCGGTACAGCGCCGGATAGCGGCGCATGAGATCAGCCTGATTGCGGACCACCGTGACCCTCGGCTTGGTCATCAGCTTGGACAGGAACTTACCCACGGCCAGCCTGACAGACCCCTCGGACATGGATGTCTCAGGGTTGTTGAACGACGACAGGGAGAAGCGACCGGTGCCCTTGGTGCCACCGATCTTTTGGAGAACGAAAGCCTTATCACCCATCTCGACGCGACTGGTCTCATCCAGCTTCAGGCTGCCGTCCTTGTTGAAGTAGTCGCGGATTGGGGTGCCCATGTACGAAGCCTTGGCGTCGTTGGGGTCGATCTCGGCAAACATGTCCTCGGCGAAGCCACGCGGACCGTACGAGTAGGTCGTACCTTCAAACGTAAACGGCTGGTCCCAGAACTCTTGGGTGCGCGCACTCCGGGTGTACTCACCAAGGAACCGCTGCAACATCGCCAGCGGTGACGCCGGGTCAGCAGCCTTGGACTCCTGCGTCGGCGAAGTGACCTGCGGCGCAGCCTTCTTGACCTCCAGTACAGCGGCCACTTGGTCACGGACGACCGGGTCAGCGATCTTGTTGATGTCTTTGACGGTGCCGCGCAGGGGGCGTGTGTCTTCCAGACGACCGGCGTCGATCATGAACTGGAGCCACGGGGCTACATCGGTACCGGAGACGGCGGACAGACCTTCGGTCTTTGCATCCTTGATCTGTGCAGTGAAGACGCTGCTGATCACCTGACGCTGCTTGGCTGTAAACGTGGTGTCCTCGATGAAGGACCGCGCCTTATCAACCAGAGCCTTGCGCGCTGTACTCGTTCCTGACGTGAGCTTATCGAAGTACCCGACGCTAATGATATCGTAGATGGCGTCCGCGTATGCCTCATCTGTCTTGGTGTAGGTCTCGGCCACTTCGACGGCAGCAGCCAGCCGCTCAGAGTCAGACATGTCTGCCCGCTCAACCGCAGTGGTCGACGGACCTACAGTTTCCCGAACAGCTTTCGCTTTGGGCTGCTGAACAGGGACGGGCTTGGCTGGCTGCGCTGCTGGCTGCGTTGCTGCGGCGACAGGCGCTCCGGTAGTTTGTCCAGTTGTGCCTCCGGTACCGCGCTTGAGACCTTGTCCGCCACGTCCGGCAGGTTGCGTTCGAGCCACCGTAGCTGGCTTTGGCTTTTGATCTGCACGGAGTTTGCCTCCCTTCGGTGGCGTCGGTGGAGTGGGTTCCGGTTCGAGCGGCGTGATGGCACCAGTCACCACAGTGCGCGGTTCAGACTTGGTAATGCGCGCGACAGTCTCGGCCTGCACCAGTTCAATGCGGATTTGCTTCAGGTCGTCCTGCGTCAGTTCGCCAGCGACCGCCATGTTGAGTGCGTCGATCCACTGGTTCTGAGTAGCGGGCAGAAACTTCTCAAACGCCTTCGGACGGCCACGGCCAGCCAGCCTGCGCCACGCCTCAGCAGCGTTGGCAGGGGACACGGATGTCTGCACTTCAGGCAGTGCCGTCTCAGCGGCCAGCAGTTCTGGCTGGATTTGCTGAAGGGTGAGGTCACGACGCAGTGCCGCCATACCGGGGGCTTGTTGCTCCTGCTGTGCCTGCTGCGCTGCGCGCTCACGCTCTGCCGCATCGAACTGCGGGTTGGTCTGCATCCGGCGCTGCAATGCAGCAAGAACAGGGTTAGCACCACCGACAGTACCAGCAGCAGGAGGCTGCGTCCTCTGGTCAGCGAAGAAGCGCGGCGGCAGGCCGGTGTCCAGCGGCAGCACATCTTGGATTTCAGGACGCTGGTTCGCACCTGCGGCAAACGGCAGTTCCATCTGTCCGCCTTGCGGCATGGCAGGAGCCTGACCCAGTTCGCCAACGGGGAACATCTCTCCCTGTGCCGGACGGAAGCCCGACGCGGTAGGAGTCGCTTCGCCACCCATCAGTGGCAGTTCGCCCTCAGTCGGGGTGAACCCACCCGTATAATCAGGCAGCGCCCGCATTGGAGCCGGAAGCGCCAGCGTTTCAGTTTGCGTGGCATCGCCCCCCGGAGCCGGAAGCGCCAACGGAGGAGCCGGAAGCGCCAGCAATGGAGCCGGAAGCGCCAGCATCTGATCCGGATCGGTGCCGCCCTGCAAAACGTCAGTCGACTTCCCGCGCCGCAGATTAGCAGCACCACCGAAGGGTGCGCCGATAGCAGCACCGGCAGCGAACGAGTTGATTAGGCGCTTGATGTTCTCAGGGTTGGTGAAGTCTTGGCCGGACAGTGCCAGAAGTTCTGCTTCCTGACCCAGTTCCGTAGTACCTTCGAGTGCGCCACCGACGAGGGCACCCTTACCAATACGGCGGAGCGTATCACCACGGCGGGCAGCGCGCCCTGCCGTTGCAGCAGCGGGGCTGAGGAGGCGACTAGCCAGCGCATACTCAGGCAGCAGGTCCATGGCAGCGTAGGGGATCGAACCGGCCAGCGCAGTCAGGCGGGCACCAAAGTCATCAGCACTGGCACCCTGTTCCCTGAGTTCTCCGTAGATGTCGGACGCGCCCATCTGAAGAGAGTTTGCTGTCGCCACAGCAGTGGCACCACCGAGGGCAGCAGCCTTCTTGAGCAGTTGGGTCTCGGCTACGTCGAGAGCTTCGCCCGCAGCCTTCTTGCGGGCTGCCGCCAGCACCGATTGTTTCCACGCCCCCTTGGCAACGAGACCACCCAGCGCACCCAGTGCGCCGCCAACAGGACCACCGGAGGCAGTACCAATAGCAGCACCCGCAAGGCCCGCACCGATGGCTTCCAGCAGCATGGGACCTTGCTGCGCGAGGTTGGCCACGAACCAGTCGACGGCACCGCTGGTACTGTCAATGTCAGTGAACTGACGCTCGTACGGAGTGGTCTTCCGCAGGTCCTCGACCTGTTGGTCGACGATGCGCTGACCTGTTTCCTCTGCGCCAAGAAGCTGGAGACCGCGACCACCCAGCATCTGAAGCTGGTCGATGCCACGACCGAAGTTACGGGAAGCCAGCGTACCCCTGCTGGGGTTGCGGATCGACTGGACGTAGCCGCCGAACTGCTGCTCGGACAGCGGCTGGAACCCTTGGGGCAACGGCGCAACAGTACCCGGCTGGTCAGCGGACTCGACAGCAGCTTGGTAGTCGTCCACTCCGAACGTCCGCCCCTTGGCAAAGAACTGGTTGGTCGCAGAGTTAAAGCCGTACGACGGACGAGCAGGTTCCGGCGGGAGGTCCGCCAAGCCCTGACGCGCGTTTTGACCTAATGCAGCGATGCCAGCAAGGGCCGTTTCGACGCTAGTTCCACCGAGACTACCGCCGAGTGACGGCGGCATAAGTGGATTAGATAGGTTGTCCGCTGGGGGAAGCAGCGGGTTGACCATTATACCGGCACGGACCATGACTTAACCTCCAGTGCCGAACCCTACCACGCGCGGAGTGAGGCCCGCAATGGGGACAGCAGCAGGTCCGGCGGGGACATCCTCCGGCAGACCCGGAGCGCGATAGTTGGCGACAAGCTGTTGCCACGTACCACCCGAACGCAGGTAGGTGTCGCCACCCGGCGTAGCAAAAATCTTCTCTTCCAGATTGGCTATTTTCTGCTTGGCAAGGTTATAGTCGCCGTTGATCCGGGCAATTTCGATCTCACGCGCCGCCTGCATCAGCCCCGTAGCCGTGGCTTCGTCGATCTTCAACTGACTCTTAAGGCGTTCCATCGTCACGGCGCTCTGAGTTTCAACGCGTTGCTGGAGGTAGGCCCGGTCGAACGTGGACCGTGCCGTATCGACCAGCGAACTGCGGTCAACGCCCTGCTGTGCGACCTTACCATTGACGATGATGTTAAAGGTGCCGTCAGTGCGAGGCTGAATCTGAATCGGCGTCCCGGCGTAGTCCGACCACACCGCAGCGAGACGACGGGGGTCATTGGCCATGGCCATCTCGGTGATGCCCTGCATCCCTTGGAGCATACGGATGTTGTTGTCTGCTTCGCGCAGCGCAGCCCGTGCCTGAGTAAACTCGCCAACCATACCAGACTGACGGTACAAGTTGGCCATCTGCGTCAGTTCCTGTCGCGCCTGAATGGCGTTGGACGTGTCACGCGAGATCGCCGTGGGGTTGCTCAGATAGAAGTTCGACGGGTCGATACGATCTTGTGAGGCAGAGGCTACCTGCTGGACACCGGCAGATTGAGTTTGTGTCTGCCCAGCTTCTTTACCGCCGAACGCACCCCAAGTTTTTGCAAGGCGCTGCGGACTACCGCGAACGGCATTCCATAGGGTCTCGGCCAGAACCTCTTGGTTAGCAGCAGTGAACTGTACGTTTTGATAGTCTTTGCCGAACGCCTTCTTTGCGTTCTCTTCGAGTGTGTCAGACTCGAACTGGTATCGACCAACGCCGGTGCTTCCTACATCACCGCTACCACGGAATCCCTTGGTCGCTGCGCGCATCTGGTTCCGCTGAAAGTTCAGCACCTGCCCGATTGTCATGGTCGTCACCGGCTGCGGTGCGCGAACGCCTGCAAGGTTACGGTCGCCACGGTCATACGCCAGCGTGTCATATCCGACTGACTCGATGTTGGCGACACGGTCGCGCACCGCAGACCACGGCACATTGGCGTACTGGGTCAGGTCTCCGGTCGCAGTCTGCGTTGCCGGCGTCTTGGCAGCAGCCTTTGCTGTCTGCGGTGCAGCACCTCGTGCCGGGGGCGGCGTCATTACCGTCTTAAAGAACCCGATGGGGTCCTTCGCGGCGACAGCTTCCATCTCCGGGTTGCGGATGAAGTACTCGACAGCGTTCTTACCGGTGTACCAGTCCGACGCGCGCTTCCGCAGTTCGACATCAGCCTTTTCGTTCTGCGGCAGGAAGGACGTAAACAGCGCCTTCTTCGATGCTCCGGTGCGCCCGAAGACATCGTTGGCGATGTTGGACAGGCGATTACCAACGGCTGCCCGCGCACTGGACTGCCCGCGCGAACGGGCGAAGTCCGACGCATTGGGGTCTATACCCAGTCGTTCCGGTGCGTTCTTGTCGTAGTACGGCACCTCAACGCCAGCGAACATGCGCTTGGGGGCACCGGTCGGAGCCGGCGGCTTGACGCTAACTGGAGGTGCAGCACCGGTGCCAGTACTGACGGGGGTGATAGCAGCAGGACGACGAACACCAACATCTTCTACGGCACCCGGCGCACCGAGATTGTACATCGGTCCTTCGGCACTGAGGTCCGGCATGGCGATGACGCCCTGACGCAACTTCTCTGTACGAGCCAACTCAAGCTGACGAGCCTGCGCCTCTGCGCGGGCAGCGCGCTGCACTTCACGGGTGTTGACATAGTTCTCGGCTTCGGCCCCGATGTATCCGGCGTCGGCGAGGAATGATCCGATACCCATATGCTACTCCTTAGCCGGCGGGCGCAGTGATGGGG
>Ga0315905_10001496_pt1 | contig 25133 bp, 18 predicted proteins | sample LakEriMetagenome_5_FD_203522 | JGI IMG/M metagenome (GOLD analysis project Ga0315905, IMG submission 203522) | Freshwater fungal communities from buoy surface, Lake Erie, Ohio, United States - Buoy 4 MA121 | ecosystem: Environmental > Aquatic > Freshwater > Lake | place: USA: Lake Erie, Ohio...
AAGCCGCCTGGAAGGCCGCCAGCGCCCCTGGCCCATCCCCCTGCGACAGGCGCACATCACCGATTCGGTGAAGGCTGATCGAGAGATCGCGCTGCCACTCTGTGTTGGCCGGATCGCGCTTCGACAGGCCTTCGGCGATGGCCAGAGCCGCCTGGAAGGCCGCCAGCGCCCCTGGCCCATCCCCCTGCGACAGACGCACATCACCGATTCCGTCCCTGGCGCAGTGTTCGCCCCGTTCATCTTTTGCGGCCTTGGCGTTCTGAAGGCATTGCTCAAAGGCCTGCATAGCGCCTTCGGTGTCTCCCAGGGGCAGCAGGGCATAACCCAGGCCGAAGGGGGCCCAAATGTCCGCTGGATCGGCATGAGTGGCTTGGCGCCAGTAGTCCACCGAGCGGGGCAGGTCCACCCCCTGACAGCCTTTGGCAAGGGCATAAGCCGCTGCCACCAACTCGCGCCTCCAGTGGGGCTCTGGGTCCCAGTCCCGGCGCTGGAGGCAGAAGAATTGCCGCACCAGGGGATGGAGGGCATAGAGGGGGCGATCTCCCTCCAGGGCGTCGAGCAGGTTGGCGCCCACCAGCTCCGCCAAGGCATCGTCCCAGTGGCGGTTGTCGGGTTGGGGGGAGGTGGGCGGGCCGGATGGGGCACAGCGCTCGATCAGTTCCCAGGGGATCGGAGCCGGCAGGGTGAGGCTGAGCAGGCGGGCGAGATCCATCGCCTCGCCTCCCAGGGTGGCCCAACTGGTGAGCAAGGTGGCCACCAATCCCTGCTCCCCCTGGAAGTCGGCGTTCTGCTTGGCAAAGGCCTTGGCCTCAACGGTGGAGCCCGCCAGGTCTTGCCGCAGGTCTGCCACCGACAGGTTCGGCAGCCGCTCCAAGCGCCCCCCAAGGAGCACCAAGGCCAGGGGCAAACGGCCCACCTCCTCCACCAACTCCCGTGCTTGCGCTTCCTCGCGGTCGATTCGCAAGCGACCATTCATGCCCGAGCGCGCCTTGAGCAGGACCAGAGCCTCATCGCTGGACAACACCGGCAGCTTCAGGCCCTCGGCGTTGGATGGTGGCAAGGCCCGCTGGGTGAGCAGACGGCGGAACCTCGGCGGTAGCCCCGTGGTCAATCGCCCCATCAGCTGCAACCCCTCTGGCGGAGGCGGCAGGTTGTCCACCTCCAGCAACACCGCCTCGCCCTTCTCCCCCGGCCAGGCCTGGAAGCAGCGCCGCAACCGCGCCTCAAGAGTGAGCCCCTCCACCTTGCCCAGGCCAGGGATGAGGGCCTCCAGTTCGGTGACGGCCTCCAACACCATGGGTTCAAAGCCCTTGCTGGCATCCAGCCACCACACCCCTCCGGGGTAAGCGGCGCCATGGGAGTGGGCGTAGTGCCGCGCCAGGGTGGTCTTGCCCACGCCGGGCATCCCATGGATCACCACCTGGGCGGCTTCTGGGGCCAGGTCGGTCGCCAATTGGTGAAGTTCAGCGCTGCGGGCGACGAATCCAGGACGGACGGGGGGCAGATTCGTCAGTGCTCCCGCCACAGAAGGGGTGGATTGAAAATCAGGGGGAGGAGCTGGTTGTTGGATCGTGATGTGGATTGGCCGGCTTGGCTCAACGGGAGGCGGCTGTGGCTCCGGTGGCTTGCGGCCATGTCCCAACACATGGCCCAAAAACTGGCTCAACATGCTGATGGTGGCTTGGATGTTCTGGGCCTGAGTCAGGAACACAACGCCGACCACCACGACCCCGAGGACAATTCCACCCGCCTGGCCATGGCTCAGAAGCCAGCTGTAGACCTTTGCTTTGAACTCTTCTTCGCTCTTGGGCAAGGAGGTGGCGGCTGCCGCCAGTGCCTGCTCGTGTGCGATGGCCAGCAGGAGGCCAAGGGCAATCAACCAGGCAGACCGAATCTCAGGATCTCGTCGCCTTCGCTGAGCATCCTGAGCACGCTGTCGGACCCTTGGCACGCTGACAGTTGCGACACCACAATCTTAGCCCCGCCGCTGAAGGGAGCTGTTTGCTGTTCCCGCAGGGTTGATGTTTCCTTTGGAAGAGTGGTCAATCTCCCACGACTGGAGATTGATCAGGCAGACCATTCCCGGTGGAGCCGATAGCCAACGCCCCGACGGGCATCACGTGAGCAATCCATAACATCACCTCAAGTGTTCCACACGAGCCAATTCAGCAGGGACCCGTGGATAAACGATGGGGGATCACCGAACCGCCACCTTGATCAAGGCGCCCCATCCCATGAGCAGCAGCATCCAACGGACATCCAGGCGTCGCGGGTTCCAGGAACGATCGGATGCACTGCAGGAGGTGTGCAAGGGCTTTCTGCAATTCCTGGGTTATCCGGCCTACACCACCCGGATTACGGCAGAAGACGCGGCCTATGACATCCCACGAGATGGAAGTGAGTTGTTGGTGATTCACCACCTGAACCGACCGGTGCTCGTCAAGAGCTACATGGTCTACAGCGAGCCGGGAATGCCCCTGATAGAGGGCCTCTATCACTCCCTGGAGGAGTTCATCCGTGGCTTCTACCGGGATGAAATCGCACGCTCTGCCCGGCGGACAGCGATCACCATCCCCGGTTTTCCTCCCCCGCCTGGCACCACAGACATCACTGACATCGCCAATCGGTATCTCAAGGCTCTCGATGAGCAAAACGCTCTCCTGGAGGAGGAAGTGAACGAGTGGATCGCCGCTCCTGAACGCCTGCACCTCGCCCGGCTCATCTGGACGTGAAGCTATCCCCATGGAAATGACCCGCCGTGGGGAGGGGTTGATCACTCCCTGAGGAGATGCTCCGAGCGTTCTGGGTAGCCTATTGCACCTGCACTTCCGCATGGCACCCCACCGCACCTCCTCCCCCCCGGCGAAGGCAACGGCAACGGCGACTCGATCGGCTCCGATCAGCCCGGCGAGAGCAACCCAAAGGGCAACCACCAGGCCAGCGCCCCCCTCCTTCTGCCGGACCCGCCAGCGCCCGTGCCCATCGCCGGATCACGAGCTGTTGCTCCACAACGTGCGCCTGGCCAAGGTGCGCCAGGCGTTGCTCGACACCAACCGCATCGAACGCAAGGCGTTTCGCGAGCACGCCCGCGTGGAAAACGCCGTCGCCGCCTATGCCCGTGAGCTGGCCGCCCTGCTCGATGAGCGGGGTTTCACCCGAGACGTGCACATCAGCGCCCCCGCCACCTGCGGCGAGGCGGTGTTGATCGTGCAACTGAGCGACCTGCACTTCAACGAGCAGGTGCAGCTCCCCTCCAACCGCTACGACTTCACCGTGGCGGCGGCCCGGCTGGCCAAACTGGCTGGTCGCGTCAAGCAGTTGGGCCGCAGCTATGGCGCCAGCAAGGTGGTGGTGGCCTGTCTGGGGGATTTCCTCAACAGCGATCGGCGCCTCGATGAACTGCTCAGCAATGCCACCAACCGCAGCAAGGCGACCTTGTTGGCGGTGGACATCCTGCGGGCGTTTCTGCTGGATCTGAGATCCCAGTTCACCCTGGAGATCTACGGCATCACCGGCAACGAAAGCCGCGTGAAACAAGAGCTGGGCTGGAGCGATTCCCTCGCCACCGACAGCTACGACCTGATGATCTACGCCATCCTCCAGCGCGGCTTTGAGGGGGTGGAGGGGATCGACTTCTGTGGCTTCCAGGCCAATGAGCTGCTGTTTGAGGTGATGGGCCGCACGTTCCTCTGCCTCCACGGCCATCAAATCGGGGCCAACGTGCAAAAAAGCGTGCAGGAGATCACCGGCCGCCATGCGGCGCGGGGCATCACGGTGGATTACACCCTCTTTGGCCACCTCCACGCCACCTCCATCGGGGATTATCACGCCCGCAATGCCTCCCTTGTGGGCAGCAACGCCTACTCAGAAGCGGGGCTGAACTACTGCAGCAAGGCCGCCCAAAACGTGCACATCCTCACCCCCACCGCAATCGATGGCGTGAAGGTGGATCTGCAGGACACCACTGGCATCACCCCCTATCCCTTCGTGAGCGAGTGGGAGGCCTATGCGCCCAAGAGCGAAAGCAAGCTCCATCAGGGAGCCGTTGTTTACCAGGTGACCATCTGATGACGACCGCCACCAACCAACTCCGCCGCCCCTGCACTGGCCGCCACCGGGCCGGCCGCGCACCCACCAGGGGCCAGTGCCACAGGCACCTCCACACCGGGCACTGCCACGACGCTTCTCGCCCAGGGCCACTCCCGAGGCCTGGCCGCCCCTTTCCGGGGGCCTGCCGCCAGGAGCGCTCGCTGCGGGCCGCCATGGAGGAGCTCACCGACACCCTGCGGGTGCTCACCACCGCGCTGGTGGGTGAGGCGGCGGTGCAGGCGCCGGAGCCCTTGGCGCCGTGCCCCGGCGGGCTGTCGCCCGAGCAGGAGGAAGCCATCGCCGCCGATGCCCTGGAGCTCCTCGACACCCCCTGGGAGCGTCTCTCCGTGGTGGAGCTGCGGGCCCTGCTGCGGGCCTTACCGATCGACCGCACAGCCCTGCCCGCGCCGATCGAGTTCCTGCGGCGCCATGAACTGGTGGAGGCGTTGCTCCACCTCCCCGCCGTTTGCTGGTAGGGGCATCAGGCCCCGCTGGTTGGGGGCTGGCTGGCTGGTGGTTGGTGGGAGCAGCGCTGCCGCTCTGAGTCGTTGCTGGTGTCGCTCTCAGGCCGCCAGGTCCAGTCAGGCCCCTTGGTTTTTCTCGGTTCACGTTTTGCCCATTCGCTGCACACCCATGGCTTCCACTCGCTCCAACCGCTCTGGCCTCGCTTCCGCTGACCACTCCACTCCTTCCTCCACCACCCCCATGGCTGCTCCCACCCATCGCCCTGCTCCGCGCCGCTCAAGGGCCAAAGCCAGTGCGCCGGCTGCGGTCCAGCCCGTTGGCAGCCCTGACCCCAGGGCCATGGCGGTGCCTGCGGTGCCCCTTCCCTTCCCCAGCCACAGCAGGCCTTCCTTGATGCCCTTCCAGCCCCGTGCCTTGCTCGCCCCCGCGAAGGAGCCTCAGCCGGCGGCTCCGGTGAGCGGCAGCCCTGAGCCCGTGGAACAGGCTGCCGGGGCCGCTGCGGGAGAGGCTTGCACCATGGACGCCGCAGCGAGGCCTATCGCTGCGGATCCAGAAGCCATGGAACCCACTGCAGAAGGCATGGAACCCGCTGAGCCTGAGGCCCCCGAGACAGACGCTGCCGCCCTGATGCGCGAGCTGGGCATGGAGCCCGCTCCTGGCACCCCAGAAGCCCTCGCCCTGCTCGCGGAAGCCGGTGTCGCCCCGCACCCCGCCCCCGGTGAACCCCTCGGCCCGGATGATCAGCGCTTCTCCCCGATCGCCATCGGCCACCTCACCCATCGGCTTGTGGAGGTGAAGCGCCTCCTGGAGCAGCTCACCGCAGAGCAGAAGGCCCTCCATGAGACCCTGCGGCTCGCCCACTTGCGGGGGGATCTGCTCCACCTGCTGGCGCCCTCCAGCGAGGGGTGGTGCTACCAAATCGGCCAGGGGGTGCTCCTCAACCGGCGGCAGGGGAACAAAAAATGGACCTACAGCGAACTCTGGGCGGAGCTGGAGGCGCAGCTCAAGGCTCGGCAGACCTACGAGCAGGCCACGGGCGACGCCACATGGCGGCATGGGGCGGCGTTTTGGGAGTTGCGGGGGCTGAAGGGGTGAGGGCTCTGAGGGGGTGAGGACCTCTGTAGCCGTGAGTCTTCCCTGAGACGTTGATGGTCACTGGAGACTGCGATAGACAAGCCCTGGCGGGAGCTGGGGCTGTTTTGTGTGGAGTTGATGAGCGGGCCAGCGCACCCAGTTTCAAGCTTCCATGCCATGGTCGCTATCCTTGGCATTACTACAAAATGGCTGCTCAGCGTTTGATATGAGTTCACCGGGTCAAGCGGAAGCCAGAGAGCGAATTGCGGCGGAGCTCGCAGCGCCAACAGGCCGGCTTGATCTCTCCAAACTCCAGATCAGCGAGCTGCCACCAGAACTGAAAGGCCTGAAAAGCCTTCAGGAGCTTGACTGCAGCGCCACCCAGGTGAGCGACCTGGAGCCCCTGCGGGGCCTCCCCAGCCTTCAGACCATCAACTGCTGGAACACCCAGGTGAGCGACCTGGAGCCCCTGCGGGGCCTCTCCAGCCTTCAGAACCTCGATTGTGGGGATACACAGGTTTGCGACCTAGGGCCTCTGCGGGACCTCTACAGCCTTCGGAGCCTCAAGTGTGGGGTGAATCGTAAATCTCTCTTGGGAATTCTGCATCGCTTGTTAAGACCTCAGATTCTCAACAGCATTGGCACCACGGTGAACGACCTGGAGCCCCTGCGGAACCTCCACAGCCTTCAGACCCTCGACTGCGGCAGCACCCAGGTGAGCGACATCGAACCTCTGCGGGATATCCATAGCCTTCAGACCCTCGACTGCAGCGAAACCCAGGTGAGCAACCTGGAGCCCCTGCGGGACCTCCACAGCCTTCAGACACTCGAATGCAGACGCACCCAGGTGAGTAACCTGGAGCCTCTGCGGGGCCTCCACAGCCTTCAGTCCCTTGACTGCGGCTGGACCCAGGTGAGCAACCTGGAGCCCCTGCGGGACCTCCACAGCCTTCAGTCCCTCAGGTGCGACAGCACACAGGTGAGCAACCTGGAGCCTTTGCAGGACCTCCATAGCCTTCAGACCCTCTACTGCGGCAGCACCCAGGTGACCGACCTCGAACCTCTGCAGGATATCCATAGCCTCCAGATCCTCGACTGCAGCAAGACCGAGGTGAGCGACCTCGCGCCACTGCGGGACCTCCACAACCTTCAGATCCTTGATTGCAGCAACAGCCAGGTCTGCGACCTTGAGCCTCTACGGGAGATCACTAGCCTTAAGGTTCTCAGGTGCGAGGGTAAACTTTATAGTCTCTTTAGCAGCCTCCAGCCCACGGTAAGCGACCTTGAACCGCTGCGGGGTCTCACCAACCTTCAGGTCCTCAGTTGCTTTGGCACCCTGGTAAGCGACCTGGAGCCGCTGCGGGGCCTGCGTAGCCTTCAGACCCTCTCCTGCTGGGGAACTGAGGTGAATGACCTGGAGCCCCTGCGGGACCTCCACAGCCTTCAGGCCCTCAGGTGCGGCAGCACACAGGTGACCGACCTGGAGCCTTTGCAGGACCTCCATAGCCTTCAGACCCTCGAGTGCGGCAGCACCCAGGTGACCAACCTCGAACCTCTGCGGAATATCCATAGCCTTCAGACCCTCAACTGCAACCACACCCAGGTGAGCAACCTAGAGCCCCTGCAGGACCTGCGCAGCCTATGCACCCTCGACTGCAGATCCACCCTGATAAGCGATCTGGAGCCCTTGCGGGACCTTTCTAACCTTCGGACACTCAACTGCGGTAACACCCAGGTGAGCAAGCTAAAGCCCCTGCGGGACCTGCGCAGCCTATGCACCCTCGACTGCAGATCCACCCTGATAAGCGATCTGGAGCCCTTGCGGGACCTCTCCAGCCTTCAGACCCTCGAATGTGGCTTTACTCAGGTAAGTGACCTGGAGCCTCTAATCGGTCTCAAAATGCTTCGGAAGCTTACCTGCCCTAAACTATCCATAAAAATTTTTCCCCGCAAAATACTTTTCAGCGAAAGTCTTGAACACCTCGATCTCATTGGCGCAAGCCTCCCAGGTATCCCAGAGGAGGCCTTTGCAACCGGACCATTCGAAAACTGCCTCTTCTCCCTCCGCGCCCACATCCTCGACCTGGAAGTAGAAGCCATCCCCATCAACAGCGTGAAAATCCTCATCCTTGGCAATTGGGGTGTGGGCAAAACCCAGCTCTGCCGCCACCTGGCTGGCGAACCCTTCGATCCTTCGGTGCCCTCCACCCACGGCATCACTGTTCGCTCCATTGCGACCGAATCCGACGGAGAGGCCACCTATGTGCTCTGGGATTTCGGCGGCCAAGATATCTATCACAGTGCCCACACCCTGTTCATGCGCACGGCGGCGGTGTTTGTGGTGCTCTGGACGCCGGAGCAAGAGGCCCTGGTGGGCAGCGACGACAACGATCCCCTCCATCGCCGCCACCCGCTCCCCTACTGGCTCGACTACGTGCGCACCCTTGGCCGCCCCGACTCGCCCGTTCTGGTGGTGCAAAGCCAGTGCGACACCCCTGCCCAGGCGGTTCCCTTGCCGCCTGTGGACAAATGCCTTCTGGAGAGCTTCGGGTGCTTGAGGTCCTTGAGCTTCAGTGCCCAAACCGGGCGCAACGCCGCCAGCCTCAAGGACGCCCTGGTCGACGCCAACGCCTATCTCCGCGACCGCGATGGCATCAGCACCATCGGCCGGGGCCGCCACCTGGTGTGGGAGCAACTGGAAACCTGGCGCCAGGCCGATCAACGGCTGCCGACCCCGCAGCGCCAACACCGCAGCCTCAGCCAGGAGCAGTTCACGGCCCTCTGTGAAGAGAAGGGGGGCATCAGTTCCCCCGAAGCTCTGCTGCGTTTTCTCCATAACAAGGGCGTGGTGTTTCATAGCCAGGAGCTCTTCCACGACCGCATCATCCTGGATCAATCCTGGGCCCTGGATGCGGTGTATGCGGTATTCGATCGCGGCTCAACCTATCCGCTGATCACCGGAAACGATGGCCGTCTCACGCCATCCCTGCTCGCTAATACAGTGTGGCGGAACTACGAGCCCGAGGCCCAAAAGCTCTTCTTGAGCCTGATGCGCACCTGCGGCATCCTCTTCCCCTTCCGCAAGGCGGATGCAGACTTGGGCCTGGAGGCCGTCTACCTGGCTCCCGATCTGCTCCCAGCCCGTTCCTCCCCCCAGGTGGCGTTGCAGCTGCAGGGCCGCTGGCAAGGCACTGATCCCTCACTCTCACTCACCTACAGCTACGACTTCCTGCATGACGGCCTGGCCCGGGCCCTGCTCTGTGATCTGGGCAACCACGCCGGCGATGACGGCGTCTACTGGCGCTATGGCGCCTGGGTGTATGACGCTCGCCACGGATGCATCGCCCTTCTGGAGCGGGAAAAGACGAGCGACCGAGGCGGGCGGCTCGTCATCCGCTTCCAGGGAGAGGGCTGCGGCGAGTTGGCCGAGTGGTTCCAACAACGCCTCGCCGAGCGCAACCGCCAGTTCGGCTATTCCGATCTCCAGCCCTCCAGCTCCGGCCCCCTGGCTGGCCAGGAGCGGCTCAGGGGCAAGCGCCAGAACCTGGTGGCGGCTGGTGATGATGCAGCCCCAGCCGCGCCACCTCCTCAACTGGGGCCAGCACCCGTGGACACCTTCCAGAAAAGTGCCCGGGAAGTCTTCATCTCCTATGCCTGGGGGGATGACACCCCCGCCGGGCAGGAACGGCAACGGGTTGTGGATGGCCTGGTGGACGCTCTGCGCCAGCGACCCGAGGGAATCACGGTGCACATCGATCGGGATGTGATGCGGCCTGGTGACTTGATTAGCGCCTTCATGGATCGCCTTGCCGCCGCTGATCGGATCATTGTGGTGATCAGTGCCAAATATCTGCAGTCTGAGTATTGCATGTATGAGCTGTTCAAGATTTATCAAAACTCCCGCAAGTCGGCTGAGGATTTCCATCGGCGCATCATCCCGATCATCCTGCCCGATGCGGGTTTCTCTGGCGGACTCGCGGCACGATTGAAACCCGCTCTCCACTGGAACCAACAGGAACAAGACTTCACGTCTCTTATCTCTGGCAATCTTCAAGCTGTAGGCACAACAGCGTACAATAAATATCGACTTATTGGTGAGTTTGCACGCAACACCTCTGATATGATCGAATATCTCATTGATCAACTCCAGCCCCGCGACTACGACCGCCAGATCGAGGAAGGATTCACGGAACTCTGCCAGCAGATCCTGGGGGATTGAACATCATGGCCGATCTCATCATCACCACCCAAGACGAACTGCCGGGGCCGGATGGCGAATCTCCCTATGTGCTCTTCGTCAACGAGACCGATTACGGCAACACCCGCTTCCTGCACACCAACGTGCTCTCGGCACGCCCGGATCTCAAGAAGTACACCTCCATCCGCTTCCGCCAAGACCTCAAGCGCCACCCGGATGGGATGGGGCCGGGGCAGGAGCTGGTGATGGTGTTCCTGGAGGCGCTTGATCTGGATCCACCGCTCACCCTTCTCTCCAGTGATCAGCACCTCCTGGTGGATGGGTTTCCGGTGGAGCAGGGGGTGGTGATTGAGGTTTTTCTCCTGTCGCCTGGGGCGCGAGGCGGGGGGAAGGGGTTTGGATGAAGCATGTATTTGTAACGATCATCAGACGAGAGTTCAGCCCTTTCTGAGCGCACGAGCCATCGTCGTCGGGTTGATCGGCACTTGAACTGCTTGTAGCAAACGTCGTGGATCGCTTCCTGTTATGGCAGGCCAAGGCCAGATCACCACCTCTGCTATTCGTAGGCGATTCAGGGCGATCTCCATAGCAGCCTCCGGACGGCCGGCTAGCAGCAACTCAGACCAGTGGTCACGATCACCCTTGATTGGAACGTGCTCACCAAAATGCCATTGATTGAGCAGCAGACCTGCCAGGTAGTCAGCAGGGAGCCAGGGAACCTGCTCCTCGGGCTCCGGTGGAGGCGTTAGCCCCTCTCGGGCGATCCACCGCAAACCAAACGCCAGATCATCGACAAGGGCATGATCGATTCGATCTTCTAGAAGCAACACCACATCTGCCAAGTAGGCATGGGGTTGGCTGCTCGCCAAGGACAACCCAAGACGCCATTCAGGGCCATCAAGTTCGCGCGCCAGCAAGTTAAACCACTCTGGTGGCAGTTCCTTGCGGCCGAAGCGGAAACGGTTCAGTTGTTTGTCACCGGCATTGAGATCTTCCTGCAGGCGCCACGCCACCAGATGTCGCAACAACTCCGCAAAGGAGCCACCTCCTCCGGAGAGAGCCTCCAATTCGGCCACCACACGCTCAGCGGCATGGCGATAGCTCGCGGGAACAGCTGGATCCCCCGCGCGCCAGCGAAGGGTGTTGGCGAAGGCGGCAACACCTGCCAAAGCATCCGTACGATCCTCTCGACCAGCTCCAAGGGTGAACAACTCAATCAACGAGGGGATCTTGGTGCCTTGCCCAACGCGTGGTGGGAAACCATATCGAGCGAATCCTGAGAGAGCCTGCTCCCTACCGAGGCGGGATGCAAAAAGAGCAAAGTCGGTTCCAGTGACCACTTGGCGTGGGAGAGGAAGCATGGCGGCGCGGCCGAGCGCCAGGCTCACATCCTCCAGCTTCACCGGGTCTTCCCAGAGTGGGCACCACAGTTCCTCAGATCGCTGCCCTTTGTTTTCCAACCAACTGCTGGAGGGGTGACCAGCGGAGTTGTGAACCACCGCAAGGGTGAAGCTGGCTTGACGAGATCCGCCCTGGTTCTGTTCATCCTGATTGGCGGTAAGGGCATAGCCCTGGAAGAAGGTCATGCCCTCCGCCAGAAGGATCAAATCAGCCGGATTGGCCTTGGTGCTCTGGGTATCGGAGATGGCAACTCGGTAGCCCTGCTGCCCGTCACCGCGGCTTGCAGGGTCGTAGATGAGTGTGTTCCCCTCAGTCATCAGCACACCCGAATGGCTGTCGCCAAAGATCGCCGCTTGAAAGTGTTCTGCCCTGGCAATAGAGAGAGATTTCACGAACTGGTCGCCGAAATCGGCACCAATGAAACCAGCTGTGCCACCCAGCAAGGCGGGATAGCGTGCAATGGCCTTTCCTTTGGCATCTGTAGTGGTAACAGCGCAGATTTTTAGCCATGCGCTAAAGGCATCGTTGCCGCTTTCACGGCTGAGGTGATCAAAGGCCTTGACCTTGTCATCGCCCTTTACTTTTCCGCTACTGACATAGGTGGGCATGACGCGAGCGGCCACAGCAGCGACTTGACGCAAAGTGCTGAACCTGTCTCCTTGCAGAGCGAGGATGGCCGCCGGGATCTCCCCATCCAGGAAGCCCTTTCCGGTCTTGGGCTTGTTCCAAGGCGTCAAGCATGGCGACGGCCGATAAGTCTCAGCGAAGAAGTCCGCCAACTCCCGGGGGCTCACGGCAGACTCCAGATGAAAACACCCTTCTCGCCAGAAGCCTCGGGCCTCTGGATCAAGCTGGGCATTGACCACCTTGAGCAGGCCAAGTGCACCAAGGTAGCTGGACAGCGGAGTAACAGAAAATGCGGTATGCATGGGTTGTGTCGTTGTCATGCCACCGCTTCCAAACGTCCGGCGCCGAAATGCCTGCCCCAGCCCACTCCTAGCAACGGCAACGGATGCTCGGCTTCCATACTTAAGTGATAGCCGAGGGAGGAAGCGGCTTTGCGCTCTCCACGGCCAAACAGTTGATCCGCATCCACCACATCCAGGACATGCGCGGTGATGCGTCCATGAATTGGGTGATTAACTCCGATGGATTCCTCCTGCTCCTGCCACTGGAAGGAAGATGGCGTCAATTTGCCCTGCTCACCAAGGCCCCAAAGCAAGGATTGAATCGCCTGCGCGGCAGGGGTGCGCTGAATCTTGCCCGGCCTTGGGGTGGTATAGAGAAGCATTGGGGTAACCGTGCGCACCTTTTGATTTTTGGCGATTGGAGTGGCATCCAGCAGCATCAGCCGCAGCGGCACCTGCACTCCCCCCCTTCCGTAGAGGCGTTGGAGGGTGCGAAGGGCTTCCACCTCACTCTCGCCAAAAGGCTGGGGACTTAGCACCTCAAGGAGTGTCAGGGAGCCGTCCTGGGCGTCCCAGCGGTACCAAGCTCGCTGATCTTCCGGCAGGGGCTGACCACCAGCCTGGCCTGAGAACAAGGAAGAGCTTGGGGCTCGCTGGAGCAGGGCACGATGTAATCGATCTGTCCAGGCGATTCCTGCCCCCGCTGGCAAGGGATAGGGTGAGAGGAAAGCGAAGAGGGCTCGATTGGCCTGCCGGGCCCTTGTCCCCCCGGCGATTGCGGGTGGGCGTTGCGGCTCGTAGCGATAGCTGATCCATTGCTGACCTGGTGGGACCTGCAGACCGTCCTGGCGCGCTTGTTGGGGATTGGTGAGCAGGCCACCCAAGGCTCCATCGGCGGCGCAACAAAGCACTGATAAAGTGCCTTTGGAATCAGGGGTGCAGTTGGGCTCCGGCATGGAGGGCACCACCTGCCAGATCGCAGGATATTCAGCCCTGCCGAGATAGACCAAACCAGCCAGACAAGCGCAGAGGATGCGCTCCTGCTCAGCGGAAAGATTCGCCGGCCAGGCCACATGCAGGGCGGCACCGATACCGAGTTGGAGATAGGAATCAATGAAAGAACGACGCTTGCCCTGAGCGTGGCTGTAACCCTTGGTCTCAAGGGGTGGAACAGGCTCACAGCCGTAGGCGGGGCGAAAACCACGGATTTGACCGTATTCCCCATAGGGCAGATGGTAAGTCGGTGGGTATTGGGCGAGCAGACCGACCAATTCAGCCAGGCCTTCAGGAAGTTGCTCAGGAACGCCGCTGAGCGCAAAACCACCAGACAAGACCGCTCGAAGCAAGCGCCAGGGAGAGGGGGGGTATTCCACCTGCCCTTCGTATTCGCTGCGGCCCCAAGGGGTGGCGCCGTAGCGACCAGAGAGGAGGGTAATGCGAAGGATGGTAGCCATTAGTCCACTGTCTCCTCCTCATTGGCAGCGGCAGCATCAGCGGAGGCTTTGCCCTTTCGTGCCTTCTCCTTGGCGGCTCCAAGGGTGAGAGCGAAGGCTGTCACCGGAGGATCAGCAAACAAAGATTGCGCCTGACAGTCCGCCAACCGCTGTTGGAGGGTTCTCAGCAGTGCATCCACATCACTGAGCTCGAGTGGCAGCTGCTTCACTTGGAAGATGCAGTGGGCACGCAAATCCAGCGGAGCGGCCAGAAGGGAGGCCAGCTTGAACCGGGCAAGGGAACGCAGCAGCTCTTTGGCCACATCAGGCAAGGGGAGACGAGCGATACGTCCTTCCGCGAAATAAATCGCCAGCTCGATTCGTTCCGCAATGAAGGCCTGATGGCGAAAGGGGATGTACCCCGCACCCACTTCCGCGGCTGTGGCTTTCGTACCGACCAGAGCCTCCACATCAAAACCCTCACCGGAAGGGAACAGGGGATCTTTTGCCACACCGCCATCACTGACCGACTGGGCCCCTGTGGCGACCACCTCTGCCGAGAGCAGGCGAGGTGTTTTGGCGACGTTGGGATCCAAGCCGGCGAGCTGGCTGTAGAAAACGCCATGCAGAAGTGAGTTCGGGCAACGACGAAACGTCGCGGCGGCAATGCCGTGATCCAGGATGTCGGTAGCCAGGTCTTCCTGGAATCTCTTGAGTTCTTTGGCTTTGCAAAACCATCCGGACGCCAGGCGGTGGGGAAGCTCCAGGCTGCTGGTGGTGCGCGTGCGTCCGGCGGGGTCTGTGATCTGCAACCGTACGTAGGGCATGGCCTCCAATCCGTCGATCACCTGGCCGGGTTGTTTGATCAGGGTGGCCTCGATGTGGTTGGCCAGGGACTGAACGGAGTCGACGATGACCAGGTTCTTGCCAGTGTTCGCATCCCTGACGACGCTGTGGCCGACATCGACAAAGCCTGCTGGCACAAAGGTCGGCAGAAGGGAGGTGAGTTCGAGGTTCAGGTGCATGGAGTTGACGGGGAGGTGAATTGCCAGCGGCGTGATGCGCGCCCATCGGCCTCACGGACGAGGGCTTCCAGCCAGGCCAGGCGAAATGGGCCGTGGGAACGGCGAAGACCTTGGCAAAGGGAGGCCCAGCTTTTGCCAAGACCCTTGGGCGGATAAGGCAATGAAGTGGCAGGGCTGACGCCCTCAACCGCAGGGAGCACTTCTCCATCAATCACCCCGTGAAGCGGTGCTTCTGGGTCTTGCCAAGGGAAGGGAGCAAATCGAAATCTCACTTTGCCGTGGTGGCTCATCAGCAGATAGGAAATCAGAGCATCTTCTCCGCTATGCAATGTAGCGAGTGCGGAGGCCACCTCATGGCGAAAGCCGTGTCTGCTGTGTCGCGATCCTCGACCTGGCGCTTTGGCCCATTGGCCCTCGCCGCAGCCGTTGGCCCGCATGGTGGCCTGAAAAACCGGATGGGCCTTGCCGATGTCATGCAGCCAAGCGGCCCGCTCAATGGCTGTTGCCAGTGGATCGGGCACGCTCAGGGCGGCGCAGAGGGCGGCGGCTTCCTCTCGGGCATCCAACAGATGCTGTGGGAGGGTCACGGGCACGGTGGTGCCAAAGCTGCCACGATCTTCTGGCTCAAGCACCGGCCGATCAGGTGGGACAGGAGGTACGGGGGTCAGATCGTCAGGCTGCCAGCCCAATTCAACGCTGTAGCCACCAGCGGAGGCGGGGACCGCGGCAACATCTCCCACTCGCAACTGGTGCGAGCTGATCTCTTGCCAGCCATCCCCCCGCGGAACCCAGACGTTGGAAAAGCGGTTCTTGGCTTGGGCAAGGGGGACAGGGCACAGCTCCCGGTCTGTCGCAGGCGGCATCTCGGGAGACAGGAACTCCCGCCACAAAAGAGAAACATCCCGCATCTCTCCCACCCGCAGGTATGGGGCAATGTCAATCTCTCCTTGGTGGATGGGGTGGGTATCGAAGAGCTGAGCAAAGAGGTCTGCCGTGAGGTGTTCGCCAGCACCCGGCTGGGGAGGAGCCTCGATGGCCATCAGGTGACGAACGGCAACATCGTTGAGGGTCTGCAAGCGCTGGCGGCTTGCGGCGAGTTCAGCTGGCGCGTAGGGGCTGGGAGAGCTGGGCTCCACCACAAACACCGCCGCATCGGGATAGGAGTTGTTGCGCCCCACGCGGCCACAACGCTGCACCATTGAGGCCCAAGGGCAAAGGTCACTCACCAGCAAGCGAGCATCAAGGTCAATTCCCGCCTCCACGGTCTGCGTGGCCACCACCACGCCTCGGAACTCTTTCAGCTCCAGTTCTATCCCCTCACGTTCAGCACGACGGAAACGGGAATGGAGCAACAGCCTGGGCAGATCGGACAGCTTGTGGAAGGCTGCCTGGGCTCTTGCGACGGTATTGGCCACAACGAGAGTGAGCGTCCCCGGTTGGTGGTGCTGACGGACCAGGCCAACGGGATCGGCATCATTGGCCAGAGTGAGTGGCTTGGGCCGACCGACCTTGCGCTGGCCTACAGGATGGGCGTAGTCCTCATCTCCCAACCCGAAGCGTGAAGTGCTCGGGGGGAGGATGGTCGGGTCAAGGGTGGCAGAGCAGAGGATCAAATCACGAGGAGCCGGCCCTCCAAACTCTTGATGAAAGTGCTGCAAACGAATGGCGGTGCGGACGGCCGCGCCTTGAAGCTGGGTTTCATCCACCACCACACGCACGTCTACATTGAGGGCCGCGAAGTGTCTTGGCCAGGACCAGCGTGAACAGCAAAAGCCCCGCATGAGCTGTCGACTCACCACCTGATCCAAGGTGCCAACAATGACGGCTTCCTCCGCCAGGGCGTCTACATAATCGTTATCAATCTGGCCGCCTCGCAGAACGAACACCGAGACCTTTGCACCGAGACGTGTGATTACCGAGCGGCACTCGGCTGCGATCTGATCCGTGAGGGCGCGCAGCGGCAACTGGTACACCAGGCGGCGGGGTGTTGTGGCAGGTCGTTGTTGCCGCTCCCAGAGCCAGCCGACCAGTGTGGCCAGGGTTTTTCCCAGACCTGTGGGAGCTTCCATCGTGCGTATGGGAGCCGGAGACTCTTCCATCCAGGCAAGTTGGAAGGGCAATGGAGAGAAGCCGGCCGCAGATGCAAAGAAGGCTGCCGCATCTGCATTGGGCAGTTGAAGGCTCATGTCAGCAGGGCGCGCCACTGTGGGAGTAGAAAGACGCAGATGCTTTTGCTCTGCCAGGAAAGGGCAGTCGTAGGAAGTAGCTGCAACAAGTCATGCTCCCCTTGGTTTGTTAGCGACATTTTAGATCAAGCCACAGCGATGGCGACGGATCGCCTCAATCCATGCAGATCGTGCATAGATCACGGAATCCAACAACTTTGGCAGGTGAGTTGGTCCATGGTGTCCTGAATTCATGCGACGCTGAAAGGAATCATCGATCATGCACCATGCGGACGCTCTATCTCCTGCGCAGTCACGGGCGAGCATCGCTCAGTGGCGAATTGGTGGTAGTGCATGAAGGAGAGCAGGAGTTGCAGCGCGTCCCGCTCCCCTTGTTGGATCAAATTTTGGTGATGGGCAACGTGCAAATCACAACCCCATTGATTGAAGCCTGTCTCAAGCGCCAGGTCCCCATCGCCTTCCTGACGGGATCCGGCTGGTGCCATGGCCGATTGCAGCCGCTGGCACGCGATTATCGGCATAGGCCAAGACATCAACTAGCCCTTGGCATAGGGGAACGACTGCAGGCAGGCCGCCAGCTGGTGGCTGGGAAGATTTGCAATGGGCGTGTGCTGTTGCTTCGCCTGACACGACGGGATCGCCGTGAATCCGTGCAGGATAGTATCGACAAGTTAGATCATTACCAACAGCGTGCCAGTCGATGTTTAGAAGAAGAAGCTCTGCGGGGACTGGAGGGGCAAGCAGCTTCTGAATATTTTCAGGCCCTTGGGAGCTTGATGGCCGACGATGGCTTTGGATTTACAGGGAGGCACCGCCGACCACCTACAACGCCTTTTGACGTTCTTGCCAGTTTTGGGTATAGCGTGCTTTGGAATGCAATGTATGTGTATGTAGAACTGCAGGGGCTGGATCCCTATGAAGGTGTGCTGCATCATGGCAGTGCACGCCATGCGGCATTGGTTTCTGATTTGATCGAGCCCTTGCGCACGTTGCTGGTGGATGCTTTCAACTGTTGGAGGATTCGTACCAAGAGAGTGCTGGCGAATCGAGATATGGAGCACAGGGACGGTCAGGTGAGGCTCACCGATGAGGCCCGACGGCAGTGGCTAAGGGACTGGAGCCATTACATGGCGGAAGACATTTCGCTGACCATGGAGGATCATGGCCCGCGCTGGGCGTTGCTGGAACAGCTTGTGCGGAGTTTTGTTCAATTTGTTTATGATCCGTCAAGCGGTTTGATCATCCCTGAGCGGCGCTGACAGTGGCACGCACGCAGCTATGGATCGTGGCCTATGACAGCCCGAGCGACCAACGCCGTCGCAAATTGGCTCAACTGTTGCAGGGTTATGGCCAACGACTTCAGTGGAGCGTATTTGAGTGTCGCCTCAGAGGAGACCAATTTCGGGCACTGCGGTGGCAACTTGAGCGCCGAATTGATGCCGGGCAAGATCGGGTCTGCTTATGGCCTGTGGCTGGCCAACAGGTTGTCTCGATCGTGACCCTCGGCCTGCCACCCCCAGAGGCTGAGCCGATTGATTACATCCTGTGAAATTGCTCGTCCCAACGTGCAGGGACCCCACCCAGGCAAATGCACAGTTTCACCGCCGAGCTGCGCGCTGCCCTGAGCCGCAGTGGGTTTCGGGGAAACTCAGCCTGGGTCATGAAGGGGGCCGATGGGCCATAGTGGGTCTGCGCGCTGACGGATCTCAAACCAGAAGCCGCCCGTAGCTTTTCGAGGGCTGCGGTTCCGGATGGTTCTTCCGTCCGGGGAAGTTGAAACCGGTAAACGTTCCCGCCGCTGGTGTCGTATTTCCAATGTTCCGGATGGTTCTTCCGTCCGGGGAAGTTGAAACAGTTCGACAGCCTCTTCCTCTCCTTCCGCCCCAGGTTCCGGATGGTTCTTCCGTCCGGGGAAGTTGAAACGCATGGTGCCGCTACAGATCAGACACCAACTCTGGTTCCGGATGGTTCTTCCGTCCGGGGAAGTTGAAACCCTGAGGCCGCAGCCATCCTCAACCAAGGGCCCTGTCGTTCCGGATGGTTCTTCCGTCCGGGGAAGTTGAAACCCGGTGTGCGCTGATCGGCTGAGGCGGATGACCTGACCGTTCCGGATGGTTCTTCCGTCCGGGGAAGTTGAAACCACACCACCCGCCACACGTGCGCCACCAGGCTGGCCAGGTTCCGGATGGTTCTTCCGTCCGGGGAAGTTGAAACGCGCATCCGTTGTGCTGTGAAGGCCCGCCGATCCGTGTTCCGGATGGTTCTTCCGTCCGGGGAAGTTGAAACATCGGCTGCTCTTGTCCGTCCACCAGGAGGCGATCACGTTCCGGATGGTTCTTCCGTCCGGGGAAGTTGAAACGAGTATGACGCGGCCCTACGCATCTCTGCATCGCCAGAGTTCTGGATGATTCTACCGACTGAAGAGTAAAAATAAGAATTACACTCCTTTCGTTGTGAATAGCGACACCATTATGCCGGCCGATCTTCCAAACCCAGGGTGTCAATCATTCCCATTTTCTCCCCACACCACCCCCCTGGCCATCTCAAACTCCCTCTGAAAATCAAACCCCGCATCCTCCCCCAGGCAGGAGGAGCTGCACACCGACAAAGAGGAGGCAGGCGGCCTGGAGGGCACTGATGGGCTCGGGGTTGGGGAGGTGGCGGAGATGGAGGCGGGCGGCGGGGTCGTTGATTTTGAGGCCCTTCTGACCTGCGGTGGCCACCTCCATCAGAAGCTGCTTTTGGCTGGCGGGGGCGAGGCTGGCGTAGGTCTCCAGGGCGCTGGCGCAGTAGGCCACCACATCCATGCGGGGCTGGCCGTCGGCGTTGGCGCGGAGCACCTGGCGGGCGAGGCGGCTGTGGGTTTGGCGGAGGCGTTCGGCCAGATCCGGCAGGGGACCAAGGGCCAGGGCGCGGGTGAGGCAGGTGTCGGCTTCCCTTCGGTGCTCGGGGGGGAGGTCAGCAAAGGCCTGGCGGCGGCCCATAACCTCCTCAGCCGCAACGTCCCGCAAGACCATGCGGCACTGGAACGTGATCAGGTAGTCCGCCTCGGGATCGCTACCACTGCCGCTGCCGCCTCTGCGCCTCAGGAGGTGGGTGGCCTCCGATGCCCTGGCCCGGCGCATCGTCGCCGCCACCGACAGCTCGGGATCCTCCACGATCGTCACCGGCTGGCCTGTTGCCGCCTCCAGAGCCTCCAGGGCCGCGTTGGTGGAGGGGAGCAGGTTGCGGTGGCTGCGGGGGGCCGGCATTGAGGGGGGCTGGATTCTGGGAGCGTAGCCAGGGTGAGGAGTGGGGTTGGGGCTTAGGAAGCAGGGGGAGGGGGCTGGAGGGATTGGAGTTTGGCTTGGATTTCGGGTTCGGTTAGGCCTTGGGCTCGGAGGAGGCCCAGGTAGTTGTAGAGAGCGGCTTCAAAGTTGGGGTGCTGAAATCCCTGTTTCTGAAAAGCCATGAAGATCTCCACCATTTGCCGCATCAGCGGCTCCGCCTCCGACAGGCGGTTGGTGGCCTTCAGCAGCTGCGCCAGGTTGTTGAGGGCGGTGGCCACATTGGGGTGATCCTTGCCGTAGCTGATCTCAAAGATCTCCACCACGCGTGCCATCAGCGGCTCCGCCTCCGCCAGGCGGTTGGTGGCCTGCAGTAGCGCCGCCAGGTTGTTGAGATCCCTGGCCACGTTGGGATGGTCGTTGCCGTAGCTGGCCTCATCGATCGACACGGCACGGCGCATCAGCGGCTCCGCCTCCGCCAGGCGGTTGGTGGCCTGCAGTAGCTGCGCCAGGTTGTTGAGATCCCTGGCCACATTGGGATGATCGTTGCCGTAGCTGGCCTCATCGATGGCCATGGCACGGCGCATCAGCGGATCCGCCTCCGCGAGGCGGTTGGTGGCCTTCAGCAACCCCGCCAGGTTGTTGAGGGCGGTGGCCACATTGGGGTGATCCTTGCCGTAGCTGGCCTCAACGATCGCCAGGGCACGCCGCATCAGCGGCTCCGCCTCCGCCAGGCGTTTGGTGGCCTTCAGCAGCTGCGCCAGGTTGTTGAGATCAATGGCCACCTCAGGATGGTCGTTGCCGTAGCTGGCCTCATCGATCGCCAGGGCACGGCGCATCAGCGGCTCCGCCTCCGCCAGGCGGTTGGTGACCTGCAGCAGCTGCCCCAAGTTGTTGAGATGTCGGGCCACATTGGGATGGTCGTTGCCATAGCTGGCCTCATCGATTGCCAGGGCACGGCGCATCAGCGGCTCCGCCTCCGCCAGGCGGTTGGTGTCCTGCAGCAGCCCCGCCAGGTTGTTGAGATCTCTGGCCACGTTGGGATGGTCGTTGCCGTAGCTGGCCTCATCGATTGCCAGGGCACGGCGCATCAGCGGCTCCGCCTCCGCCAGGCGGTTGGCGGCCTGCAGCAGCCCCGCCAGGTTGTTGAGGGCGGTGGCCACATTGGGGTGATCCTTGCCGTAGCTGATTTCAAAGATCTCCACCACGCGCGCTATCAGCGGCTCCGCCTCCGCCAGGCGGTTGGTGGCCTGCAGCAGCGCCGCCAGGTTGTTGAGATCAATGGCCACGTTGGGATGGTCGTTGCCGTAGCTGGCCTCATCGATTGCCAGGGCGCGGCGCATCAGCGGCTCCGCCTCCGCCAGGCGGTTGGTGGCATGCAGCAGCTGCCCCAAGTTGTTGAGACGGATGGCCACGTTGGGATGGTCGTTCCCGTAGCTGGCCTCATCGATCGCCAGGGCACGGCGCATCAGCGGCTCCGCCTCAGACAGGCGGTTAGTGTCCTGCAGCAGCTGCGCCAGGTTGTTTAGATCTACAGCCACGTTGGGATGGTCGTTGCCGTAGCTGGCCTCATCGATTGCCAGGGCACGGCGCATCAGCGGCTCCGCCTCCGCCAATCGGTTGGTGGTCTGCAGCAGAGCCGCCAGGTTGTTGATGGCGGGGGCGGTGCCCGGATGCTCTGGCCCCAGCCGCTGTTCGCATTCCGTCAGGCCCTGCTCATACCACCGCAGTGCCTCCGCAAACACGGCTTGGTGCTCCGCCACCCGAGCCAGCCCCGTGAAAGGCTCGATCAAATCTTCCTCGCTGAACTCCCCGGCGCAGTGCTCCGCCACCTGGCGGATGTGGGGCAACACAGGCTCCAACGCCTCCACCTGCTCCAGGATGAGCGTCTGCGGAATCCCCTCCCGGCAGATCTCAGCCACCACCGCCGCCAGTTGCCGCCGCCAGCGGGTCACCAGCTCCTCTTGATCTTGGCTCTGCAGCCGAATGAACTGCCGCACCAGCGGATGGAGCTGATACCTCCCCTCCCCCAGACGCTCCAACAGTTGCGCCCGCCACAGCTCGCTCTGTTGACCGCCAAAGGCGCTGCCCTCCTCCACCTCTTGCTCCGGCAAGCGGCAGGCCTCCACCAGCTCCCAGGGGATCACCGCAGGCGCCATCACGCTCAGCAACACCCCCAGGCTCTTGGCCGCTGGCGAGAGGGGCTCCCAACTGATCAGCAATGCCTCCACCACCCCCCGCTGGGCTCCCAGCTCCGGATGGGCCTGTTGAAGCGCCTTGGCTTCCGCTCCTTTGGCTCGCAACTCCTCCAGAAGCTGGCTTAGCCGCAGATCAGGCCGTTCCGCAAGCCGAGCGCCGAGGAGCACCAGGGCCAGGGGCAGATCGCCCACCTCCTCGCAGAGGCCATCCGCCGCCTGAGGTTCCGCTTCCAGCCGCTCGGGGCCGCCCTCGCCCGCCTGCAGCGCCAACAGCTCCAAGGAGGCCTGCCGCCGGAGCCGGGTCAGATCGATCGCCTTGGCGCTAGTGGTGGCGGGCTCCCGCTGGGTGATCAACCGCCGGAAGCGCGGCGGCAAAACCGCCAACAACCGCCGCTCAGCGGCGTAGCCCTCCGCGTCGCCCCGCTGGTCATCCAGGATCAGGAGCACCGGCTCCGGGGGAGTGGCACCCGCTGGCCACTGGCTCCAACACAAGGGGAGCAGCTCAATGGGGCTCTTGCTCTGGTCGTCTGGCAGATTCACCGCCGGAAACGCGCCCCTCACGAAGCTCACCACTTGGGAAGCCATCGCCACCAAGCCCTGGCGGGCATCGAGGCGCACGATGCCGCCGATGTAGTGCTCCAGGTGGTCGTAAGCGTGTTGGAGGGCCAGCTCGCTTTTGCCCACGCCGCCCATGCCGGTGAGGTAGACCCGGCTGCCATCAGAGGCCAGGAGATCTGCCAGGGCCTTGAGTTCTTTGGCTCGACCCACGAAACGGTCGGGGCTGGTGGTGCGCTCCGGCAGGTTGTGGGGGGTGTGGCTGTCGGGGAGTTCGGGTTTGGGTGGGGGCGGCAGGTGGGTGTGCTCGTGCTTTTCGCCGATCACCAGATCGCCGCCAGCCGAGAACTCTCCACCCGTGATCACCGGACTGTTGGGGCCGCGGGTCTCGTTCCGAGGGGCGGGGGGTGGGTCGGGAGGCTTGGGACCACGGCCCAACAGCCGCAGGAGAGCCTCCCAGTTCTGGGCCTGGCTGAGGGCATAGCCGGCAAAAGCCAGGCCTCCAAGCGCAAGGAAGCCGAGGGCTCCGTGGGGCTTGAGCCAGCCGGTGGCCATCGCCCAGGGGTCAAAGCCTTGCGTGGACTGTGGGGCGGAGGCTGCGCCCCTGGCTTGCAGTTGCGGGAGGAGCAGGGCCAGGCCTAAGGCCAACGCCCACGGCTGCCTGCCGGCCCAAGCACGCCAAACCCTCCGGGCTGCACGGCGGCGGGTGGGAGTAGTGGTGCTGTGAAAGCTCAACCGAGCGTTGATATTGAAACCTACCCTGAAGATAGGTGGATCAGCAGTGGTGCAACACCGGGCTGGGACCCATCCGCTTTGGAGTCTGTCTCTCGAACAGGAGTAGAGCCTCACCCAAAAGTTTTGGCTGATGACGGCAATTTCATCCGCGCCGTCAGTCTCGGATCGTCGAATCCTTTTGCTTTCTTGGGTCCATCCACCAACCCTCCTGGTGGGAGGGTTGCGCTCTGGGTGCTCCGTCGTCATGTCCTTCCCTTGGAGCCGTTGAGCTGCACGGTGGATCAAGCCTTCCTGCGCTCGACCTGCTGGCCTGTGCATGCCGCCTACCGCGAGGCAAAGCGATCGGGCGATAGCGCCGCCATGCTCCGCATCCGGTTGGAGGTGCAGCGGGAACCGGCGGCTTGGGCCCTGGCTCGGCGCTGAGGCTTCAGCTGATCGGTTCGCGGAGGACCGTCTCGGCCGGATCCACCGGAAACGAGCAGCTGATCAGCGCCTGAATGATCTCGAGGATGAAGCGACCGCTGGCTCCTTTGCAGAATGCACCCATCGAGCCACCCAGGCCACTGCGCCGCGAGAGCATCGCCGTGATGGCGGCCAACATCGGCCGGGAGCTCAGGGAGATACACGTCGCCCTGGCCCACAGCCACGGCGACCGGGTGGCCGAACCCCGGATCACTGCTGCGGGCCTGGCCCACCTGCTGTTCTGCAGCCGTGAGCTCCTGCAAAACATGCTGATCAACATCGCCAGGCGTCCAAGGCGGATCGAGCCGTAGCGGGGCACCGGCCGTTCACATAGGCTCCGGGACAGGACCCCAGCCGACTCCAGAACCAAGTGCAGGGCTCATCGGGCGCTGAGGGGCGCAGGAACCCCATGGACACAACCACCACGCAAGCGGGAGTCAGCAGAACGGGGCGTAGCCATGGCAGGGGCGAGCACCACACCAGCCTGCCCCATCCACCTCGGCGCGTGCAAGGGCTGACGCAAGCGCCTGCGGCGCCCTTGCCCGGCCGCTGCGGTGGGGCGTTGGGTCCGGTGTTCCTCGCCATCCATCCCATGGCCTCCGCTTCCCTCTGCTGCCCCATCCGTCAGGTGGTGGTTCATGTCTATCCCGGATCCACCAAGGTGTTCTCCGAGCCCCGCCTCACCCTGCATTTAGGGCGTCGCGCCTGACCCGTGCAGAAGCCGCGCCTCATGCCCCTGCTCACCGCTCAGGCCGTGGCGCGTCAGCTGCAGGCCGCTCGCATCGGCACCGTGTCGGTACTCTGAACGCCGCAAGGGCGGCCGGCCTGGCCGCCCCGCCGATGGTGTCTTACGGGAACTGCGACATCGAAGCGGTCATGCCCCAGTGAGCTGCACCCTGAGAGTTGATACATAGAGTGTAGAAATCACAGCAGAGGCGTGATTGCGCAGCCTTATCCCCTGGCAAAGTGTTGATATAGAAACAAAAAGAGAGAACTCAGCTCCTTGGTCTGTAAGGGCACCTCGAAAAATTGGTATTTTGCCGCCGACCTGCTGCTATGAAAAAGCCGCCATGGAGGCGGCCGGGAGGAGAAAAGATTAGCGGTGCGCGAATAAATACGCCAAGTCATGCTTGCTTTG